>Ga0209212_1000116_pt1 | contig 155846 bp, 166 predicted proteins | sample RifGroC2_FD_183996 | JGI IMG/M metagenome (GOLD analysis project Ga0209212, IMG submission 183996) | Groundwater microbial communities from Rifle, Colorado, USA - Groundwater C2 (SPAdes) (version 2) | ecosystem: Environmental > Aquatic > Deep subsurface > Groundwater | place: Rifle, Colorado...
TTAAATTCTCATTCCACAAATTTGCTTCAGAACCTCCACCTTTGGCGGAGAACCTGAATCAAGTCGGGGTGGAGAGAATTGAACTCTCTACATCTGCGTCCCAAACGCAGCGGTCTACCGATGACCTACACCCCGGAACAGGTCTTAATCAAACCTGAGTTAGTATTGTACCAGAACTTTGGCCTTGTTAGAATACTAATTAGGTGAAAATTGAAAGATCTGTCCTTTTTTTAATCATCATAGGCTTCCTGATATATTTTAACGGCTTATTCGGGTCTTTTGTCTGGGATGATGAGGAGCAAATAGTTGCAAACGGAATAATTCACTCAATTAAAAATATCCCACACCTTTTTTTAGGCAGCACTTTTAACCCGGGTGGGGCAAGCTCTTTAGGAGGAATGTACTACAAACCCTTAATGAGTGTTTCTTTCTCTTTTCTTTATTCTGTTTTTGGTTCTAATCCTTTTTTCTTTCATCTGTTCCAACTACTTATTCACATCGCAAACGCCTTGTTGGTATTTTATTTTTTTAAATATTTTTTTAATCAAAAGGCCGCTTTTTTTGCATCTTTATTTTTTCTAATCCATCCTGTAAATAGCGAAGCCGTGCTGTATGTTTCCGCTCTTCAGGACACCCTGTTTTTCTTCTTTGGAATGCTGGTGATGAATTTGTTAAAAAAAGGATCAGGAAAAATCTCCACTGTTTTTTTATCCGCATTTTTCCTTTTGTTGTCTTTGCTTTCAAAAGAAACAGGATCATTATTTTTTGTTGTTGCAATAGTTTTTAAATTTTTCTTTGAAAAAAATAAACGCTTTTTATATCTTTTTTCATTTTTTATTGCCGGAGCAATTTATCTTTTCTTGCGTTTTGCGGTAGCCGGCATGTCTGTTGGTAAATTCGGACCTTCACCGATTATGATGGCAACTTTTTACGAAAGGCTGATAAATATGCCGCAAATTGCCTTCTTTTATTTAAAAACTTTTTTCTGGCCTGCTTCTTTGGCAATAGACAGACAGGAAATTATCAGGGAAGTTAGTTTTTATAATTTCTATCTTCCCCTGATTTTTGTTTTATTATTCCTGTCTGTAACCGGCACTGCCCTATTTTTGATTTACAAAAGAAATGGGAACAATTTTAAGATCTGTCTTTTCTTTTTATTATGGTTTGGCTTAGGGATGGGATTGCATCTTCAGATTTTTCCTTTGGATATGGCGCTTGCGGAGAGGTGGTTTTATTTTCCTATAGCCGGCCTTTTAGGACTTGTATTAATTTCAGGCAGTCAATTTAACTTATTTAACCAAAAAAAACTTTTGTATTTTTTTGTAATTTTGATAATTTTTGCCTTATCAATCCGGACATTCATAAGAACCTTTGACTGGAGAAACGGGCTTACCCTTTTCAGTCATGATATAAAATTATCCGGCAAAAGCTTTAACCTTGAAAACAACTTAGGAGTGGGGCTTTTCAGGACCGGCAGAGTAGAGGAGGCAGCTATTCATTTTGAAAATTCAACCAAGCTCGCCCCTTATTGGTGGACTAATTGGAATAATTTGGGGGTGATTTATGAGCGGCAAAAGGATTTTGAGAGAGCAGGGAAATCTTATCAAAAAGCAATTGATAACGGAAAGTATTACCTTGCCTACGAGAATTTAGCAGGCTTGTTTTTGAACCATAAAAAGTCCCCGAAAGAAGCCAAAGAATTTATTGAAAAATCCCTTATTGATTTACCCAACAATTGGAAGCTGCATTATATACTGGCCTTATCAGAGCTTCAGCTGGAAAACCGCGAACCTGCAATTCAATCAGCCCGAAAAGCTTACCAGCTTTCTCCAAATGAACAAACCTACCGGTTACTAAAAAATATGGCAACTAATTCCCCCTAGTGCCCAGGGTGGGAGTCGAACCCACACGACCTTGCGGCCATTGGATTTTAAGTCCAACGTGTATGCCATTCCACCACCTGGGCATTAATTGAACTATTTTACCAAAAAGGTATTGATACTTCGAGTCTCAGTATTAATACTGTGCCAAACCGAAGTATTGACAATTGGAAGGATGTCTATTATTCTAGGTTTTCTATGTTAAAGATACGCAAACAACTTCTTTTCTTAGCACTCTTTTCAATTGTCGGATTTATTACCCTACAAATTCCTTTTAATAAAGTCATGGGGTCAAATGTTTCATTCACCCTTTTTGACTTCTTCGGTCCAATTGCCGGAGGATTTTTAGGCCCTGTTTTAGGCATTGTTTCCGTTTTAGGAGTGGAGCTATTCAATTTATTTGTTAAACAAACCCCCCTGACAACAGGATCCATAATCAGACTTTTCCCGATCCTTTTTGCAGTCTTATACTTTGCCCTAATTCACAAAAAAGCTGCGCAGGGAAAATGGCTTCTTATAGTGCCCCTGTTTTGCATCGCAGCTTTTATCGCTCATCCAATCGGCAGACAGGTTCCTTATTACGCTTTAATGTTTTGGCTGATTCCTGTTATTGCATATTTTAAGAAAGATAATTTATTTGTAAAAAGCTTAGGCTCTACCTTTACTGCGCATTCAGTGGGTGGAGCAGCCTGGATTTGGGCATTTAATTTACCGGCATCAGTCTGGAACAACCTTATCCCTGTGGTTATAGCCGAAAGAATCCTGTTTGCAGCAGGCATTGCTGCTTCCTACATTTTAGTAAAATACACCCTGACTTTTTTAATTTCAAAGAAAATTTTGCCCAAGCCGGAATTTAATGCTTTATTCTGATTTAAAATTTCCCAAAAAAGTTGGCAGGCCTTTTTTCTATACAAACTTTGTTGCCACCCTTGACGGCAAGGTAGCGGTAAAAAAGCCCGGGTACTTTCCCATAGGCAGCAAAACAGACTACCAAACTTTAGTACAGTTAAGATCATATGCGGACTGTTTAATCCACGGCAAAAATTTAGCCGGAGAATTTGGGGAAATCACGCTTCAAAGCTTAAATAAAATTTCCTTTAAAAAACTGCGCCGGAAACTGGGAAAACAGGAAAATTTGCCATACCTGATACTGACAAAACATATCGGTTCCTTACCAAAATCCCTGGGTGCCAACGTAATCCACCCTCCAGGTCGGATTTTCGGCCTGGCAAAATATCTTTATAGCAAAGGTTACAAAAATATTCTTGTAGAAGGAGGGCCAACACTACTGGGATCCTTTTTAAAAGAAAATTTAATTGATGAGTTTTTTTTAACAATAGCACCTAAAATCTTTGGAAGCGGAAAAGATACTTTAACTTTAGTAGAGGGCGTTTTATTTCCTCCCACAAAGATTAAAAGGCTTAAGCTGATATCGTTTAAGCAAATACATAATGAAATATATTTGCGCTACCGCACAATTTAAGCCATTTTAACCTTTTCGCTTTTAACGATCTTCTCTGGGACGAGCAATGTTAACAACGATCTTGCGACCTTCAACATCTGCACCATTAAGATTTTTGACTGCGTTTTGAGCTTCTTCATCAGTAGACATCTCGACGAAACCAAATCCTCTGGATCTGCCTGTCTCACGGTCTTTAACAACCTGTGCTGAGACAACATTACCAGCCTGAGCAAAAATCTCACCAAGCTTGGCATCATCAACAGCCCAAGGTAAAGAACCTACGAACAATTTTCTGTTATTCAATTCAACTCACCTCCCTTTCTTTTCAATTTACTGTGGAGGTGAATTACTGTAAAAACACTAAATACACTTTAACCACTGTGTATATTATCCCAAATTTATCATAAAATAGCAAATATGGCTAAGCGCCCGGTGTATTTGACGCGCGCAGACTGCGTGCCGAAAACAGAAGACGGGGATTGTTACACAAAGGATGACTGAGCACGCAAAAAGCGCGCAAGTAATCGCGCAACCTATGATTTAAGCGTATAATAAATTGCAACCCCTGCGCCTTCCTGTTTAATCAACCCCTTCTCAATCAGTCTTTTTAATTTAAGCTGAGCGGTGCGTTTGGCAACTTTTAAAATATCCACCACGTCATCAGATGTAATCCTGCCTACGGTGGTAAGGAATTCTATAAGAGGAATCTCGTCTTTATCGACAAAAATCTGTTCGCCTTTTCCGGGGACCTTATCCAAACCGGTGCTTTGGATATCATCTCTCACCCGCATTGCTTCCACCAAAAAGCCTTCAGTGAAATATTCCAACCATGAAGTAATATCATGTCCAATTCTTTCCCGATAGGTTTTCTCAATTTGAAGGGCGTTATAATACTCCAAACGGTCCTGATTATAGTATTCATCTAAAACCAAGATCTTCCGGAAATCCCAACTATTTTGCATAAGGTGCAATTGGGTGAGCAATCGGGTGGTCCTGCCGTTTCCATCTGTGAACGGGTGAATAGAGGCAAATTCCAAATGCAAAATCCCTGCACTAATAACCGGATGAAGCCCTTCGCGGCTAGCCTTTTTCAGCCAGGCTATCAAATCGAAAACCAACGCAGGCACTTTTTTAGCAGAAGGCGGCCGGTACATGATTTTATCAATATTGCCGACAGTATTTACCACATATACGGTAGAGGGGCGGAAATAACCGCTTTTGCGCGGCTCCAAAACACCTTTCGTAACTTCTTTTTGGATCACCAGTACATCTTCAATGTCAAAAGCCTTTTCTTCTGCCAGTTTGTCCACTAAAAGAAGAGCATCCTGATAATTTTTCACCTCATCAATAGATTTAGGGTCTGCCATAACTTTTTCACCACCCAAAACCTTATTCACCTGGAATTGAGCCAGTTTGTTTCCTTCAATTGAAGTTGAAGTGTGAACCATTTTCACTATTGCCTGACGCCGAAGTTCTATTTCCCTTTGAGGCAGTACACGCGAGCGTTCAACAATAGTTTTAATCTCGGAAATTTTACTGATTTTATCTAAAATTGATGTAGTAATTGTATATTTTGGATCGAACATAAGCCTATTATATCATAAATATCGCGCAAAAAGCGCGCAAGAAATCGCGCAACCTACACCACAACTTTTCTTGATTTTAGGAAAAAGTATCCCACAATCAAAGCTGTTGCTATTGGGGAAAGCCAGGTGGGGATATGCAAGCCGAAACTATCCATAAGCATGATGGTGCCTAAAATTAAAATAGAATACATGGCGCCGTTTTTTAGGAAAACATATTTTTTAATTCTTTCAATATTGCCAAGCGTCAATTCCCTGACCACAAATGCTCCGATCCCATTACCCAATAAAATCAACGGTACAGAAAGGGTAAAGGCAAAGGCCCCAATTACACCGTCTATGGAAAATGTGGCATCAATCACCTCAAGGTACAAAATTTTGCTAAAGTCACTTTTGGTGGAAGAAAACAGTTTCTCCTCTGCTTTCTTGGCGTTTTCCTTAAAACCGTGGGTGATAAAAAACGCTGTTGACCCGACAACCGCCCCGAAAGCCATCATCGGATTAATTTTTAGCGCAAACCAAACTATTACTGCAAGGATTACGGAGACTACCGCATAAAACCAAACGCCCTGCGAATAGAAAAACTTTTCTCCACGAAGACCAAACTGTTTCGGCTCCAGGAATAACCAGTGAAAAAAGAGAAATATTAAAAAAATGCCCCCGCCGGATAATAAAATAGGCGCAGAAGCCTCTATGGCCGCAATTACAGCCGGGTCAGAGCTTAAAGCCGCGGTGAATGCACCTATCGGTCCAAGCGAAGGATTTGTTGCCCAAACAATTGCCCACGGAAGCAAACCCCGAAGCAAGAAAACCGCAATTAAAAGGCCCCAAAGCAAAAACCACTTACGGGCTTTTTGCGCCATGGTGGATAAAACTTCCGCATTGATAATTGCATTATCAATGGAAGATATCGTCTCAAATAAAATAAGCCCTGAAACTACCAGTACAATTGATAAAATATCCATTTATGATTAAAATACTTTAATACAAATCATCGGTATGGGCAATATATTGAAAAAAATCGACCAAAAGGTGTTTGGGAAACTATTTATTATACTTGCAGTTTTTCTTATCGGACTTGGACTTGGTAGGGAGTATCTTTCTAAAAATCAAAATCCTAACTCTTACACGCAAAATACCCTGAATGCTTTTATCTCTGAAATTTATGACAAAGTCAAAGAAAATTACTGGAATAATATTTCAGATGCAGAGCTTTTGGAGCTTTTCAAATTATCCATTGAAAAAAATAACGGCAATATAAACGTATCTAAATTCGAAGATAAGAATAATCTTTTAACTGGGTTTTCAAATGCAACGTCCGGCATGAATGATGAAGAAAAAAATAAGTTTACAGCTTTAGTAGCCGCATCAGTATTATCATCACTAACCCCTGTTGGAAGATCAGGTTTGTATACCCAGGCTTTGGAACAGCAGCTAAAAAACAAGGTGGAGAACGTAAATCCGGGAAAAGATTTGTATAAGGATCTGGGTCTGCAAAAAGGCGCCTCGGAAGCAGCTGTAAAACAGGCATATCAAAACAAAGCAAATGAGCTTTCAGGAGATAAGTCCCCAAAATCACAGGAAAAATTGAAAAGCCTAAGTTATGCCAGGGATACTTTGACTCAAAAAGACACCAAAGAAAAATATGATCAAAAAGGTGTGGAGCCGACTATTTTCTCCCGCATTGAAGGGTCCGGAATTTTGTATGTCCAATTTAAAAAATTTTCCCCCACATCTTTGGAAGAATTTAAGAAAACTTTTGAAAAGTATAAAGATAATACAGCCCTTACAGCTTTAATTTTCGATCTTCGCGGAAACATCGGCGGAGCAATAGATTCCTCAGCTTACTTTTTAGGATATTTTCTGGGTAAAGGCCAGTATGCTTTTGATTTCTACCATAAAGGTGAATATATCCCTTTTAAAACTCAAACAGACAAGCTTCCTTCCGCTGCAAAATTTAAACAAGTTGTTGTACTTATTGATCAAAATACGCAGTCTTCCGCAGAAATGATGGCCGCATCTTTTAAGAGATATCATTTGGGGGCAGTTTTAGGAGTCCCTTCCAAAGGCTGGGGAACTGTGGAGCGGGTTTTCCCTTTGGAAAACCAAATAAGGGGCAGCGAGAAATATTCGCTGTTTTTAGTTCATTCGCTTACCTTGCGTGATGACAATCAGCCGATTGAAGGCAGGGGAGTGGAACCGGATATAAATATTAATGATCAAAACTGGCCGCAAAAACTGTTTCTATATTTTAATAATCCGGATTTGGTTGAGACAATTAAAAAAGTAATGAGCTACAAAGATTCAGGCTTTTCAGGGTCATATTCTTTAGAAAACCCGAAGTGAGATCTAACTCCGTATGGGCTTACGGTTCGCACCTGTGATCCGAATACACCTCCTTCATTATCATAAACAACAGTCCATGAACTTCCCTCCATAGACTGAATAGTCCAACCATCCGGCAAACTGGTTATGTTATGATAAGAAGTACCGGGAGGAGCTGGTTCGATACATATACCATGTTTTGCAAATATATCCAGGGGATACTTTCGACCTGCATTATCACGGGTTGCAATTTCAAAAACCGGTTTATCAGTTTGGGGTGCAACTTGGGCAGCGACAACCGGAACTAAAGGGGGTTTACCTCTTTCTTGGACAAGTCCGTTAAGATCAAAAAATTCCGGCTTTACTGCCATATTTGTGCAAAAGACAGCGCAAATGAATATTAATTTAATAATGCAGAATTAACCGTGAAAATGTCAAGCATTAGATTATTATGGGGTAATTAAGGCATTATTTTTTCCACTTTTTCCTCTGCTTCTTTTGGATCAATCGGTTTTTTAAGCCTGTAAAATCTTGAAATTACAAAAATCAAGATCGCATAAAAAAGCATGGCAAACAAGGTTGACCACTCAATTTCCTGTCTGCCTGTTAAACTTACGGTTGAAGGAAAAAGCCCGATAAAAAGAATGGTAAAAGGTATTGAAATTATATTTATAATAATGCTGAATATATTTAACGGATTTGCGCCAAACAGCTTTAGTAAAAACCTTATCAAAAGCAGGGCCTCTATAACCAGCAATATGTACCAAAGAATTTCCTTATATCTGACGATTTTTTTCTTTTTTTCATAGTCTATCTGCGGTGACTCCACCTTAATTACAGGTTTCTCTCCGCTTCTTGGCTCAACAACTATTGGTTCTTTAAGAATAGGTGTATCAATCTGCATACTGTAATTATGCACAAAGAAGCATAATAGACCCATAAAAATAGGGTAAGAATCTTGACAGATTTCTTACGCTAATTTGACCTTTATCTTATGCATCAGGGATATATTAGAAAATAGTTATTCGCTTTTCGCTACTCGCTATTGGCAATTTCTTGCTAAAAGCTAACAGCTAATTGCTAAAGACTTATTTTAAAAAGGAGGTGATATAAATGGCAGAGCAAAATATGCAGGACCCATTATCCGCTATATCTAAAGTCAAACACTTAAATCCAATTGCAGCAGCAGTTGCGGGAGCAGTGGTTGGTGCAGGAGTAGCGATGGCCGGATCAAAAATCATGTCCGATAAAAAAACCAGGGATAAAGTCAGAGATACTTTCCATGATGTCAGGGAAAAAATAGCGGACTCGATGGAAAAAGCCGGGCGCAACCTGAAAAAACATCAATAGTCTGATATAGAAGCATTCCGCCGGCTGAATTGCTAAAAGATTATATTTAAATTTTCCCTTTATACAAGCCACTATTTTTAGTTTGGCTGCCTGTTATATTCCCATCTTTATCAAATTCAAAGATATGGATTTCGCCGAAATTTAATTCAAGCTTTGAGATATCCTCATCTGAGATATTTTTTAAATACTTTATTAAAGCCCTTAAGCTGTTGCCTGATGAAACTATCAAGACATTTTTTCCTGATTTTAAATCTTCCAATATTTTTTCCCGAAAAAAGGGGATAACCCGCCCGTATACCTGTTTTAATGATTCGCCTCCGGGAATAAGTTTATCCCACTTGCGCCTGATGCTGTTAAACTCCTCCGGACCGACTTCTTTTTCCACTTCCCATTTGTTTTTGCCTGTATAAATTCCATAATCACGCTCATTTAATGCAGGATCTTTTATAAGGGGAATGGTTAAGCTTAATTCCTTTGCTATCTCATCAAAGGTCTGCGTCACCCTGTCCAAAACAGAAGTATAGGCAGCATCTATTTTTATACCCTGCAAAGCCACAGCAGCCTCTTTTGCCTGTTTTCTGCCTTCCTCATTTAAAGGAATATTTGTGAGACCATGCCACCTGCCGTTAACATTCCAGTCTGTTACTCCGTGTCTTACTAAAATTAAAAATGCCATATTTTTTATATGTCATTCCGATCCGCCAGCTGGCGGAGAGGAATCTCTCAACTTGTTTGAGATACATTCACTTACGTATCAGGATGACATTAAAAGTTTCTTTCTATCTCTATCAGCCTATTATACTTCGCCAGCCTGACTTCCTGAGTCGGCGCTCCGCTTTTTAAACCATCTGCCTCCACACCATATGCCAGATCTGCAATAAAACTATCCATAGTTTCGCCTGACCTGTGGGAGATTATCACTTTCCAATTATAACTTTGCGCAAGCTTGATTGCCTCCAAAGTCTCTGTTACAGATCCAATCTGATTGGGCTTTATTATCACACCTGTTGCGGCTTTTTCTTTCTGAGCCTTATTTATAAGATCCGGATTTGTCACGGTTAAATCATCTGCAATTATCCAAATCTTTTCTCCTAAATTTGCGACTATTTTAATAAAGCCGTCTTTATCATCTTCCGAAAAAGGATCTTCAATGGACAATAGGGGGTAGGAAGTAGCGAGTAGGTTGTAGTAAGACAATAAATCGTCACTGCTTTTAATTTTCCCCCTAAGATTATATATTCTGTTTTCAAAAAATGTAGAGGCAGCCACATCCAAAGCCAAACTGACTTCCGGACCGGTTGCGTTGCGGTTTAGAACCTGCAAACCCACCCTCGGATCATCGCTTTTTATAGTTAATGCCCCTTCATCGCCAAGCCTAACCTCCCCAAAGTTTTTTTCAATATCTTCCTGCAGCTTTTCAAAACAATTTTTTGCATACTCCAGGCCTTTGGCAGGGGAGGGGAATTTGGTTACTAAAATATACTCCTGAAAAGGCAGGCTGTCCTTGGCATGCAATCCTCCTCCTATTAAATTAAAGTAAAGATAGGGAAATTTCCGGGGGGTTTTACCCAGTATTTTTGATATTAATTGAAAGCACTGTAAATTCTCAGATTTTGCCAATAGCTTTGTGAAGGCAATTGATAAAACTAAAATTAAATTTCCGCCTAAATTGGATTTTTCTTTTGTGCCGTCTGTGCTTATTAAGAAGCCATCAAACTCCCAAACTGTTGGAAAATCTTTATTTAAGATCTGGTTTTTGATAGTTTCAAATTTAGAAAGCACAAGGCTTGGCTCAAGGGTTGTAGTTTCAAATTTTCCTTTGCTTTTGCCGGCAGGCACAGATGCAGATGCCTCAAAATCCCCGGATCTTAAAACAGCTTCCAGTGTATCCTTGTTTCTGGAATCTTTTACTATTCTGATGTTTATATCTGAAATTTTCATTCTTGTGAACGGATCGCCTGCATGGTGGAAATCACCGAGTCCGGATTAAGGGACATGCTTTCAATGCCAATGCTTACTAAAAATTTTGCAAAATCCGGATAATCAGAAGGCGCCTGCCCGCAGATTCCGATATATTTGCCTCTTTTTTTGCAGACTTTAACAACTTCACTTATCAGCTGTTTAACAGATTCATCATTTTCATTGGCAATGCCTTTTACTTTTTCGTTTCCGTCCCGGTCAATCCCAAGCGCCAGCTGAGTTAAGTCATTTGACCCGATACTCATGCCGTCAAAAATATCTAAAAACTTATCAGCAAGAATTACATTAGCAGGAATTTCACACATCACATAGACTTTTAACCCATCATCTCTTTTAAGTCCATTTTGCTCCATAATCTTAATAACTTTTTCTCCCTCCTGCGGAGTCCTGCAAAAAGGAATCATAACAACTAAATTCTTAAGCCCCATTTCATTTCTCACATTTTTAACCGCCTCAACTTCCAGTTTAAAAGCCGGCAAAAAAGCTTCATTGTAGTAGCGGGACGCGCCTCTCCAGCCGATCATCGGATTTTCCTCTGACGGTTCAAACAAATAACCCCCAAGCAAAGAGCGGTACTCATTAGTTTTAAAATCCGAAAACCGCAAAATCACCGGTTTTGGATAAAAAGCTGCAGCGATTTTTGCAATGCCGTAGGATAACTTATCAATATAAAACTTCGTTTTGTTTTTATACCCTAGTGTTTTACGGTCCACAGCTTCTTTTACCGCTTTTGGAAGTTTGTCATAATTTATTAAAGACAGCGGATGAATCCCGATATCAGAGGCGATTATAAATTCTTCCCTTGCAAGACCAACTCCACTGTTTGGCAGGAATGATTTTTCAAAGGCGGTTTCCGGTGTGGCAATGTTCATCATTATGTGAGTTTTCACCGGTCTGATATTGCGGATATCATGTTCTGTTACTTTAAATTTCAATTGTCCTTTAAAAACTATCCCTTCTTCGCCTGTACAATCCACAGTTATCATTTCGCCTTTTTTAATTTTAGATGTTGCATTTTTGCAGCCGACAATTGCGGGGATTCCCAGCTCACGGGAAACTATGGCTGCATGAGAGGTTCTTCCGCCCTGATCAGTTACAATGGCAGAGGCAATTTTCATAATCGGTTCCCAATCAGGGTCTGTCATTTTGGTTATTAACACCTCACCGGCTCCAAAGGTGGAAATATCTTTCGGATCAATGATAATTTTTGCTTTGCCGGTTGAGATTTTATTTCCAACTGATGCGCCTTTTACTATTTCCTGGCCGTTTTCCAGCCTGACATACTCTTTTATGACCGAGAAATTTCTTTCTGCATGAATGGTTTCCGGTCTAGCCTGCACAATGTACAATTTTCCGTCCAGTCCGTCTTTGGCCCACTCCGTATCCATCGGCGTCCACTTTTTACTAACCTTACTGTAATGCTCCTCAATTTGCATTCCCCAGCCGGCAAGTTCTTTGATTTCCTTATCAGAAAGCGTAAATGTTTGTTTTTCCTGTTTTGAGGTTTCAACAATACGGGTTGGCTTATCCTCGCCATAAATCATTTTCTCATCTTTCACACCCAGCTTTTTTTCTATAATGGCAGAAGTTTGTTTAAAAACTAAAAATTCATCAGGCGTCACTTTTCCCTGCACTATCATCTCCCCCAAGCCCCATGAAGAATTTATCAAAACCAAGTCTTTAAAACCTGATTCCGTATCCAAAGTAAACATTACTCCGGAGCATGCCAAATCAGAACGGATCATTTTTTGCACACCCACAGAAAGATATACCTTAAGATGATCAAAACCTTTATCCTCCCTATATGAAATTGCCCGGGCAGTAAACAGAGAAGCCATCGCCTTTCTAATTGCTGCTAAGATATTATCCACACCCCTGATGTTTAAATAAGTCTCATGTTCGCCGGCAAAAGACGCTCCGGGTAAGTCTTCTGCTGTTGCAGAAGACCGCACCGCAAAACTTACACCAGTACCGTATCTTTTTTCGTAAATTTTATGAGCAGCTTTAATTTCTTCTTCAAGTTCTTTGGGGAAAGGAGTTTGTAAAAACTTATTTATTATATTTTTGGAGATTTGAGCCAACCCTTCCAGGTGTCCTTTTACAAATTTGTCTATCTGCTCCTTAATATAACTTTCTAAACCTGTTTCTGATAAGAAAAATCTATACGCTGTAGCAGTTACCGCATAACCTGAGGGGACCAGAATTCCACTACCTGCTAAAGATCCTATCATCTCACCCAAAGAAGCATTTTTGCCTCCAACTTCGGTAACATCTTCTATGGAAATCTGCTCAAAGGGGATTATAAACTTACCGGCCATTAATTTATATTCTACTAAACAGCTGTGAAAATCAATAAGACATCTTTTCCTCTGCAAATAGTTCAGCCTGTCTTAATATATTTTCTGCAGCATAAGGGCGCAAACCTTCCGGATACCCGTACTGCCTTATGGTTCTTCTTATTATTAACCATAGATTGGATTTGGCGCTTACTTTAATTGGCCAATTTTCTACCGCATTGGCTTTTATGCGCGCTGTAATCAGTTTAGCCAATTCCTGAATTTTTTCTACTCCCAGCTGTTCTCTTGCGTTCTTATTGATGGCAAGAATATCAAAATAAGCAAGCTCTTCTTCTGATAAACCTAAATTACTATATTTAAACTGCTTACCGATTTTCTCTTTTGAATTTATTAAATCCGCTATGATTTTATCCACTTTCAAATTATACTCCCTGTGTTTTTGCAGGCCCTTTTTAAGGGTATCTGACAAATCCGTTTCCGCTCTTTTTACTTTGATAAATTCTTCAATAATCTCGTTCTCAATTGAACGGTTCTGAAGCTTTTCTATCAGACTTTGTATTTTCCTTGCCAAAAACTCCGGAGATTCATCCTTCTTTTCTATTAAAGTAGCAAGCTCTTCAATAATTTCGTTGGTGATAAGATTATGCTCTTTGAGTTTTGGAATAATATCTTCATATATTTGGGACAATTCTTCATTTGATTTTTCATCAAATATAAACTTTAGAACACTCACTCCTTCTGACCCGCGAAGCTCTTTGGCAAACGAAGCCAACGAATCAACAGCCGGACCGGGCGCCAAAATCTTATCATTATATTTCCTTATAATATCCTCAAGAATTTCTGCCAATTTTTTGCCGCGGGTGAGATTTTTCTTAGCTTTTGCGCGCAGTGCATCTATAAGAATTTTTTTTAATAACTCAAAAGCGGTTTTTTCCCGCACCATACCTTTTGCTTCTCCTAAAAACTCGTCCGAGAGAAGTATTATGTCGGTACCTCTTATCCTGACATCTGTGTGTCCCCCATGCTGCGTTGTTTCCACTTCTCCTCCTATAGACTTATTTTGATACCATTTTAGTTCTATTTGCCGGAAATCTAACCCGGCAGCCTCTGTTGCATCCAAAACATCAGGAACCTCTTCATCTGCTATTTGCCTAATAACAGTTTCTTCTCCAATTTCCAAAATATCACTATCCTTGGGCTCAAATTTCAGCATTCTCATCTTAAGGGCCTGGAAAAATCTTAATTTACCTTTTATATCTAAGGCTTTAGGATGCGGGTAAGACATTACAAACCAGCCGGATAAAAGGTCAACTTCTTTTATAAACCTATTCTTGCCGTCTTTAAGGCCAAAAATATGCTCCTGCGCATCCAGCAGAATGTTAAGCTTTTGTGATTCTGCGGAAAAATACGGCTGGTAATCAAACGGGTCAAACATTGAATGGACAATTTGAAATTTTTCTATCATTTTTAAAACTGCTTCTCCCAAGTCATCTACCGGATCTCCTTCGCCACCGCTTGCAATATATTCCTGTTGAGCTTTCTTGAATTGGGATAAAAGACCAATATAATCAACAATTAACCCGCCTGGTTTATCTTTAAAAATCTGATTAACCCGTGCTGTGATTTGCATAAGTTTATGTCCATGCATTGGCTTATCAATATACAAAGTATGCAAGGTAGACGCATCAAAACAAGTCAGCCAAACATCGCAAACAATCACTATTTTTAAACTGTCGCCCGGATCATTAAGACGCTCACCCAATTTCTTTCTTTCCTCCAGGGAGTAAATTGAACTTAAAACAGCCTTAATTGCACCCTTATTTAAATCTTCATCATGCCAGGATGGACGAAGTTTGATAATTTCATCATAAAGTCTCAAAGCAAGCGGCGGATGCAAAGCAACTATCATGCCTTTGCCTTCAAAAAAGCGGGTGCGGTTTTCAAAATGAGCCACAATATCAGCCGCCGCCTGCCGGACTCTGTCAGTATTTCCCAGGGCTTTCTCAAGCTGTTCTAAAGCGTTTTTAACCTTTTGAGAAGGAGCATTTTGCCCCTCCATCAATGATTCAACATTTTCATCATATTTAAGCAACTCTTCCTGTTTTAGGTGAAATTTCGGAAGTCCTGAGTGATAATAGACCCTGACGGTAGTACCATCTTCAACCGATCTTGCAACATCATAAATATCGATATAGCTCCCAAAAACTTTTAAGGTTAAATAGTCTTCTTTTTCAGCCGGTGTACCTGTAAATCCAATAAAACAGGCATTCGGCAAAGCAGGGCGGATAAATTTATCAAAAACCTGTGCGCTTTTTTTTATTTCTTCCGCAATAACAATAATATTATTCCTTACCGATAAAATGCCGTGATTTTTTTCAGAAAAATTATCTATCGGGCTAAAAATAATGCCGCCGCCTAAAGCAGCAAGAAGTCCTGTTAAATGCGCCTGGTTTTGCGCAACTTTAACTTCCTGATGTAGGAGTTGATTACAGGAAGTTAAAGTTTCAAGCAGATGGAAATCCGGATCACCCGGATCAGGAATAACCAGGATTGTGGGCTTATTTAAGAATAGGGAAACTTTACCGATATAAAACACTATGGAATAAGATTTACCGCTGCCCTGGGTATGCCATACTAAACCTGCTTTTTTGTTATCCATAAACCGACGGTTGGAAGAAAACTGCTCACTTGTTGACTCAACTGCTTTATTAACGCCGTTATACTGATGATAAAAAGCTACTTTTTTAGTTGATTTTTCAAAGACAATAAAGTGCTTGATTAAGTCCAGTAAAACTTCTCTATTTAGCATCTCGCAGATCATTGTCTCAAGCGAAGAAACAGACAAATTTTGACGCCTGTATCCATGTCTGGATTTCCAAGCTAAGAATCTCGAGTAAGTAGATGTTATCGTTCCTGCTCTTGCATCTTTCCCGTCAGATATAACAAGAAGACTATTATAGTAAAAAATTGAGGGTATAGTCTTTTTGAAATCATGCATTCTGCTAAAGGTACACAAAAAAGCCGCCTCGCCTCCCGGACTGCCAAGTTCTATCACAATAAGAGGCAGCCCGTTAATAAAGAGAATAATGTTTACTCTTTTCTTATTATGTTTCTCAAATACGCTAAACTGGTTAGTAACAATAAATTCGTTATTTTCAGGATTGCCAAAATCCACAATTTGCAAATTTCCAAAGCCAGGCATCTCAATACCGTTTGTTAGAATCTTATGAAAGGCTTCATTAATCCCTTCTGTCTGCAGATTAAAAATTTCTTTAGCGGCTTTAACTTTCACTTCCTCAGGAACGCTTGGGTTTAAACGGTCTATTGCTATATGAAGTCTGTTTTTAAGTATTACTTCTTCTAAGTTTTCCCTTTCAAACTCAGCATCATCAGGCGACAGGTAACTAAATCCCTGAATTTTTAAAAGTTCCACAAGGTTTTTTTCTTCTTCTGATTCAAAAATTGCCGGCATAAAATATTGGCAGTTTTCAGGGTAGCCCAAATAGATCAACCCTTAGTAAATATTGTGTAAGAGAAGGGATAAAGCCGCATATGTTCGTTTAAGTTTCTTACCTTAAATTTATTTTCTTCTCATAATTTCATGTTAAATTATTCTCATATTATTGGAGGTGATAAAAAAATGGGACTTTTAGAACTGCTCGCATTAATATTGGTTATTGCCTGGATTGCAGGCTTTAGCTTTAACATAGCCGGCCCGCTAATTCATATTTTATTGGTACTGGCAATAATAACTTTTTTACTAAGGTTTATCCGAAGACAGGTATGATTTTCGGGTTACATACCAAGCCGCAAGAACTGTAACCAACGGTACGGCTAAAATTAGGCCGACGCTGCCTGAAATAGTCCTGACAATTTCATCAAAAATTGTCTCGCTGTTTAGGATCACCCAGTAAGGGTGTTTTGCCGGATTTAGTATGAAGAAAATTAAAACCACCAAAGAAGCTCCGGCGTAGGCCAAAACTAAAGTATTAACCAAAGAAACAATATGCTCCCTTCCTATTAAAAAGCCTTTTTTTATAAGTTTTGAGAATTTAATTCTTGCATCATCTTTGGCCATTTCAAAAATCGTTGCCGATTGGGTGGTGGTGATGTCATTAAGCGCACCCAGAGTACCGATGATTATTCCCCCTAAGAGTAATCCCTGTAGATTAATTCCTGCTGTTGCAGGACCAAGCTGTAAAGAGTACGCATCCTCACTTCCCAGACCCGAAAGCCTTGTCAGATTAACCATAAATATAGAAAGAAATGCCGTAACCATCAGAGAAAAGAAGGTGCAAATTAAAGCGACAGTTGTTTGCTTAGAAACTCCATGAGCCAGGTATGTTGTAACAAATAAGATAACCAAAGATCCTGTAATGCTTATAAAAAGCGGATCCCTGCCATGCAGAATATTGGGAACAATCCAAATAAAAATTACAAGCAAACTAATTATCAACCCAAGCAGGGAGCCAATGCCTTTTTTGCCGGCTATGAGAATTATCAATATACAAAAAGCAATGAGTAAAAAGGGGAGAGTGTCCAATCTGTATTTATCGGCAATAAAATATTTTTCCTCAGGCCCGGAGTTTGTGATTTTACTCAAAATCACAGTATCTCCCTTTGCAACTTTCTGCGAAACAGTAATATTCACCATTCCGCCGTTTGTCATACTGATGATTTTTCCGGGTTCAGCTCCATCAAGGAATTGCACCTTAATATCCTGAAAAATACTTTTAAAACCAAACTCCTCTTTTTCTCCTTCGTTGTCAATGCTGATGACCTCTGCTTTAAAAAATTCCTGCTTGGGTGGCTCCTGAAGCTCCTGGGCATTAACCCTATGCGGCAAAACCAGCAAAAATAGTATAAAAAGAGTTAATGTGAGGATTTTTTGCATGCTCAAAAGCTTACCCCAAAACAGTGATTAGTATAGCATAAGCCTATAAATTTATACTGTTTTTGGATATACACTCCTTATTAAATTATAGGATATCCTTAGATAAATAACTGCTTTAGCAGCCTGTCATACAAAACATACAAACTAAATCCACCATAAAAAAGAAAGGCAAAAATCATAATGGTAATTCTAAAAAACGAAGGCTGAAGAATTTTTTCCAAACTCGTTAAATTCAACCAGAGAGTTAATCCCACATGTACAAACATGGCAAAAGCATTTAATACAGCTGCTATCAAAAGAAGCTGCAAAGGTTCTGCAAATCCTAACAAAAGGATAGTTACCCCTCCCAGAATCTGTACCCATAAAACAGTGTAATAAATTGCAGGGATTTTCTTCTCACTTAGCTTTGAGGGTGCGGATAAAATTAAATTCTCACTCAAAATCCGGCTGGTGGCATCCAAAACAGTCAGCTGCGTCCCGAAAAGCGTTGATCCGGCGATAAAAAGGAAAAAGATTCCGGCAAAAGGAAATATATTTTGACCAATTACCAAGGCCTCCTGCAGAACAAAATTAATATTTGCTGCCTGTCCGGTCAAACCAAATGTGGTAACGTAAGCCAGCAGTCCCAGCAGTAAAATTGTAACCGAACCGGTCAGCCAAAAGATTATAAAATGCTCAATATTAATGTTTTTCCACCACTGTTTAAAGTTTTGAATATTTTCATGGGTTAATTCAAACTTAGTCCCGGTTATGGAAATTTCTTCTTTTTTCCCTGTGAGAACACTTGTTATCCTGCCGGAATATTTTCCCATCCCATATCCTTTTTCTTTAATGTAAAAAGCCTGAGCCAAATTCAAATTCCCTCCTGCTCCTGCATAAGCCAAAGCTGCCAAAAAAGATGCAATGGAAATGCCTGCAGGAAGTAAATAATAATCCTTCCCAATGCCGACTGAACCCTTAATAAGATCTACCCAGTGAGATTGTTGGGCTAAAATAACACTTAAAAGAAAAATTGCAGGAACACCTATTAAAATTAAGGTCTTTTGCAGGTTTTCCACTGTTTTATAAAGAATCGGGCCCATGGATAATATCAAACCGATAACTACCAAAAATATAATAGCCAAATATTTTGTTTCCCCGACTCCCAAAACAGTCCCAAAAAGCTTAGCTGAGGAAGCTATTATGCCTGGCCAGACCCAGGGAATAAAAGTGGAAAGTAAAAACCAAAATGAAATCCAGCGCAGTTCCCGGGCAAGCCCGACAAACACGCTTTCTCCGTGAGCCAGAGCATATCTTTCTATCTCCATATTCATAAAAAACTGAAAAGTAATACCAAGAAGAGCTCCCCAGATAATTCCCATTCCATAATTTGAAGTAAGGTAGGGCCAAAGAATGATTTCGCCGCTGCCTAAACCTAGTCCTAAAATAATAAAACTGGGGCCCAAAAGTTTCAAAAGAGGAGGACAAGGAGGTAAAATGTTGACTTTTAAAGGTCTCAAGCTTTAATTAATCCTTCTTGCCTGTAAGAAGAGCGTCTATAACATCATGTGGCAAGGCGGCAGCATTAAGAAGGGCTTTTCGGACCAACGAACCTGTTTCACTGCCGATTTCATCTGCGGCTTCAATTGACCCTAATACGGCTTTTTTAGCAAGCTCGCCTGAATCTTCGCCAATAACGCCTGCAGATTTTATGGCACCCTGGACGGCTGAAACAGCTGCTTCTCCCACATCTCCGCCAATACTGTCTACGCTCATAATTGTTCCGCGGGCAGCTTCGGTGGCAGTAGTGCGGACATCTCCGCCAACTTCTTTCACTCCTTCAATAGCGCCTGAAACCAAACCTGAAACTGCTTCCGTAGCTGAAACTCCTGTTTCAGAAGCTGCATCGATTCCTTCGGAAATTACCTGACCAACTGTGTCAACCGTAGTGCTGGCTACATCGCCGCCTGCCTGAAGAGTTTTAACAATAGTATTTTTCGCCACATCCCTGGTTGTAGCAACAACATCACCTGCACCGGAAACTATAGAAGAAAGAGCGTTTTTTAAATCGTCTGTTAAATTTGTCATTAATGTAACCTTACCACAATCCAAAAATCCCTGTCAACTATTCCGAGGTTTTTCCGTCAAAGTGTTCTTCTTTTTCATCTGCTTTTGTGGGCTGCAAAGTATCTTTCTGATGCTCAGGAGGGGAGTAAAGGGTATAAAGCTTTAAATCATTGTTCCCTGTATTGATGACGTTGTGATAAGTACCGGCAGGAATAACAATTGCCCAATCACCGTGCACGTCATATTCTGTTTCGCCGTTTTCTAAAATTACTTTTGCTTTGCCCTGCTCAATGCGGATAAATTGGTCCAACCCGTGCACTTCATTTCCGATTTCCTCTCCTGGACTAACACACATTAAAACAAGCTGGGTATAACGGGCAGTGTAAAGCACCCGCCTGTAATCGGTATTTTCTAAAGTCTCCTTTTCAATATTTAGAGCAAATCCCTTCATTAAAACCAATCTTACTTCCTGTATAGAATTTTTTCAAATATTTTACTCACAATAAAACCTGCAAAACCGGAAAATACCGCTACTGCAAAAGAAACTATTAAGATAACCTCAGGAAATAAAGGAACAAATTTATAATGCAGGCTTTGCCGGCCTTCCATAAAATGTGTATATAAAACAGGAACCTTAAACAAACTTGTAATAATTTCTACTGTTGCTAACCAAACCAACACGTAAATAATACTTACATGAAGACTTTGAAATAAGCTCTTCTTAATATTCATTCCATTAATTAAGAAAGCAAGAAATGATACCGGAATTAATGAAAATATGAGTAAATAAATATCAAAGCCATATTTTTTTTGGCATATTTCAAAAATATACACACATGATTGACAAGCACCACATCTTCCACCATTAAAATTATCATTAAATGCAGACTGAATTTTTTCTGTGCCCAATAAAAAATTTATATACAGCAATAATATAAACAGAAGAACACTAAATGCTATCTGATATTTGCCTATTTTTTTCATCAGCTTTTATTGGTTAAAGGAAATAATTCTCTAACGGTCTTTAAAATCTTGTTTCTGATCTTAAGGGTTAACCGGCCGACGGTTTTTTTAATAATAGTTGTATCTGCCGTAAAGACTTTATCCGGCCTTACAAAACTTTCAACCGGTAATTTACCTTTAGCAAAATCTTTTGATTTAATACAAATTGCTATTTTGCTTGTATAAGGCTTTGAGGTAATTTGACACAGGATAATATTTCCGAATTCAACATTAGCCAAAACCAAAGCAGGGCGGATCTTTTGACCCTTTAAATTGGAAAAAGGGAATGCAACTAAAACAATACTGCCTACTGTAAACTTGCCCATGCTTCATCCTCTTCCGGTCGATTCCAGTCGGTTGCGAGTGTTTTTTCTGATAATAACGTGCTTGCTGTTGAGGTATTTTTTACAGGCGCTGAAACAATTCTTATCTCGCCCCTTTTTACCTGTAATTCAACCTGCTCGCCAAGACCGCTTTCGGTCAAAACAGGTTTTGGAATACGTATTCCGCGGGAATTTCCTATCGCAATAATTGTTGTTATCATAGTAATTACATTGTAGTTACATATTTAATAATTGTCAAGAGGTTGTTATCAGATGTTCAAGCAGGATCTTCAATCCGATAATTATTAAAACCACTCCTCCTGCTATTTCTACTTTTTTCCCAAAAAATGATCCTATTTTATTGCCAAATATAAATCCCAAAAAGCTAAACACAAAAGTGACAATACCGATTATGGCGACAGATACCAAAAGCGGTATCTTAATTAAACTTAAACTTATCCCGACAATAAGGGCATCTATGCTTGTAGCTATGGAAAGTATTAAAAGCGTTCTGATATTTAAAATATCTTTTTTTTCATCATTTTCTTTTAGTGCTTCATAAATCATTTTTACACCAATTATCGCAAGGAGAAAAAATGCAATCCAGTGATCGATAGATGAAATAAAACTGCTTAAGGCCTCACCAATCAGCCAGCCTAAAAGAGGCATCATTGCCTGAAACCCGCCAAAAAAAGCAGCCACCTTTAAGCCGTGGGCAATTTTTGCTTTTTGATTCAGGCCGCCTGCAATACTGACGCTGACGCAATCAATTGCCAAACTAAAAGATATAAAAAGAATCTGTAAAATAAGCGCCATTTTGTCAGTATAACAAAACAGAATTTGCTATCAATTCTTCTTTTTCGGGTTTGGTTAACTGCTTTAATTGATATTCCCTTTTTAAGGCTTCAGATCTTGTTGCAAATTTTTCCAAATACACAAGGGAAAAGAAAGGAAAGGAACGGAGGTATTTGGCAGATTTGCCATTTTTACTTTTATGCTCATTTAACCTTTTTTCTAAATTATTAGTTTGCCCAATATAAAGGGTGTTTGAGAAAGTACGCAGAATATAAACAATATATTGCACCAAACTATTATATAACCTCAGAGGTTCAAAGTTGCTTTAATTTACTGTAGTTACTGATGCTTTGCAAATGTCGCTTTCATCGCCGGATAATCCAATAATCTTGGTATTGCTAGCACAGGTTCCCGATAAACTGAACAACTTTAAACCTATCTATTAACCGATAATATACAGTTACTGGCTTTGTTTTCGGCTACAGCTATCGAAGTAATAAAATGATCCACTAAGAAAGAATTCTGTCCGCCCCGTGTTTCGTCAGGATCGTTGATGTAGACTTTTTCCTCATCTATTCCCGTGACCACTACGGCATGGTTTATGGTTTTTCCCTCAATATCATCCGGCTCGTATTTTTTTGTTTCTGCGTTGTATTTGTCCCTTGGCGCATCATAGATATAATTATAGCTAACAATCGAAAGAAATGGTCCTTTTTTAATCAAGTCCCGGAGATAGTCTTCACTAAGTCTTGAGATATTAAATTTTACACCGCTGCCGAGCATATTAATATAAGAATCGATCATTATGTTACGTATGTCAAAGGAAACCACTGTTTGATTATTGCTTCCTTTCAATTTTTGTAATTTTCCCAAAATCTCATTAGTTGAAATATTTTTCCATGACCTGTCTATGATCTCGCAGTCAAAAGAATCCAAAGTTGCCTCAAATCCTAAAGACTTTATCCATGCTGCGATATCCATAAGTAAAGTACCATAAGGCTTTCCTTGAGAATCAAAGCGTACGGGAATTTTTGATTGTATCTGCCCTATAGTTAAACTCAACCCGTAATAGCTTAGCAGCATGGCAACCGATGCTTGAACACAGTTTGATGATTCAGTTTGTGTTAAAAAAGGTATTTCGTAAAAAATTTTATTTCCCATACTAATTCCATGATAGCAGTTTCGCAGGAAAACACGCAACCTTTAAGTATTTATCTCTATTTTTTACAGCCAGTTGAAAACAACATACTTATCGATATATCCTTTCTATAACCTGTTGCAAGTCCGGCTAAAATCATTGCAACTACTCCTTTTTCATAAAAAGCCTTACCAGAACCATTGTGTCCGGTTAGAACGTGCAGTCTACTACATCCAAATGGAACTGATATTTTTTTCTCCTTTACTGCTTTTGCTTTTATATTCCATTAAACAGGTTAATCAATACGAGCGCGGGGTTAAATTTAGGTTTGGTAAGAGGAGTAATTGATGGAGCAAAAGACACAGGAGTAAATGTAACAGAAGCAGCAGATGAAATCGGTTCAGAAGCAGGCAGTATTGTCAGGAAAGCACTTCTTAATGCGGAAGCACTACCTCATGGTATTATCGATGCTCTCTTAACTGGTAAAACAGAGTAATTTTAACTTTCCTATGCTATACTAGGCATTAGTGAACATCACTAAATTTTTTTCCTTGACATTCTTAGGTCTGGCTTTTGTTACTTTTATTTTCTTCTCAAGCATTATTTCCTTGATTACCGACTGGTGGTGGTACCAAGAAGTAGGATTTACCGAAATCTTTATAAAATCCCTAAGCACTAAAATCATTGTAGGTTTAGTAGCAGGAATTACCGCTGCCATTTTTCTTCTTACGAACTTATCTCTTGCCATCCGTTCGAAAATACCCTGGATGGCAGCCATTCCTGAAGTTATCATCGGTGCCAATCAACCAATTAGCTTAAATAGTAGAATAATTGGGAAGCTCGGCATTATTCTAAGCTGTATCATTGCCATCTTTATTGGTCTTATCGCCGCAAGCAGTTGGCATGACGTCTTAAAGTTTATATCAGGTGTACCGTTTGGGCAAAAAGACCCGATATTTGCTGCTGATGTATCTTTTTACGTGTTTTCCCTGCCTGTTTTTTCTTTGGGCCTTGGTCTTATAAAAACCGTTATCCTGATATCGCTTATCGGTTGCGGCGTAATTTACATTTTACGAGGCAGCCTCAATTTATCAAGCCTTTTTCCTAAAATTGACCTCTCTAAATTGACCGGAAAACCTGAAAGTTTGATTATCAGACCTGCGAGAGATTCGAGTACTGATCCTAAAGCCAGACTGCATATCGGCATTCTACTATCTCTCTTTTTGGCAACAATTGCCACAAGCACATATCTTTCTCTCTATAATTTGCTTACCAGTCAGAGCGGTCCGGTGTTTGGTGCGGCCTTCACCGATGCCAATGTTATGATACCAATTCTTCGTGTATCTGTTTTTGTTTACGGCCTGGCTGTGATTTTAGCGCTATTTTACGGGATTAGCGGGAGAATCGCGCCTCTTTTTGTAGCAATTTTTTTGACTGTAATCGTCGGGTTTACCTCTTTAATTATCCCTTCTATTTTCCAGAAACTGGTGGTTGCGCCCAATGAGCTTACCAAAGAAACACCGTTTATCAAACACAACATTGAATTAACCCGCAAGGCTTATGATTTGGATAAGGTAGAAGAGCGGGAAATAGAAGCCAGTAAACCGGTTACAGCTTCCGATATTGCAACTAATAATCTCACCATCAAAAATGTCAGACTGTGGGACAAGGCGCCGCTTTTGTCTACTTTTTCGCAAATTCAGGAGATTAGAACTTACTACGAGTTTGCCTCTGTTGATAATGACCGTTATACAATTAACGAAGAATTGCGCCAGATTATGCTTTCTCCCAGAGAGCTGGATTCGGATAGCCTGCCCAACAAAAACTGGATTAATGAACGGTTAACCTTTACTCATGGCTATGGGGTAACCGGCGGACCGGTAAATCAGGTTACTCCTGAAGGATTGCCTGTACTATTCGTCAAAGACTTACCTCCAAAATCCGAAGTCAAAGAACTTGAAGTCACAAGGCCGGAAGTTTACTACGGGGAAATCCCTAACGAGTATGTAATTGTCAAAACCAAATCTAAGGAGTTTGATTATCCCAAAGGCGAAGAAAATGTCTATACCACATATGACGGGAAAGGCGGAGTAGAAATCAACTCTCCTTTGCGCCGGTTCCTGTATGCTTTGCGATTTGGCTCCCTCAAATTATTTTTATCAAGCGATGTTACAGCTGAGAGCCGTATCCTTTATTACCGCAATATAAAGGAGAGAGTTGCTAAAATTGCTCCGTTTCTTACACTTGACCGCGACCCGTATCTGGTTATCGCTGAAGGCAAACTGTATTGGATCCTTGATGCCTATACATCAACCGACCGTTATCCCTATTCCCAACAGCTGCCATTAAATGGAGGTAAGGTAAATTATATTAGAAATTCCGTTAAAGCAATGGTAGATGCTTACGACGGAACAGTCAAGCTTTATCAAAGCGATGCTGATGATCCGATTATCAAAACCTATGCCAAAATTTTTCCCAAAACTTTTCTTCCGCTTTCTGAAATGCCCAAAAGCTTGACTCCCCACCTCCGTTATCCCGAAGATATTTTTACTTTGCAAACTGCAATCTACACCACCTACCATATGGATGACCCGCAGATTTTCTACAACAAAGAGGACCAGTGGGAAATCCCTGCTATTGCTTCAGGCGGCGAGACGCAAGCCGGCGGCAGAGTATCGGCAATGGATCCGCGGCACATGATTATGAAGCTCCCGGGTGAGAAAAAAGAGGAGTATATTCTTATGCTGCCCTTTACCCCGCGGGCAAAAGACAATCTGTCTGCCTGGATGGTAGCCAGAAATGACGGAGAACAGTATGGTAAACTGGTTGTCTACCGTTTCCCCAAAGATAAACTGGTGTTTGGTCCCAAACAGGTTATAGGCAGAATTAATCAGGACGCAGAAGTCAGTCGGCAGATCTCTTTATGGGATCAGCGCGGGTCGCAGGTTATCCAGGGGCCGCTGCTGGTTATTCCTATTGAGGAGTCTTTAGTATATGTCCGTCCGCTCTATCTTAAGGCAGAGGCAGGGAAAATTCCGGAACTCAAACGGGTCATCGTCGCATACGAGAATAAAATTGCCATGGAAGAGACACTGGAAGCAGGCCTGGCTAAAATCTTCGGCACTGCCGAAGGCCAAACCAAACCATCCGGAGAATCACCGGTTAGAGCAGCGCCTGCCGACCCGACCAAAGAAAACCTTCTTCAGCAGGCAAACCAGGCATATCAGTCTGCCATCAATGCGCAACGGGAGGGAGACTGGGGCAGGTACGGAGAGGAGATAAAAAAGCTGGGTGAAATATTAAGTAAACTACGCTGATGATTCAGTTTATTATCATCAAAAAGATATTTTTATTCCTGATACCTCTTTTCCTTTTTTATCTTTTGAAAAAAAAGGGTAACAATCAGCAGCCTAAAAGAAAATCATATCTGTCCGAATTTGACAAAGAAATGATTGTGGAAGGAGAAATTGTAGACGAAAGCAGCAGTAACCGCTGACATCCCGTCTCATCCCTTTTATTACGGCGAATTTGAGCAACAGATATATGAGCTAAAAACCAAAGCCAAGATTGATTATCGTTTAATAGATGAGGTTTTGTCTCTGACCACAAACATTTATCAAACTTATATGGAAGCCCCTGATTTTCTAAAGAGACATTACCTGAGGTTATTCTTTGACAAGATATACGTAAAGGATAAAAAGCTATGGAAAGTGGTTGAAAATCCAGTGTTTTCAGTACTAAGAAAACAGGAGAAACTTATAATAGACGGGCACTGGTTGGCGGATATAGATGCTATTCGAACTTTTTGGGCAGCTGCCCAAAAAAGATACTTAAAAAAAGATGAGAATTGGGTACAAAAACCTTGGGACAAGGAAGTGTTAGATTGGCTAGTCACATTAATAACAATAACAGCTTAATTTCCAGCAATTAATGCTTCCTTTTTTGCTTTAGTCCACTGTTTTAATTGATATTCTCTCCTCATAGCCTCAATTCTAGTAAGATATTGTTCTGAATAAACTAACTTAAACGAATCAAAGTATCTAATATATTTAGCAGATTTGCCATTTTTACTTTTATGTTCATTTAACCTTTTTTCTAAATTATTTGTCTGGCCGATATAAAGGGTGTTTGAGGAAGTACGAAGAATGTAAACATAGTAGCAATCCTTTGACTCCCTTTGGTCACTCAGGGCATTCAACCTAATCATAATCTTAATATATTAAGATTAGTTTGATGCATATTCAATAATTGAAAAGTGCAAACAAACCGAATATACTTTTTATACTATGGATGATACCAAGAAAATGCTTCAGGCTATAATTTCTGGACAAAATGCTCTCAAGCAGGAATTAGTAGTAAAAATCGATAAGTTAGGTGAAAAACTGGACGGCAGAATAGATGGATTAGAGGGTAGAATAGACACTCTTGAGGAAAGGGTTGTGAAAGTTGGAAATAATTTAACAAAAAGGATCGACAAAATTGGTAAACAACTTGCATATCTCGAAGATGATTCTCCAACCAGAGAAGAATATGATGAATTAGAAAAAAGAGTACATAAAATTGAACAAAAAGTCATCTCAGTATAGGTTCAAAGTTGCGGGACATGGATAATCCCGTATCCTTCGATGACTCAGGATTAACGAACCTCGTAAACGGATTCAAATCCCATTATCCACTTCTAGATACAAAAAGACCCTCACAAGGAGGGTTTTTGTATCTAGTTGCGGGACATGGATTCGAACCATGATAGATAGCTCCAAAGGCTATCGTCCTACCATTAGACGATCCCGCAGCGCCTGCAGGTATTATACCTCGTAGCATGCCAAGAATCGAGATCTAAGCACTATCTTGACTCTTATCAAAGAGTATGCCAACAATGGTATTAAGGGATCTTTCCTAAAGGAGGTGATTAACAGAATGGATACAAAACAATTAATAGCTTGGATTTTGGTGATCGGTGCTGTTAACTGGGGTTTAGTCGGACTTGTAAACATGAATATTGTTGAGACAATCTTTGGTGCATCAATAATCACCAAAATTGTTTACATAATCATTGGTTTGGCCGGTGTGTATAAAGCTTACATGATGGTTGGCGGAAAGAAAAAATAGTTTCCTGCCAAATTTAGGTAATTATTTCCGCAGGAAATAATCCTACGGTTTATTAAAATCCGGCTGCTTTAATGCGGCCGGATTTTTTTGGATAAAATATATTTACAAATACCTCAAATACCGACCAATTGTTTCTACTAAAGCAGCATAGCCATTAGGTTTTAGTACCTGAATAAAGTTATCATGCCTATTAAATTTAATATTTAAGCCTGCATCAAATATCTTATATCTTTTAGCAAATTCTTCGTAGGGTAACACTCCTCCTTGTCCGTCATGAGATGCCTGCCAAAAACTTTGAAAGGCATCAAGCATATTTCCGTTATGAAGCAAGATCCAGTTCTCAACACCAATTCCTCCCATTCCTCCATCTTCAAGCTTTTTGTATGCATGCCCTGCTTTAAGAATCTTTTTGGTCAGCACAATATTTGCAAGAGCATCTAAATATGCCCCGTCACCGTGAGTTGCCCTAATTGACTCAAGCTTTTGCGCAATAGAATCACTGGAAGCAAAAATTCCCTCATCAGAACGCTTGCCGATTCCAATATCAATATCTAGAATTTCACCTTCAATTATTTGTGATCCCTTACCCCGGACTTGAATATAATCAGTCTCTGTATGAGAAGCATCTTGTTGCAGTTTAAGTACGCCTTTAACAATTTCGGCAATTTCACCTAGACGCTTACTGTTGTTCGGATCCAATTGAAGTGACATATCAAAATCATAATCTCCGGGAACATTACTGCCTCTTGCAGTTGATCCTGTATCAACAAGTTCGGCGCCATAGATGCTTGTATCAAACTCCCCACGCAACGCCACTCCGTTTGCATCAAGTACGTCTCCTATTCTTTTCCTGATTTCGTTTGATAATCCTACAACTTTCTTTCTGTCTGAAGAGATCTCCTGTGCTAATTTATCCAGTGCTCCTCTGGTAGAATCTACAACCTCTCTGCTGTTCGGGAACGGATATAGAGCTTCATCAATACCGACTCTTCTTACGGCAGATGGGCTTTCGCTATATTCACTTACCCCATCAAAAGTTTTTCTATATTCATCAAACTGTTTCGGAGTAAAAATAATATTTCCGTTTCTATCAGCAACCGGGATATAGACGCCATTTTGTGCAATTGTCATAAACAGGTCATCAAACTTTCCGGCGGAGGAAGAATCCTTTTGCAAAACCATCGCATCTATTTCTGTTGAAGCAAATCCTGTACGTATGCCAAAATGTCTACCTCCAAGGGATAAAAATGATTCGTATTGATTTGCTCCTGTACCAAACTGTCCTCTATCGCGAACCAATAAATAAATATCCCCATAAGCTTTAGCTAAAGACGCATTTAAAGCACTGGTTACACCATTTGAAAGATCTCCATCAAGTATTAAACTGGTATCAGAATCATAAGGTGTTAAGTCTGAACCCGCAGAAACGCCGAGATATTCCCTTGCCACTGAACCACGTTCTAAAATCTTCCCGATATTTATTGAATTTAAACCCTTAAATCTATCTCCGGCCTTTAAAGCAATCTTCCCCGCACCGGACTCTGCAAATTTTCTGTTTCTTGCATCTGCTTCTGCTTTCGATTTTGCCATCGCTTTTAAAACATCTTCAATATTGGTAAATCCTAAAGGCTTTAGAAACATTTCAGAAATCCTATCTGTAAGTTTTTGGTCAGGACGGACATGAAAATTTCTTTTTAAAGCTTCTGCCCTTTTTTCTAAACTAAATTGAGAAGTAGTAGGGGATGAGTCTATATGTTTCGCCCTTCGCCTGCTTTCAATAGTCCTGCCAAATAGTGATGAAGTATACAGCATATCCATCTTTTCGAAAAAGTGTTCAAGCTGCAACTTTTCTCTTTCACTAAGCGCGCCAACTCCTTCATCCTCCATTTTGGTAATTACACTTTCCCCATCCCTGATTGTTTGTAAATAATTACGCAATTGGGGATTGCCGGAATGAATGTTAATAGAAAGAAGATCCCTATAAATTATTTCCCTGCGCTCCCTGGGGGTTGCTGATCTTAATACCGGGCTTAAGTTAGATCTTGATGATAAATCCATTTCAAGAATAGATTTTCCGGAAGTTCCGGGATTATCATAAATAGTCTCAAAAACCCTATAGATTTTACCTACCAAAGGTAAATTATTTTTTTCAAACACCCCAATAATTTCCTCCAGAGCTGCTTGTGGATTTTCAAGTTTCCAAAGCTGTCCAATAAGTTCCTTCTCAATTCTTTTTATTTCTGCTGAAGGTGAATTTCTAATTCTATCTATTATTTCCTTTGCAACTCTATATTTTTCTGCTTTGTCAGGAGCAACGCGCGGAAAACCAGCTTCATTAATAACCTCCATTCTTAAATCTCCAGGAAGACTTTTCCAGATAGAAAGCACTGATCTCTCGAAATCATCATATTGTGATAATGCTTCATCAGAAAGATATGTCGCAAGAGCATCCGGATATTTTTGTCTAATTATTTCATCTGTGAAAACCCTTGTCGGTTTCCCATTTTTAATAAAATCCTTATAGCCGGGCGCAAGAGTGATTATTTTAATTAACTTATCGCTTAATACAGTTATGTCTGCAAAATGCATAAGAGCTGATACTGTTTTGTATCTATCGAGAAGATCAGCGCTTAAGACGGGGAAGTGTTGTTCGGAAGCAGATAAAATCTGAAGTTGTTGGGGGAAACTTATCCAAATTTCTAGTGTTCTGCGTTCGTCTCCAAAAAATTCAAGCATATTATTTTTAAGAATCATGGATAACGCACTAGGTCTTTTAAGTTCTATTAAGAATTTTGCGAGTTCCGCGTTAGGCTGACCTTCAGTAAACAGAGAACGGACATCACCGCTGTATTGTCCGAGGGCAGAAAATAGTTCTCGTGTTGGCCATTCATTTGCAGGGTAATCTCTAGGAGAAAAATCAGGAGAATTAAACAAATTTGCTAAATTTTTAACTCTTTTTACATCTTTTATTGTCAGATTCGGTGCTTTTATCCCGCTTCGCCACCTCTGACCAATTAATTCAGAAATACCATCCTGAACATCACGAGGAAGCAAAAGAACGCTTTTAAGCCATTCGTTCATTTTGTCTGGAGGAACTATTTGTCTAATACTATAGCCCATAAGAGGCATACTGTTAACACTGGCTATCCATTTTGCGTCTTTAAAATTATCAGTCGAAAATGGAATTCCTGCTTCCCGAAGAAGCAAAATAGTAGGTATATAATTGATAAATTCACCCAAACGGGACATATCCACACTAGCCACATCCCTTTCTTCACTTGAACATTGCCTTCTGGAACCCTCTATTATTCTTTTTGTCATCCCAGGATCCAATAAATCAATGAGATCTTTTGCCTTATATAACTGAACCAATACAGATTGACTTGGATAATTTATATGTGAATATTCTCCGTGATCAAATTGGTCTAACCGATATGTAAAATAATCCTGGGGTTGTAAAATAATTTCTTCTTTTTGTAAATTCTGGACAAATTTTAAAAAATCCGGACTTAGTAATATCTGTCTTCTTTCGTCGCTAGACATCAAACTTTTAATTTCTTCAACCCTGGTCCTTACACTTTCATCATAATCCTGATTTTCTATACCAAGTTTACCAAATATTAGGCTATTTAGGACAATTAGATCCTGACGATCTTCATATAATTCGCTTACTTGCTTTGGCGAAACAGGGCTTCCTTTCATCAGCCTAAGAATTTGTGCAAATTCCAATTTATCCGGATCAGCTAAAATTGCCTGAACAGATGGATCTGCTACCAAATTCGATAAATCCTGATTAATTTCAGCCTGTGTCTGGTTTAAATAATTAAAGTGGTCATCATTAGAATCCGGTATATCCAAGCTGATTCCTGATTGAATTAACGCTGTAAGAGGAGCAATCAAACCATCTTTATCTAAAGAATCTAAAGTATCAAATACGGTCGTTTTCCTTGAAAAACAACGATCGTAATACCCCCTTCTCAAAGCAACTGATAAAAATTGAAGTTTGTCTTGATTACCGATTAGAGTTTCATAAGCAGGAAGATCTTCTATTTCGACTTCCGGAAAAACATGGAAGAATGTTTTAAAGACGCGGGCAAGGATTCCGACTTTATCAAAAAATTCGGGAGGATAATTGGGGATATTTCCCGTTTCAGCAAGGCTTATTAATGTGTCAACTTGCGTGATATCACTACCGTATGATGTAACTCGCCAAGGATTATGCGGAACTTGGGACATTCCTTGTATTAAGGGTAACAACTCCTGCGCATTTGGGGTTTTCAACAGCCTCATAATTGTGGTTATATCAGTTTTTCCAGTATAACTGCGCGGGTGAACAAATGAATCGAATAAATTTACATTAGGCTCAAGAGCTTTAATGAAAGGCATAGGGTCAACTCTTGTCTCAAGCAGTGCCTTTATTACAGGTATACTATCGATACCCAAATTAAGCCGGTTTGAACCACTCTTAAGATCAGTTTCCAGGCATACCACAAGACGCCTAAATTCTTCTATTTTAGAAACTCCCTGTCTGCGTGCTTCAAGAGCTAGTACCTGATGGCGGAGCATATCTTTAAGTTTAAATATTCTTACAGAATCTTCTTTAGGTATTGAGGGTTTATTTTCTTTTACTAATTCTTTAAATATGCTAAATGGATCGGAACCGCCTATTTCTTTTGTTCTTACTTCAGCAAGAGTTTTTTGGTATTCAATTTCCGGATCAAGTGGAATTTGAGGATTTATTTCCGGTATGGTTTGACTTTTATCCACACTTACAACAACAATTGAATCATCTAATTTTTGATCCGGAGCTTCAACAATATCCGATAAAGCCGCATCAGGGTCAGGATGCGGTCTGGTAATTCTACCCCTTATTTTTTCAATCACGCGTTTTGCCGCTTCTGCAATTTTTCTGGTGGGACCGGATTTATTTTCTGCGGAAGATACTTTTTCAGATGCAGGTACTATTGACTGATCAGGTGATGCTAATCCCGGCATATTTTAATGGCTTGGTTCGTTTGCTTCCTTCAAAATCTTTGTTGCCTCATTTATTTTACCTGACTTAATAAGCATTTGTGCGTGTTCAGTAACAATCTTTGTAATTTCTTCTTCGTGATCTTTTAAAACCGGCGCTATAGCCGCTGTTAGCTCTTGAAACTCATCATCAAGAGTTGGGGCAATTTTGTATATTTGTTCAAGAGTTAAAGGAGGGTGAAGTTTATCCAAAACCATCCTGGCGATTGCCTTTGCCCGATCAATATCCATTTGCCCGTTAGTCAATTTTTCCTCTATAATTTTGAGTATGTCTAATTCAATCTTTTTTCTATATTCTTCGGCATTCATAACATCTGACTTAATTATTATGAATTCAGCAGTAAATTGCAAATTCAAAATGAAAAAAATTTGAAGGATTGCGCACCTGAAACCGTAGGTTTGATTTGTGAGCGGGTCGCACTTTGGGCGAACCTCGCTCAAAAATCAAAGAATTTTGAGCGGGAGACGCATTTTATTTGGAACCGCTCCTCCCTCAAATTCTAAGTAATTTTACCAGCTTGATGGAGGCATATCAAGCTGAGGAGGAAGAAAAATGAGCTCAACCCTGAGATACCATTCCGTATAACGTGTTTCCCTTGGTCCAAGTCCGCCTTTTGGTAGTTCGATATTAGTATGAGGTAGTATTGCGTAAGCCCTTATGCTTTGGCCGTCATTTTCTATGCGATCAATTGTCATCGTGTTTAGATTATAGTAGTTAATATTATTTAAGCAGTCAAGATAACCGTAAGCACCGGTTAATTTAACTTTTAATTGATTTATAAAAAGCTTACATAAATCAGAACTCGTGTTCAAACTCTTTTAGTTCAGCTAAAGGACACCAAAATGTCAGCTTGCAGGACTTTAAACGTTTAAATGTTAGAAGTTTTTTACTTAAATAGATTATCCTTAACAATAAAGAACCCGCCGAGCAAGAAAGCAAGAACAGCTACTTTGTAGAACTTAGATTTATCTATTTGTTGATAATTAGTAGCATAATTCCAGAAAGAAGCCGCAGCAACTAGTGATAATATTCCAAAAGGTAACGTAAAAAGACCTCCTATTCCACTAAGGATAGATGCTAATTTGTAAATTTTGAGATTTAGAGAAACTAGAGATAGTACAAGAAGGAAAACTGCAGTCAATACAATTAATCCAAATAAGTATATGTCTGATTTATTTGTAACCCCAGAAGAAACAACTCCTTTTATAGGAAAAGTTGTTATTAGAAGTATAACAAATGATCCCAAGCAGTTAATTAATATTAGATATTTTTCGTACTTTAGCATTTAGGTTAGGCCTACCTTATTTTAACATACCTCCATGTAACTCTTTATTGATTTCTGTTACTTCTGGAGCTCCTGACGTGATCTTAGCCAGACTGCCAGAATTCTTCAGATTATTCCTGTCTGACGGTCTATTACCTGATTTAGTTTATGCGTTAGGACTAAAAACTGTATAAGTATGCATATTAAAGATTTTATCAAAAGGGTACCATAAAAGTTGCCTAAAGAGTTAGCTAGGAATGTTTATGGATTTGTCTACCAGCCTGCCTTGCTCAATCTGGTGATAAAACTCTATTGCTCTTGCAATTCCTACCTGTTTGTGAACACGAGGATGGAGTGGCTTACCATGTCTTTTGTCGTATAACTCACAAGCATATTTGCCCCACCAAGTATTTTGAGGGAACTCCTTTTCAAGTTCTTCTGCTCTCCCAACTTTTCCTTCTGCAATATCCCTATGAAGCTGCGAGAGTCGTGCGAAAATTCCTTGCTCCGCGTCATTTATATATAACCTTCTAATGTATCGTTCCCATCGTTCAGGTTGCAGTAACTGGTCATTAATATCTTCAGGATGTAACTGCAATCTTTCCAAAAACTCCTCATGTGATAATCCAGCAACTTCTGCTACATCACCGTCCCTGCCTGATTTTGGCTGATAGAGTTTTGTTCCTTTTAATGTTTTTGCTTCATCTTCTGAAAACTTACCTAATTTCACGGCAGTATTAATTCGGGCTTTCAAATTTTGCGGATTAGCAACGATAGCTTCATAGGAAGAAAGATGAAGTGCGTCAAATAATTCTTGCTCGCGGCTTTTTGCCCACTCGTGTGTTCTGTCAAGAAATTCTTGAGTGTAACGACCAACCGCTACACCTCTTTGGAGATCAACAAAGCGTTGTTCCATTGGCATGGCATTCTGAGCAATTCTATAATCAAGATATAAAGGAAGTTTTTGATTCCATGTTTTTGTTACTTCAAACGAGAAAGTAATCCCGAGTCCATGTACTGAAATCATTTCTATCAGTTCTACTGGTAAATTTTTATCTTTAAGACTACTCAATCCAATTTGTGTATCTCCCATTTCACGCTTTTCGGGCGCATGGTCTACTTCATCGGGATACCAAGTAGCTTCATCGTATTGTCTGCGACCACTGTGAGAAAGCGTTACAGTATCAAGCATTAACTGTAAATCAACCTGCTCGCCATTTAGCTTAAGTAATCTTCCTAATTGAAGAGAGGCTCCTGCAGTTTTAATATAATGGTTAAATATGCCTGCCCATTCTTGATTTTCAATCCTATCTTCAAGTCCTACCATTCCAGCACCTTCACGAACTAATCTTGTAGTGATTTCTTGGCCTATTGGTTTACGCAAGTGTTTCGGCTCAGTAAACGTAGCTCCTTTTAATGTTTCAAGAACATCGCTGTTGGGACCAATAACAGGATTGTCTCCTTTTGCTTCTGCCATATTGTCTGTAAGTATATCATTTTGCTATCAATGGAGCAAAATCGACTATAGAGCTTTAAGTTTAGTAGAAAATTTAAATTGTTTTAGGAGGTGAGAATATATTATGTTGCCATTGGAAATAATCAAGAAATTCTATCCTAATGCATCGGAGTATGAACTGAAGGAAATACAGGAGATCGTGTATTTACTGGCTTGTGCTGTTATGCAGCATTTTTATGGGTCGAAATGGATGGGGAATTTTGGAGAATCCGACCCAGAAGGAAAATAGTAACTCTGAGGTTGGTTCGACTCCCGTTAGGGTATTAGGTTATAGGACTAGACTTTAGCAAATTTCAGCAACTTTCTGAAGCTAAAACAAGTTAGTTCGATAAAATTCCTATGGAGCTCCTGACGAGGTCTTACACAGACTGCCAGAGTTTATCAGATTATTCCTATCTGACGGTCTTTTACCGGATTTAGTCTATGCTTTAGGTCTAAAAAATGTATAAGTATGCATATCAGAAATTCGATCCTAGTGGCAGAGTTGAATCATCGATTATGGTGTCAACATTCGCTCCCTAACAGTAAGGTACTTTCACCACAAGAATCATTCGGTGAAGCTAGTATAGCACAAAGTTCCTGTTAATTTCTGTTACATATTCCTGCTACTAGTTGCTATAATAAATTGTATGAAGCTAAAAAAACTTCTTGAAGTTGTTGGCGATGTTTTAACAAACCTAAAAAGGATGCTCAAATTGGCTTGGGAGATGGATAAAAAAGTAACGCTAGGATACTACCTTACAGCAATTTTAGGTGCGATGGCTCCGTTAGCTGCAAGTATTACACTTAAATACTTAATTGATTCTCTCATTGCGCCTGGTGTAACACCTTCAATACCTACTATTGTCATTGTCGTTCTCGGAGCAAGATATTTAGTGGTGTTGGCAGAAAGTGTCATCTTATGGGGATTTAATAGAGTATATTTTGATTATTTGTTCCGTTATAAGGTGCAGAATGAAATCAATAGGAGATTCTACGATAAGCTCTCAAATTTAGACATAGCTCATCTTGAAGATCCCAAAACACAAAACCTTGTCTCTAAAGTTCGAGATACTATGACATGGCGCCCTCCGGATTTTTTGAGAATGTTCTCTTATTTTTTTGGGAGCATTGCTGGTTATATGGCAGCATTTTTTATTTTACTTCCTTTTGGCTGGTGGATTCCTCTTGTTATTACTGTCGTAACTCTACCAAGGCTATATTTAAGAGCAAAGTACGGAACAATTCAGTGGTCTATTTATGGCTCAGGTGCACCACAAGTTAGGAGGCTATGGTATTTAACATGGCTTCTTTCGACTCCAGAAGCAATACGAGAAATGAGAATATTTCAATCACACAAGGCGCTTCTAACTAGACTCAAGGAAATACAAGAATACCTTTTTACCCTAAATAAAAAGCCACTTGATGACTATTTACGCCAACTGACTTTACCACCTATCCTTGAAATCGTTGTTCTTTTTATTATTGCTTATTTACAGTTACCCCATGTGTTGGCCGGTATTGTAACCATTGGTAGTTTTACCCTTCTTATAAACATGATCGATCAATTAAATGGTAGTGTAGCTAACGCGGTTATTAACTTTGGTGAGATGTATGAGCATAACTTATATGTTGATGACTACTTTAAAATTTTGGCCTTACCAGCACTCATTAAAGAGATTGAAAATCCCATTATCATAAAAAACGATGTACCGCCAAGTATTGAATTTAAAAATGTATCGTTTCAATATCCGGGTGGGCCATTAGTTCTTAAAGATATTTCTTTCGTAATAGATTCTGGAGAAAGTGTTGCATTGGTCGGTGCAAATGGAGCAGGTAAATCAACTATTATTAAGCTGATTTGTCGCTTCTATGATGTTACAGATGGGGAGATTCTCATAGATGGTGTAAATATTAAAAACATCAAATTAGCCAGTTGGTATAAATGTATGGGAACTTTATTCCAAGATTTTGTACATTATTATTTGACAGTAAAGGATAATATTCTTTTAGGTGATCCAAACAAACTCGATGAAAAGTTAATGAAAGAAGCCGCTCGAAAAGCTGGAGCTTTAGAGTTTATTGAAAAATTACCTAAAGGCTTTGATCAGAATCTGGGTAGAGAGTATGAGGAAGGAGAAGAATTATCAATAGGGCAATGGCAAAAACTAGCAATTGCTAGAGCTTTTTATCAATCCCCACCACTTTTAATATTAGATGAACCAACCTCTGCAATTGACGCTGAATCTGAATACGAAATCTTTAATAATTTAGAAAAGGCTTATAAGCACAAAACATTGATTCTTGTTTCCCACCGCTTTTCAACTGTAAGAAATGCAAACAGAATTCTAGTAATAGAGAATGGAGAAATTATTGAAAAAGGGACTCATAAAGAGCTACTTAAACTAGATAAGAAATATGCCAGAATGTTTAATGTCCAAGCAGAGGGCTATAAATAGTTAGTTTTCTGCAGTCTTGATTGCTCCTTCGGTGACGTGGTTTTAATTCCCAACTCATGGTTTAGTTTTATTATTTCTACTAATTCCTCGCTTATTATTAACCCGAAACTGTCTCACAGTTAGATAAGCGAGGTGATGAATTAAGATGCTACCTTTAGATGAAATAAAAAAGTATTACCCAAAGTCTACAGAAGAAGAGCTAAAAGAGATACAGGAAGTTGTCTATCTATTAAGTTGTGCAATTATGCAAGAGTTTTATGGGCCGCCTGTAGGCGAGCCTCGCCATTCTGGCGGGTCTGATTGGATGGGAGATTTTGAAGAGTCCGGCCAAGAAGGAAAATAGCGAGCCTAAAGCTAGTTCGATTCCCGTTAGGGTATAAGGTTATAGGGTTTAATTTTAGCACAATTTAGCAATTTCTTGAAGCTAAAATTTGCCAGTTCGATTAAATTCGTATGGAGCTAAAAGCTGGACAAGAACTACTTATCGAAATATTCTTTCAACTGTCTCCTTCCAGCCCCACTTTTCCAGTATAATTCCCTTCTCTTAGCTTCTGCGGGTATTTCAAATTCTTCAGTAAATACGAGCTTAAAAGGAATTCTATGTTTTGTTGATCTTACATATCCTGAATTATGTTGGATTAATCTTCTTTCTACATTATCAGTATAACCAACATATGTTCTCTGATCTTTCAAGCTTTGTAGGATATAGATGAAATACATAAGCAGGGAGCGGGTCGCCCTTTGGGCGAACCTCGCTCATTTGACAAAGTCAAATGAGCGGGAGAGGGGACTTGAACCCCCGACATCCTCGTTGGCAACGAGGCACTCTACCACTGAGTTACTCCCGCTTTAAGTGCCGCAGACTTGAGTCGCACAAGTATAAAACGCTCTTCAGGCGCTCGCCGTGACTACCTTGGCTACTGCGGCAATTTACAAAAACTCTCTGTTTGAGAATGGCAATTAGGACACAAGAAACATAAATTCTCCCGTCGGTTATCTAATGGATTACCATTAATATGCTCTACTTCCAACCGTATCGGCTTATTTTTCCATTTCGATAATCGACAAACATTACACTTATACGCCCTTCCTATTTCCAGAAGAGCTCTCTTCAATAATTTTCCTCTTGCTCTTGTACCGTTAATTTGAATTACTAATATTTGTTCAGGTGTTTTTTTAGCTGGTCCGCCAATATGATTCTTGCCATAATTCCACGCCTGCCCTAAAAAATGAGAATTATCTATCTCGTAATACTTGATCCTACTAATCAAATACGTTCTTAAAGCACCAGATGTCAAAGACGCTCCCAATGAACGCATTACTCCCAACATTGAGACATTATTTTTTACAGCTTTCTCTAAAACCTCTTTGGTGTATTTTAACTTTGACATTTAACCATTATTATAACAACAGTTTAGTGCCTTGCCCATATCTCTTCCATTAATTCCTATTTTTAATGTACCAGTAGATTCTACCACGGAAAGGCACTTTATGTCACTTCCTGAAATCAAAGCGGGAAGTTTAAGAGTTGGAGTATTGTTGAGCAATATTTGCCGCCATGAGGATATAAGGATTATCGATTTCGGATGATTTTCCATTGGGTGTAAAAAGCTCCCTGTATTCAGATTCTGCATCTGATAACAAAGCATAAGTAAAAACTACACCTTTTGCAACAACTTTTGGAGGCTTTACAAGTGCCAGAGTTTTACCCTCCGCAAACGCTGCTGCATCTGAAAAATCGATTCCAAGCCAGTTATTTTCAGGCTGACTATACATGTATAAGACAACTTCGGGGTTTTCAAAATTGTGTATATGCACTTCAGCTCCGCTGTAATCGAATTTACAGGCTCGAAGGGTTCTGGATTTAGGTTCAAGTTCTATAGCTCCTAAATTCGTACTCCTTCCATAAATAAAAGACCGGGAGAGATGAAAAAATTCTCTAACTGGTGTAATTTCTGAGCGGTAGGGGATAGTTGCTCTTGCTTCAGGTCCGCGTGCTATAGTCATAATGAAAAAAAATTATAGCACGTTAAAGCAATACTTACTTCCTGAAAAAATTAAAGGCAAGAGTAAGGATAACGGAAATTATAATTGAAGAAAGCCAGGGGATATATATTTTAAATCCGCCTTTATCAATATAAATATCTCCCGGTATCCGGGGCAAATTAGGCATCAGATTAAAAACCAATCCTAAAAGTAAAAATATTACTCCCAAAAATGTAAACAGCTTACCAATCTCCTGCATAGACCAATTATACCTTTTTAAATCCCTGACCCAATACCCACCAAAATCCAACAAGAAGGGAAACAGACACCGGATTAAAGCTTAAGGTTATTAAAAGACCAAGCAAGATCATAAGCTCCAATGTTTGATTTCTTTTAAGAAATACCCTGATTGAATATATAACCAGTAAACCAAGCGCTAAAACCCCTAAGAAGCCTCCCTGAATCCAAAAATCCAGGAATATATTATGGGCACTATCAACCACCAGATATTGAATATTGTTGTTCAAAATAAGTGATGTCTGATGCAAGGCGCTTTGCATATTGCCAAAGCCATGCCCCAAAACCGGAGAAGTAGCCCCGGCCACCAAGGAGGTATACCAAATTTCAGCCCTGTTCTCATACCAACCTCCGCCTGCATAAATGGGTAAAAACAGGCTCATTATACTGATAAAAAGCGCAACTATAAAAGCATGAGGTAATTTAAGCTTAAATATATATATTAGCCCGAAAAAGATAGTTAAAATCAAAAATCCCAAAGCCCCGGTTCTTGATCCTGAAGCTAAAATTATCAAAAAAACTAAAATCAAAGCAGAAAACTTTACCCATTTTTTGGGAGTAGTCAAACCAAAGGGGAGGAAAAATATTGCAGCTCCGGCCAAAGAGTTAGCTTCACCCAAAGTCCCAAAAGCCCGGCCATTTATATCTCCTCCGAATATATACACAGACAGCGCCAAAATAATAAGGCTAAAAAGAGAAAATAAACAGGCTTTTTTGGGTAACTCTGTGCGCGAAGAAATAAAAGCAAAAGCTAAAAGATGCCAGAGTAAAAATATACCCTGCAGCCTGAAAGCATTACCGAAAAAAGTAGTTTCAGTTTTTAAGAATATCAAATCAATGATAGATAAAAATAGTATTATGCTGACTGCAAAGCCGGGGAAAGTTATCAGGAACTTTAGATTGAATTTAGCCTTAAAAAGGGTCAATAAAACCAAAAGTTCAATTAAAAGCTCTGCCAAAATGACTTTGGGAGTTTCAAAAAAAGATACGCCCAAAGGCAAAACTAAAAGCGGTAAGAAAAAAATTAATGTATAGAAAAAAACAGTCACAAAATCAGTGTACCAAATTTTCTCTTAGAAGTTATTTGCGGCTAGTTTTATTTAATGTTTGTGATGTTTTTGATGTTATTGAAGTACCGACAAAGTCAAAGCCGGTCACGTCTTTAGAGATGACTTTTCGAATTTCCTCAGGAATCCATTTTATTTGTTCCGCCCCCGGAGTTGCCGGTCTGACAGAATACAAAGCAGAAGCGCTGGCCTGCTTCACTTCTAAGGTATAAGCACCGTTTATGCCTGTTTTAGCAGTGAAAATATCATTGCTTGAAAGATTTTTAGCAGTAACAGTTATACCCCTTGCAGGCATAGGAAGAATATTTAGCAATCTATATGTGAGTTTTCCCCTAATATAATAGGTGAAGTAAGATACTGGTGCAGTGACAGGTGAAGTCACGGCCAAAACAGTCGTAGCAACCATGCCGGTTTGAGACAGCGCTATTACTGCAAGAAGCAAAAAGTTAACTAAAAAAGTAATGATCTTTAAATTCATAAGGTAAGACTATAGCATACCTATAACCCTTTGTCAAGTCCTATAGGTCACTTTACTGTAACGCTCTTGGCAATATTGCGGGGCTTGTCTACATTATGTTTTAATTCTACAGCCATATAATATGCCAAAAGCTGCAAGGGGATAATATTGGCAATTGCAGAAGTTTCGCCGCTGTCAGAAACTTTCAAATGATAATCAAAACCCGGATGTTTAACGGGCGAAATTCCTATAACTGTTGCGCCCCGGGCTTTAACCTGGTTTATGGCATTCGCCACATCTTCCTGCGCCACATCATTACTTGTTGCTACCACCACCGGCACTCCTTTTTCCATTAAAGTAATGGCATAATGTTTCAAATCTCCTGCCGGTATTGCATGAGCATGTATATATGAGCCCTCTATAATTTTAACCATACCCTCACGGACAATATTAAAGTTTTGGTATTTTCCCAGCATAAATACATCCTTTGATTTAATAAGCAAATGAGCAATTTTTTTAACATCTTCATGATTTGAACCTGTTTTTAAATATTGGTCAACTTCATCTGATAATATTTTCAAATTTCTTACGCCCTCTTCAGCCTTGCCCTGCACAATTTTGGAAAGCAAATACCCCCAGGCAATTTGGGAGGTAAAAACTTTTGTAGACATTACGCAAATTTCCGGCCCTGCTTGAGAAAAAAATTTAAAATCAGAAATCCTGCTCATAGTAGAGGCAAGCATATTTACATATGAGGCAATTTTGGCGCCTTTTTTACGAGCAATTTCTAAAACCTCCAAAACATCTGCTGTTTCTCCGGACTGCGAAGGAGCAATAAATAAATCATCAGGGCCTATCAAATCATAATATTCATAAATATCAGCACCAATCACACTTCTTGCATTCACAGCCGCAAACACGCGCAAATAAAAAGCAATTTGAGAAGCAGCAATACCGGCAGTGCCTGAACCAATAGTGTAAACTGTTTTGGCTTTTTTGATGGCTTTCACAAAATCCTCATATAGCTTTAAATCCTGGTTTAACACCTGATTAATTACATATGGCGCTTCATGAATCTCCTTCAGCATAAAGTGGTCATAGCCTTCCTTATCTACTTTGCTGCTTTTAAAATCAATGTGCTCCTTTTTGACCGACAGGCTTTTATTGGATTTAATATCAAAAAGCTCCAGTTTACCGTTCCAGGCAATCATTTGCCCGTTATCCACCACAATCACTTTATCAACGTGAGGCGCAAAAGATAAAGTATCTGAGGAAAAAAATACCTCTTCACCGTTTATTCCCACTACCAAAGGTGAGCCATTTCTGGCAGCAATTATTTGCCCGTCCCTGGTAAGTAAAATAATGGTGTTCCTGCCCTCAAGCTCCAAAAATGCAGACCTGACCGCTTCTTTAAGATAATTTGACTGATCACTAATGACTAATGACTTTATTTTCTCCTCTATCAGTTTTACTATTACCTCGGTATCTGTTTGGGAATCAAAAGTGTAACCTTTCCCCAGCAAATAATCTTTTAGTTTTTGATAATTTTCCACTATACCGTTTTGAGCCAAAACAAAGCTTTTGTCAGAAGAATAGTGAGGATGGGCATTTATTTCGGTAATGCCGCCGTGAGTTGCCCAGCGGGTATGACCAATGCCTTTGCCGGATATTGGAAGATTTAGCACCTGATCCATATCGCCAATTGCCCCGATTTTTTTGTTTATCTTTATTTGGTCTGCCAAAACTGCAATGCCCCATGAATCATAACCGCGGTATTCCAGCCTTTTTAAGCCTTCTAAAATCACCTCAGAAGCATTTTTTGTTCCGACATATCCAAATATCCCGCACATATTGGAAAATTATAACATTAAAACATTTCTTTCAGTCTGAGAAAAATTTTCCTCACCAGGTGCGTTCTATGATCAATCCTGTCTAAGTCTAATAAATCCTGAGCTTTAATTTGTAAAATTCCGCCTGGTTTAATAGCCAAAAGCACTGAGGCAACACCATCATCAGAATCTGCAACATCAAAACCTAATCCCTTTAAAATAGCAATAAAAGGGTCGGGGGTTTTAAACTGAGTTAAATTATAATACGTTTCATTAGTTGTAAGATTTCTGCTTCTAAACAAACCTTTGATCGCTCCGCCGGGTATCAAAACTTCATTAAATCGCCCCACTACCATAGCGGGAGAAGCGCTGTATGCCACAGAATTTAAGGCCAATATGCCGGCAATTGAATTATCAGGAATTCCCCGTAAAACTTCTGCCGATGTGGTATGAAAATTTTCATTACCAATATAATGGTCAACTCTTTCACTGCGGACTAATCCGGTTGCTCTAAAATCAAGACCTTTCCCTATATTGGATTTTGCTAAACCGCTAACACCTGCAGAAAATCCTGCTCCCACATCTAAAACGGTTCTTACATCACCAGCAGCCCGGGTATAATCAAAAAAATGCCTTAAACCATCTAACGATTCCAAATAATCGGCTGGCCTTCGACCCGCTACATAATCAAGTGTCGGAAACCCATTGAAAACGAAGCGCCTTTCAAGAACTCTAAGAGCACGAAGTTGTTGGGCAACAGCATTACGTTCGTCAGAACCTTTTTCAAATGGAGGCTTTCGTGTGACTACTTCAGACATCAGGATATTTTAACAAAAAGAATTGATGTTTACAAACCTATAGTGAAAGACGGCGGTGGAGTTGACAGGATTTGGACCTGTGACATGTCCGATGTAACATCGGGGACCGCTCTACCTGGTGGAGTCATGAGGGTTCGAACCTCAGACCTTCTCAGTGTAAATGAGACGCTCTACCAACTGAGCTATGACTCCAATTTGATCACTTGATCCCTAATAATCATTTCAATTATATCTCTTCTTTTAAGTTTTTTCAGTCTATACTCTATTCGTCTGGCTTTTACTAAAGAGTCATATTTTTGACTAAACACTAATTCAACAGGCAAGAGATTGCTTGTGTACCTTGATAAACCTGCTTGATGCTCCGCTAATCTACGCTCTAAATCATTAGTACTTCCAATATAGAATCTTTCATTCCTGCATCTTAAAATGTATAAATATCCCATCTTGACCCCCCGACATGTCCGATGTTACGTCGGACCGCTCTAGCCTCCGATGCTTCGATCGGAGTCCGACTTTACGTCGGACAACTGAGCTACAACTCCAGACAGACATGGGAATTATAACCTTTTTCCCGGCATTCTTAAAGGTTTCTTACCTTCTATTATTATAAATCTCATAAATTAACCTTAAAATGAGCCAATAACATGCAGCATATAACCCACCTTCATCCCACTTATTCTGTTAAGCGTCTTCCTAAAATGGTTATACATACAAGAAGCAAAAACGGCAAAATAGAAAAGCCTTATGAAAAACCTGTAATTTTGCCTGAACAAACTGACCTTGATCCGGGAAGACATGCCTGGGCTGATGCCCGCTTTGCAACAGATATTATGACAGAGCATGGGCTTTTCTTTGCCCTTTTAATGCCGGAGGAAATTGCTCCAAAAGAAAGAAAGCAGGCTTTAAAATTTTCCAAAGATTTTGCAGCTCTTTTTAAAAAAATTGACTCCTCAACCCCTCCAGCCAGATCAGAGCTTAAGTCATTTGTTAAAAAAATCACAGAAGAAATTAAGCCTTTTGTGGAATATAAAGAAAAAATGGGGGAGGCCCAAAAAGACGGTTCTTTAAGAAGTCTGGTCTGGCCGCTGTTTTTTGACCATACCCGCCGTGAAGCTGAAAGATGGATGAAAAGATTGGAAAATCTCGGAAAAGGTGAACCCGGACTTGAAAGGAAAGAAGTAGCAAAATTCTGGAACAGCATAATGGAAGAACATGCCAGGTTTGTTGCCCATCTTTTAGACCCGGATGAATATGAACTGATTGAAAAAGCCAGAAAAACTTCTGAGGTTTTCAGGCACTTGGATAGCGGCAAGTTAACAGATATTGTTGCTGCCACTGCTTCTCATCCAGCAACAGTAACAGAATCATTAATCCAAAATCCGGAAATAGATGCCATAATGAGCGCCGCCCAAACAATTTTGGATTTTAAAACTAAAACAGCCAGGGATATAGAAATGGCCAGGATTAAAAGCATTATTGACCCGCGTCTTGCAGATCATGTCCGCAGGGAAGCTTTAAAGTTTGTAGATGAACTCAAAAGAGCTGACTAGCTTTCGCAATCATGTGCCGGGAAGAGGAGTTGAATCCTTCGACTTCGCCCGCCTTTGGCGAGTCTTCGCTCAGGACTATAGCCTCCGATCTCGGTACGGATTAAATTCCACAATTGTGGGCGGGACAGGAGTTGAACCTGCACAGCCTTGCGGCCATATGCACCTCAAGCATACATGTATACCATTCCATCACCCGCCCATTTCAAGGCTCATTTTATCAGTTTAGTAGGGGCATATCAATCTGAAAAGCCTGCAGACTGTTTTGAAGGGTAGAAATCACTTTAATTCTAATTTAAATGTTGTTTCCGTCTAACCACCAACATAAAACTAAATAAACCATTAGCTGCAGTCCATGTTAAAGGATATAACCAAGTTACAATGCTGTATTGTTGTAATGCAAGCAAGCTTAATCCATGCCTAAATGTATTTAGTTCATAGGAAAATAATGTTTCTGAAAACGGCTTATTCCATGATTTTCGAATTGTAGGAACAAATCCCAGCATATCAATAGCTGAAACTAAAACCACTGATAAAATAGGTTGTTTTGCTATTAACCATAAAAATAAAGCAACAAACGAAAGAATAAAAAACAAAGTATCTGATCCAGTAATATCCTTTTTCCCATTTCTTAAGCTAAGAATAAATATAAAAAAACATATAATTACAACAACTAATGTAACCCACGATCCAACTCCAGCTCCACCACTCACTTGAAGACCATAAGCGATTGCGGTTACTAATCCCCATATAAACCATGTATAAACGTGAGGAGTTGTCTTTCCCGAAAGCGTATCCCGAACGTAGGGAATATATCCGATAAATGTCAGCAAAACAGCTATTATACTAATAACCGTTTTAAATTCCGGCATGATTTGAGTATATCAAACAGGAAAAAGTTATTAAAATATTTAGAGGAAATTCCTGAAAAAAAATAATTTATTCCTGTGCCGAGGAGAGGAGTTGAACCTCCACGAGCTTGCGCTCACAGCCTTCTGAGGGCTGCGTGTATACCATTTCACCATCCCGGCTTAGAAAACTTAGAATAATTCTAGCAGTTTAGAACAGGCATATCAATCTTAGAGGTCGAATATAACTTTGTTTCATAAATTAAAAAGCAAATGAGTCAAAATGAGTCAACTCATATAAATTTGACAAAGGATAAAAAATAATTATAATTGCGCATATGGCAAGCTTTATTGATAGAAAATGCGCGAGAAGTGTCCAGGTCCATTAGAAATATCAAAGACATTAGCGTCTAAACCAAAAGGAGCAACGATAGACCGTTTCCAGATCAATGGTACTCTTCCGTGTGGAATAGGAATAAATTTAGTAAGAGAAGCTCAAAGTCCAACAGCAGCAGAACACATTGCTATCCAAGATGCAAATATCGCAGCAAAAACTCAGTGCCGACTTAGAGCCGGGTAAAAAATTCCTTCAGTGCGGACGAAAGGAGTTGAACCTTCACCTTATTGCTAAGACAGCGCTCTGAACGCTGCGCGTCTGCCATTCCGCCACGTCCGCATTTTCCTCCATATTTTAGCAACTCTGGTGTATAATATCCACTAAATGGCAAACAAAAAATATCCTTTCCAACAAAAGATTGTTACTTTTGGCGGAGGAACAGGACACTTTTCAATCCTCAGAGGCCTAGTTGAACTAAATCAACCTGAACTAATCAGTGCTGTTGTTGGTACCTGGGATTCAGGCGGATCTTCCGGCAGGCTTAGGACTGAGCTGGGCGTTTTACCTCCGGGAGACATCAGGCAGTGCCTCCTTGCTTTAATGGAAGATTCAAAACAAAGGCAGGTTGCCCAAAAATTATTTGACGACAGGCTGGAATCTTTAAATGGCCCCTTAAAGGGCCACTCTTTAGGTAATTTAATAGCTGCAAGGCTGGAAAATATCTATAAAGGCCCTGACCGGGGAACAGAAGCAGAACGCCTGCTGTTTAGGATAAGAGGCAGAGTTTTACCTGTTTCCTTATCGGAACTGAATTTAATGGCCAGGCTGGTAGGCGGCGAAGAGCTGGAAGGGGAATCTAAAATTGACCTGCGCGGCGAAAGCCAACGCTACAATCCAAAACACAAAATTTTAAGAATATACTTTGATGCAAATGCAGACCCTAATCCGGAAGTCATCAGCGCCATAGCAAACGCCGATAAAATAATATTTTCTGCAGGAGATTTATATACTTCTATCCTGCCGCACCTTTTGGTTAACGGCATCAAAGAAGCAATTATTACCTCTAAAGCAAAAGTGATAATTGTATTGAATTTAATGACAAAAAGAGGGGAAACAGATTCATACAAGGCTTCTGATTATTTGGAAGCATTTTTATCATACCTTGAGGATGAAAACCGTATCAATTATATGATTGCAAATTCAAACGGACTGGATCCGGAAATTTTACGCATATATAAAAAGGAAGGACAAAGCATTGTGGTTATAGACGAGGAAAGCTGTAAAAAGCTTTCTCCCGGCATCAAAATAGTTAAAGCAGAACTTGCAACCTATTTGGTCAGGGAACATCTTTTCCGCCATAACCCGCAAAATTTGGCAAAAGCCATTTTAGAACTAAATTAGCCTCCGCCTTATTGACAAAAAGTAAAATTTAGGGTTACTATCAAAGGCGGAAAATTTATCTGCAGATGGACAATAAAAAACCTCAAACCAATACTTGGTTTGTTGCTGCCTGGTTTGCAAGCGCAACAACCGCCTTAGTGTTCTCCCTTCTTTTTTCAATATATTTATCAAACCCTAAAACAATAACCGCCTCAGCTTCCGGACAAAATTTTAAGCTATATGCAGCCCTCCCTAAATCAGAAACCTCTATTTCAGATAATATTGACCATGCAGACGGCAGAGCCAAAATTATTGAAAATTTCTTCAAAGCCTACAAGGCTCCCTTATCTTCGTACAGCAATACTTTTGTTATTATTGCAGATAAGTACAACCTTGACTGGCGCCTGCTGCCTGCTATCTCCATGCAGGAATCAAACGGCGGCAAAAAGGTGATTAGCCAGTCTTTTAACCCTTTCGGTTACGGCATTTACGGCAAACTTATCACGCGTTTTAACACCTGGGAAGAATCTATTGAAAGAGTGGGAAAAGCCTTAAGGGAAGATTACTTAAACAAGGGTCTAAAAACTCCTACTCAAATAATGGCAAAATATACTCCGCCATCTTTAGAAAAAGGCGGTGCCTGGGCAAAAGGCGTCTCCTTATTTATGGAAGAACTCCGCTAATCCCGACGTTCTAAACTTGACTTTTATTCCCTCTTCTGCTATACTATCGGCTTCAAACCTGTACCATTTTTGGTACGGGTTTTTTTAAACCTATGAATATAAAAACTTTGTTTTTTATTCTTTTAACTTTCCTCCTGCTTTCTCCCATCGGAAAAGCAGAAGCGGAAAATGTTATAGAAAACAACACTTCTTCCGAACAAATTCAGGCAAAAAAGCTTGATAACCGGGCTGTAATTTTAACCAAGTATCTGGCTAAATATAATTCGCCCCTGCAGTATCATGCTCAGGATTTTATAGATGCCGCCAAAACTTATGATTTAGACTGGAAAATGGTGGTTTCAATCGCAGGCGTAGAATCAACATTCGGAAAACACATACCAGGCGGGTATAACGGCTGGGGCTGGGGAGTTTACGGTACGCAGGCAATTTATTTTGAATCATGGAAAGACGGAATCTACACAGTTTCCAAAGGACTCAGGGAAGGATATTTGAATAAAGGTTTAACCGACCCATATTCTATAAATAGAGTGTATGCGGCCTCTCCTACATGGGGTAAAAATGTAACTTATTTTATGAATGATTTAGAAAAATTTGCCAAAGAATTTGAGGCTCAGAATTTAGAGCCTGCGAAAATAGAAAGCAATATAAAAATTGCTGCTGTTTCAGGGCAACTGGATAAAGAATAATATATAATCTCTCCATGCGTTTATTTGCAGCAGTCCTGCTTGGTAAAACTATCTTATTTTTAACAAAATACTTTAAAATCGGCGGAGGCTCGGCAGCACCAGGCTTATATGCATTAAAACTTTGTCCATCGCTTGTTGAAAAAATAAGCCATCATATCCCAAAAAATATTGTTATAACCGGCACCAATGGCAAGACCACAACAGCTAAAATGCTTGCTCATTTTGCGAAAGCATCTGGTTTAAGAGTTATAAGAAACCATACAGGCTCAAACCTTGAACGCGGCATCGCCTCAACCTTAATTTCCAAAGTGAATTTATGGAATCCTAAGCTCAGCTTTGATTTAGGAATCTGGGAGTTAGATGAGGCCGCCTTTAATACCGTGACCCCAAAATTAAATCCAAATTCTATAGTTTTTTTGAATATCTTCCGGGATCAACTTGACCGCTACGGCGAAATAGACTCTGTTGTTAAAAAATGGGAGCAGTCAGTAAAATCACTTCCTGCAGATACAAAATTCTTCCTGAATGGGGATGATGCAAACGTGTCAAAACTTGCTAAAGCTTTTAAGGGAAAAGCGCAAAAATTCGGCGTTGAAAACTATAAAATTTACGGCGAAGCAGTGGCTAAAGTAAAAAAGCAAGAAAATGTTGACTTTGAAGCAAAAAACGTAAAATTAAACGGCCTTAACAGCTCAAAATTTACATTAACGATATTCGATAAACGATATGCGATAACCCTGCCTTTACCAGGCATTTACCACATTTATGACTATTTAGCTGCATTTGCAGCAGGAATTAGTCTTGGGTTTAAACCAGGTGTTATGAATGGCTCTCTTAAAAACTTTTCCCCTGCTTTCGGACGGGTGGAAAAACTTGATTTTGGGTATATTTTCTTAATTAAAAACCCTGCAGGTGCAACCCAGGTTTTTGAAACAATTGCCCCACAGATAAATCCTGATGACCGGTTACTTTTGGCTTTAAATGATAATTTGGCAGACGGGACGGATGTTTCGTGGATCTGGGATGTGGATTTCGAATTAATTCAAAATTCATCCCGGGCAAAGTCGAGGGACCATACAATAGTTGTTTCCGGCACCCGGTCATACGACCTTGCTCTCAGGCTAAAATATGCAGGAATAAAGCCTGATCAAATCACAGTGGAGCAAGACCTGAAAAATGCCCTAAAAAGGGCCATGGACGGGCTGGAAGGGCGTCTGTTTATCCTTCCCACCTATACATCCATGCTCGAGCTGCAATCTATTTTAACTAAAGAAGGTATAAAGAAACATTACTGGAAGGAATCGGACTGAGCGAAGCGAAGGAGATCGCTTGCAAAAATTGTCTAAATGACGATTTTTGACAAGGGCAACTATGAAATTAACAATTGGCTACCTATACGGCGATTTAATGAATATTTACGGCGATACTGGTAATATTATTGCCTTAAAAAAACGCGCCCAGTGGCGGGGCATTGAAGTTACTGTCAAAAATATTTCCATCGGCGATCGAATTCCCACATCGGATGTGGGAACGCAAATTGATCTTTATTTTTTTGGGGGTGGGCAGGATCAGGCACAAAAATCGGTAGCAAGGGATTTAGCAGTAAGCAGTAAGGGAAAGGTCATCAAACAAGATGTAGAAAGGGGAGTGCCACTGCTTGCAATTTGTGGAGGCTACCAGCTTCTGGGGGAATTTTATAAGCCTCATCATGGCCAGAAACTTCCCGGCATAGAATTATTTCCGGCTTACACAGTCGCAGGGGATAAAAGAATGATCGGAAATATTGTTATTGAATCCATGTTTGGAAAACTGGTGGGATTTGAAAACCATTCCGGTAAAACTTTTCTTAAAAAAGGGTCTTTGCCGGCAGGGATGGTAATTTGCGGATTTGGAAATAACGGTAAAGACAAAACAGAAGGCTGTATTTATAAAAATGCCATAGGCTGCTATATGCATGGCTCGCTTTTGCCCAAAAACCCAAAGCTGACTGATTGGCTTTTAAAAAAAGCTCTTGAAGTAAAATACGGTAAAGATATTAATCTTGAGCCTTTGGATGATACTTTAGAATTTCAGGCCCAGATCACAGCCATCAAAAAATTCAGTTAGACTTTATGCTAAAATTAGCCTTATTTGCCCGGGTGGTGAAACGGCATACACGATAGGTTTAGGACCTATTGCCCGCAAGGGCGTGGAGGTTCAACTCCTCTCCCGGGCACTTTTTAATTTGACTTCTAAAGATAAAGGTGTAGAATATGCTCGTCTAAACTATGAGTAATCAAAGATCCTTACCAGAAATTGTTCCCGGAAATATTATACCCAAAGTTCCTAAGGAGCAGATTAATACATCTTTCCAAGTTTCCAATGCGATAACTAATTTTCAAAACCCATCTAGTGAAGCAAGAATGGAGGCTACTAATCCAATCTCCGTTACCAAAGAAGTAGTTTCGACTACAAACTCCCTCACAAATACCCCACTAGAAGAAAGATTTTTACCTGCTGGCACTGCCTCGCGCTCTATTTCCACTTCAGATCAACAGGACGATACAAGTGCAAAACAAGCACAACGGCAGGTATCTCTACTGGCTGCCCTTGGTAAACCCCGTTAAATTAGAAATAATTGCTGAATTGGTGTAAAATATACATCTTATGAATTCCACCAAAACCCGGGTTAATCCTGCTAACTTAGACCGAATAGGTTTTTTTGATGAAACCGGATTTGAAAAAGAAACCTCAATTGTATCCACCATTACTGCCACAGCCTTAGATCTTATTGGGGGAGTTACCGAGGCAGTGTCTGATTTAAAACAAACAGTAACTGTCACAGAAACTAATGCCAACCAGAGAGGAAATGATAAGTTTTCTATGGATGGTTCAATTACTGAATTTAATAAAGCCAAAGCTCAGCTGGAAGAAGAGAAACAACAAAGGAAGACTGCTGATATTCAAAGAATCTTTTTCCAAACTCTCAAAGAAGATACCCAAAAGGTCCAACTGGAAAAAGAAAAGGTTTTTGAAGAAGAAGTAAATGATATTATTGCTAATCTGCCAACTGAACAAAAAAACGAATTGCTTCATTATCAGGCAAGTTACAAAGACAAAAGCGTTTACCAGCGGGCAGAGCTTCGCAAAAAATTAATCGAGCAGCAGGAAAAATCAGAAAAACAGGAAAAAGCAACCAGTATTCCCACCCCGGCTAAACAACCCTCTGCTTTGGAGGGCGCTTTTGAAGGCAGAAGCGGTTCTCAGGGCGGCGGATCTGCCAATCTTTCTAATCAGGCTGTCGGTTAATTATTGAATTACTTACTCCCTTAATTTAAAATACTAACGTTCGGGCAGTTAGCTCAGTTGGTAGAGCGCGTTCTTGACGTGAACGATGTCGGGGGTTCAAATCCCTCACTGCCCACTTTTTATACTTCTTTTGACCTTCATTATTATTTATATTATAATTCGGATTCATTATGGCAGAAAAAAGAGAAATTCCTGAGTGGGAAAGGCCCATTGAAGAAAGAGTTCGTAAAACAGCTTTGTATCTCCTTTCCAAAATAATGCCAACCAGAGATAGCTTCATTTGGCATCGTACACTCTGGAGCCCTGCAAAAAGGGAGCAAGCAGAGGCTGCTTATAACACACTTATGAGAAACATCCGACCCACCAAAAGGTATTTAGTACCAGCTCAACAAATAGTAGAACAAAGAGAATCAGAAAGAAGGGAGTTAGTAGAAGCTATCATGGCCTCGGAAGAGTTAATTGTCCCATGCAGAAGGTTTGTATATCCACAATACACCACAGTCCAAACCCTAAATGGACAAGGTATTTTACTGGAAGAACTTTTATTCCGCCTGAGAATTCCCAGGTCTAGGCTCGAAGAAGCTTACGAACATACGCAACCGGAAGAAGCAGATGGGCTTATTCATTTTACAGGGAGGTTTGCACCAGAAGGAAAACAAAGATTAGCAGATATTTTAAAAAAACCTTTAATATTTCTTACAGAAGTGGACGGCAACAAGGAAAAGGTTTGCCCTTCTCCCCAAATAACCTTACAAGCTTAATATCTCTACATGTTAGCCAATAATTGTGATAGAATTTCTTCAAGAGAAATATGGAAAATTTAAATAATTTAAGGCACTCCTGTGCCCATCTTCTGGCAGCTGCCGTAATGGAGCTTTGGCCTGCTACCAAAAGGACCATCGGCCCCTCAATCGAAAATGGCTTTTATTATGACTTTGATTTTGAAAATCCCATTTCAGAAGAAGATTTACCAAAAATTGAAAAGCAAATGGCAGAAATGTTGCCTTCCTGGAATCATTTTGAGCATAAAGAAATTTCAGAAACAGAGACAAAAAAATTATTTAAAGATAATCCCTATAAATTGGAACTTATTAATGAAATAGTTCAAAAAGGCGAACCAATCGCAATCTATAAATGCGGAGATTTTGAAGATTTATGCAGGGGAGGGCATTCAGAAAACCCTTCTAAAGATATTGGTGCATTCAAGCTTTTATCATTAGCAGGAGCTTATTGGCGCGGTAGTGAGAAAAACAAAATGCTCACAAGAATCTATGGAACTTGCTTTCCAACCAAAAAAGAGCTTGATGAATATTTGAATATGCAAGCGGAAGCAAAAAAAAGAGACCACCGTAAGATAGGTAAAGATTTGGATTTATTTGTCTTTTCTGACCTGGTAGGAAAAGGCTTACCCTTACTAACCTCAAAAGGAACAACAATCCGAAGGGAATTGGAAAGATTTATAGTAGATGAGGAACTAAGAAGAGGGTATGAACATGTTGTAACCCCTCCCTTGGCAAACGTTGCTTTATACGAGACTTCAGGTCACTATCCTTATTATAAAGACACAATGTATCCTCCTATGTACGTAGACGAGGAAAAACTCATCCTCAGGCCGATGACTTGTCCTCATCACTTTATGCTTTATAAATCCCGCCCGCATAGCTATAAAGAGTTACCAATTAGGTTTGCTGAAATAGCATCTCAGTTCAGGTATGAAAAGAGCGGTGAACTTACCGGGCTAATGAGGGTCAGAATGTTTACCCTGTCTGATGCCCATATTATTTGCAGGCCTGATCAAATTAAAACTGAAATAAAAAAAGTTTTAGATTTAATAGACTTTGTTAATAACACTTTAGGCCTTGAAAAAGGTAAGGATTACAGATACAGATTATCATTAGGGAACCGGGAAGAAGATAAAAAATATTATAAAGATGATGCTGCTTGGGATAAAGCGGAAGATATATTACGCCAAGTTTTAAAGGAAATGAATGCACCCTTTTTCGAAGCAGAAAATGAGGCAGCATTTTATGGACCTAAAATTGATATTCAAATGAAAAATTTTTCCGGCAAAGAGGAGACAGCTTTTACTGTTCAGTATGATTTCGTCATGCCGAAACGGTTTAATTTAACTTACATTGACGAAAAAGGCCTGGAGCAGGAAGCTTTAGTTGTCCACCGATCATCTCTAGGAGCTTTTGAAAGAGTCATGGCATTTCTTATAGAACATACCGGAGGTGCTTTTCCGTTATGGCTTTCGCCAATACAAGTACAAATTATACCCATTGCTGATCGGCATCAGGAGTATGCACAAAAAGTACTCGAACAACTAAAGTCTTCTAATATCAGGGTGGAGATTGATAACAGAGCAGAAAAAATGCAGGCAAAAATCAGAGATGCCCAAATGCAAAAAATTCCCTATATGATTATAGTCGGGGACAGAGAAGAGGAAGAAGGAAAAATTGCAGTCAGAACCAGATCAGGAGAAAATTTGGGAATAACAACTGAAGAATTCTTAACAAGAATAAAAAGAGAAGTTGAGAACAAGTCTTGAATCTAGCTTACCTTTTATGTTAATATTCATAGCAATTATGTTGAGGAGGCTCATTTAACTGGCCAAGTTTCATAGATTAAACGAGCATATCCAGGCTGCAAAGCTTAGAGTCATTGATTCTCAAGGAGAACTATTGGGAATTTTGACTAAGACCGAAGCTTTGGAGAAAGCTAAAGAGTTAGGGCTGGATCTTATTGAAATTGCCCCCAATGCAGATCCGCCGGTTGCCAAAATAACTGACTTTCAAAAATTCAGGTATGAGGAAAACAAAAAAGAACGGGCCTCAAAAAAAGGCGCCTCGGCCGGAGACTTAAAAGAGTTATGGCTGTCGCCGAGGATTGCCGAACATGATTTGAATGTAAGGCTGGCAAGGACTGAGGAATTTTTAAAGGGAGGACACAAGGTTAAGCTAACTGTTAAATTTAAGGGGAGAGAAATGGCTCATCAGGAGCTTGGATATAAAGTTTTGCAGGAAGCTATAAATCTTTTAGGAGAAAAGGCTGCTATAGAACGGGAACCTAAAATGGAAGGAAGAAAGTTATCAATGATTGTTGGAAAAGGAAAAGGAAAACAAAATGCCGAAACAAAAAACGAATAAATCTGTATTTAAAAGAGTCAAAATTACCGGAAGCGGTAAGATTTTAAGGAAGCATCAATTAGGTTCCGGACACTTGAAAAGGAATAAAAGCAAGGGTGCCTTAAACAGACAGAAAAAAACCAGTGAATTTTTCAAAGGTGAAGGAAAAAGACTAAGAAAGGTGATTGGACTTTAATGGCAAGAGTTAAAAGGGGAGTCGTCTCTCACAGAAAACATAAAAAGGTTTTAAAGCTTACCAAAGGCCACATCGGCGGCCGGAGCAAGCTGATAAGACAGGCAAAATCATCCCTCCTTCATGCAGGAGAATATGCATTTGCAGGCAGAAAACTCCGAAAACGCGATATGCGAAGACTTTGGATCACCCAAATGGGAATTGCCCTAAAAAATGAAGGTTTATCTTATTCCAAATTTATGGCTCAACTTAAAACCAAAAATATAAATTTAGACCGCAAAGTTTTATCTGACTTGGCAGTAAATCACATTGAAGACTTCAAAAAAATTATCTCCGAAGTAAAGTAAACTACCTTACAAAATTTCCGTAGAGTTGTTTTTTTAACATTTTTTTCGCTTGTAATATTGAAGAAGCGAAGATTATTAAAAGTAGAGCAATTTTGAATACAGCATTACCAATATAGCCGATCGACAAATCCTGAGTCACCAGAAAAGCCAATATTAAAACACTTCCATGCTTGCCTCCTAATAATCCGCATTCAAAAACGCTGTAATTCGGCCAGTTCCTAAAAAAATCTAAAACCATCCTTGCCCCGGCTTTTGACTTACTTTTTATATACTTCTTTCTTATTCTCATGGGCGCCATTATATCCTAGCAATTACTATTAATCAATTTTTTGTTATGCTAGAATCTAGGCTGTGGAAGAAAAGATTGCTCAAATTCAAAAAGAATATTTAGAGAAAATCAGTCAAAGCACCAGCTTAAAGGAGCTGGACGGGCTTTTTTTGGACATTTTTGGCAAAAACGGGGCAGTGACATTATTACCAAAGGATTTTTCAAAATTGCCGGAAGATGCAAGAAAAAAAGTTGGACCACTTTTTAATACACTAAAGCAGGAACTAGAAAAAGCTATTGAGTTAAAAAGAGTTGATGTCCGTGAAGAAAGCTATAAAAAGTTAGAAGGTGAAAGCTTAGACCTTAATGAAAAAACGGACGTCAAATCCAGAATAGGTTTAATACATCCCCTGGATCAATTTGAACACGAAATTGTGGAGCTTTTTTCTAAAATCGGTTTCCAGCAATATGATGCGCCGCAAATAGATACTGATGATTTTAATTTCGAACTTTTAAATATCCCGGCCGAACATCCTGCAAGAGACCTTTGGGATACCTTATATATAGATAATAAACCACAAACAACAAGTAATAAGCTACTCCTCAGGACCCATACTTCCAATGCGCAAATCAGAATTTTAAGAGAATATAAACCTCCTATCCGTATGATGGTTTTAGGCCGGTGCTTCAGGCATGAAAATATTGATGCAAGACACGAACATACTTTTGACCAGTTTGAAATAGTTTATGTAGATAAAAACTTAAGCATGGCTAATCTACAATATCTTTCCGAATATTTTCTAAAATCAGTTTTAGGGGAAGATACTAAAGTCAGACTGAGACCAAAGTATTACCCGTTTGTTGAACCAGGAGTAGGAATAGACGGGATATGTATCTTCTGTAAAGGTAAAGGCTGCAAAGTCTGCGGAGGGGTGGGCTGGCTGGAAGTGGCCGGAGCAGGCATGATGCACCCGCAAGTTCTGAAAAACGGAGGGGTGGACCCAAAAATATATACAGGTATTGCCTGGGGGCCGGGACTGGAAAGAATTTTAATGCTCAAACATGGAATAAATGATTTGCGTTTATTCAGAAGCGGAAATTTAAGATTTTTGGAGAAATTCAAATAATGAAAGTATCTATAAAGTGGCTAAAAGAACTTGTTGATCTAAAAACCCCTGTAGAGGAACTAGTCAGACTTCTGCCCCTTAGAACAATTGGCACCAAAGAAGTTACGGATAATTTTATCGAGTTGGATATGAAAGGATACAACCGGGCTGATCTCCTATCTCTTAGGGGAGTAGCACTGGAGGCAGCTGCTATTACAAACTCTCCTACAGGTTTTAAACCTGCAGTTATTGAGCAAATAACCTATGATGCTGATTTTCCAAAAGTAAATATTTCTGTTGAAGATGAGAAACTTTGCCCTGTTTATTGTTTAGCCAAAATCGAAGGACTTAAAGTTAAACCTACCGCTCAGGAAGAGGTTAAGAAACTGGAAGATTCCGGAATGCGAACTGTTAATAATGTTGCTGATGTAACTAACTTAGTCATGCTTGAATATGGTCAGCCAATGCATGCCTTTGATGCTGAAAAAGTGAGAGGATGCGTAAAGGTAAGAGTTGCAAAAGAGAATGAAAAAATTACTACTCTGGATGGAAAAATCAGAGACTTGAATAAGGAAGATTTACTGATTGGAGATGAAAATGAACCAATCGGCATTGCCGGAGTAATGGGCGGAAAAGACAGTGAGATTTCAGAAAATACCACTTCTATATTACTTGAAGCTGCTATATTTGATCCTATATCTCTAAGAAAATCCAGCCTCAGACACGGGCTTTATTCTGAAGCTTCCAGAAGGTTCCAGCATGGGCTTACAAAAACAAATTTGCTTCAAGCGCTATCAACTGCCATAAAAATGTACGAAAAGTTGGGAGGAAAGCTGACTGCCATAACTTTAACAGGAGACTTAAAAGATGAAGTGAAAAAAGTTAAACTGTCCCAAAGTAAAATAAACTCTTTAATCGGAGTTGAAATACCCCCAAATGAAGTTGAATCCTCGCTAAAAAAACTTGGATTTACTTTGGAAAAAGAAGGACAGGATTGGGAAGTAACAGTGCCATACTGGCGGATGGATATTGATATTGAAGAAGATCTGATAGAAGAAGTGGCCCGGATGTACGGGTATGAAAAAATTCCGCCAAAGGAACTTGAAGGAGAAATGCCGCAAAAAATAGATCAAAGCTTCCCTAAATTTATTTATGATTTAAAAAAAGCCTTAAAAGAAGCTGGATTGACAGAAGTCCAAACATATTCTTTCTATTCTTCTAAAACGATTAACGATTTACGATTAACGATTTACGACCTTATAAAAATTTCCAATCCTATATCTTCAGAAACAGAATACATGCGGGATAATCTTTGGCCGAATCTATTGGAGGTAACTGCAATAAATATAAAACAGGGATATAAGGATATTGCGATATTCGAGATTGGAAAAGTATACATTCTACAAAAAGGGGATTTACCAAAAGAGCAGTACCGGCTGTCTATTGCTTTAAGCAATGGAACTACAAATCCGGTTGAGGAGCTATACCGAATCTTCCAAGGTGTGAATCTACCACACTTCCAAGGTGTGCAACTTAGCAAAAGCGTAACCTTGACACAGAAAGAATATTTTCATCCCACCAGATTTCAAGCTTTGGAAGACGATGGCCAAACTATCGGGTTTATAGCTGAAATCCACCCCAGATTTGTAAATAAATTTGGAACTGAACAAAGAATAGCTGCTTTAGAAGTCAAACTAGTCCTATAGTGAGTAGGCTGAGATACATCGGTAACACTTCTAAGTTAGAATAACTAACTTAAGGAGGTGATTTAAAACCGATGGGCAAACATAAATTTCAGCAGCACTTCTACTTTCCCAGCAAAGACAAACCATTGCCGGATAGATGGAATATCCTAAGAGGATTTGCTAAAAAGGAACTCTCTTTAGATGCTCAAATTAAACTGGAATGGATTATCTTCTACTACAGTATTTCTTCTGAAAATGTTTCAGCTACAGCTTCTCACTTTGGGATCTCCAGAAAAACATTCCATAAATGGTTAGGTAGGTTTAATGAAACTCATCTGCAAAGCCTGGAGGAACACTCCAGAGTTCCTCAAAAGACAAGAGATTGGATGGTGACTTTTAAAGAAGAGCAAAGAATTATTGCCTTAAGGAAAAAGAACATGGAGTTTGGAAAGAAAAAACTGAAAAGAATTTACAAAAGAGAGTATGGGGAAATAATTTCTACCTGGAAGATTGAAAGAGTAATTAGAAAGCATGGCCTTTACCCTGATCCTAAGAAACATGACAGGATTGTTGAGAAGAGAAGGCATCTCAAGCCTAAAATCAGGATTAATACTGTTAAAGATCAAATCAAACAAATTAAAGAATTTGGGTTTCTATGGCACATTGATGCCATCATTATCTGGTGGTACGGGAGCAGAAGGATCATATTCACAGCCTTAGAAGAAATTACCAAGATAGCCTATGCCAGAGTATACAAAAGCAATACTTCAGGCTATGCAGATGATTTCTTAAAAAGGTTAATGTATCTGGTGGAAGGCAGAGTAGCTTTAATGCATTCAGATAATGGTTCTGAGTTTCAAGGAGATTTTAAGAGAGCCTGTGAACAGTTAAAAATACTTCAGATTTACTCAAGGCCATATACTCCAAAAGACAACCCTGCCTTGGAAAGATTTAATTCCACCATCCAGCATGAGTGGTTAGACTTTTCTGAGGTAGGGTTAGATGACATATCAGAGGCAAATTCAGACTTAACTATCTGGCTTGTTAAATACAACTCCTACAGACCTCATGAATCACTTGATTTAGATACACCCCTGGAGTATGCTGACAAAATCTTCTTTAACAAAGTGTTACCTATGTGGCCTGCCTATACAACTACTTGATACTTAATGCTGATTTTGGTATTATTATGAGGGCCTCAAAATACTTCGGTTTTTATATTTAGGTTCCCCAAAAAGGCAAGACCAATCAGTTTAAATTACAAGCAGTAAGTTGGCTATTGAATATTGTTTGGAAAACTTGTAACTTGGTTTTTGGAATTTACAAAATATATGAAATATATCTTTGTGTCTGGTGGTGTTATTAGTGGTTTGGGAAAAGGCATTGCCGTTTCCTCTATTGCCCTGCTTTTAAAATCAGCAGGGTACAAAGTCGCCCCTATAAAAATGGATCCGTATTTAAATGTTGACGCAGGAACTATGAATCCGATAGAGCACGGCGAGGTGTTTGTTTTGGATGACGGCACAGAAACAGATCAGGATTTAGGCCATTATGAAAGATTTTTAAATGAGTCGTTAAATAAAACTAACATTGCCACTCAAGGTCAAATCTATCTTTCTGTTATTCAAAAAGAAAGAAACTTAGAATATGACGGAGAGTGCGTAGACGTGGTGACTTACATTACAAAAGAAATTGTTAAAAGGATTAAGGATGCGGGTCGGGCAAACAATGCTGATATTGTTGTTATAGAAATTGGTGGCACCACCGGAGAATATCAAAATATTTTATTTTTGGAAGCCAATAGGTTAATGAAATTAAAAGATCCCCAGGATGTAATTCATGTGCATATTACTTATCTGCCGATTCCTGCTTCAATCGGCGAAATGAAGAGCAAGCCTGCTCAAATGTCTGTTCGGGATTTGAACGCAGTAGGGATCCAGCCGGAAATAATTTTAGCAAGAGCTGCCAAACCTTTGGATGCCTCAAGAATTAAGAAATTATCCTTTTCTACCGGGCTTGAGCCGGAAGATATTATCTCAGCTCCTGATATGGACAGTATTTATAAAGTGCCGATTATTTTTGACAGTCAGAATTTAAAAAACAGGCTTTTGGCTAAATTAGGCTTAAAACCCCAGCAAAAAGACTTAAAAGACTGGAAAGAATTTGTCAGTAAAATTGATGTGGCCAAAAAGGCCGTTAAAATTGCCATTGTCGGCAAATATTTCTCTACGGGTGATTTTACTTTGGCAGATTCTTATATTTCAAGGGTTTAAGCCGGAAATTACCTGGCTTGATTCAGGTAAGGTTTTGGATAATGTAGAAGTTTTGAGGAAATTTCAAGGGGTGATCGTGCCTGGTGGATTTGGCTCAAGAGACATTGAGGGTAAAATTGCTACCATAAAATACTGCCGCGAGCAAAACATCCCTTATTTCGGCTTGTGTTACGGCATGCAGCTTGCGGTGGTGGAATATGCCAGAAATGTTTTGGGATTAGATAAAGCTCATACCACCGAAATCGATCCGGAGACTAAATATCCGGTGATTCACATAATGCCTGATCAGCAAAAGAAGATGTTAAACAGGGAATACGGCGGAACAATGAGGCTGGGAGCCTGGGAGTGTAAATTGAAAATAGATACGCTTGTATATAAACTGTATAAAAACTTTCCCCTTTACGCTTCACGCTTTCCCCTTATTTCTGAACGTCACAGACACAGGTTTGAATTTAATAATGATTTTTTAAAAAAGTTTTTGGATGGTAAAATGGAAGTTGCAGGAACTTCTCCTGACGGGAAGCTGGTGGAAGTAATTGAACTTAAGGATCATCCGTTTTTTGTAGGCACTCAATTCCATCCGGAACTAAAATCCCGGCCGCTTTCCCCTCATCCTTTATTTGTGGGTTTTGTCAAAGCTGCATCTTCTATATCTGTAAAATGAAAAAAGGTTTGCTTATTGTGGTTGACGGGATTGACGGCTCAGGAAAAACTACTCAAATTAATTTGCTTGCAAAAAGTTTTAAGGAGCAAAAAATTCCTTTTGAAGTTATCAGTTTCCCCCGCTACAAAGATAATGAATACGGCAGATTAATTAAAAGCTATCTCGAAGGTGAGTTTGGATCAATAAGCGAGACAGACCCTTATAAAATAGCCTGCCTTTTTGCAGGAGATAGAGTTTTAGCCAAACTAATGATAAAAAAATGGTTGGCTGAAGGAAAAACAGTAATTGCAAACAGATATGTTTCAGCCAGCAAGGCTCACATGGGAGCAAATCTTTCTGAAGGAAAACGGGCAGAATTTATCAAATGGCTGGATGAACTGGAATATAAAACCAATGGCCTGCCAAAAGAAGATTTAACTATTCTTTTAAAAATTGATCCGGAAGTTGGCCGAAGAAATGTTTTAGGCCCGCCTGCAGTGCTTTGCAGAGCAATGCGGGCAGGCAGGCACAAAGATATTCATGAAGATAATCTTAAGCATCAGGAAGAAGCAGGCAGAATTTATTTAGCGATGTCTAAGAAGGAAAAGAATTGGTATGTGGTTGATTGTATGCAAGATGGAAATTTGAAAAGTCCCGAAGATATCTCTGAAGAGATTCTAAATATTTTAAAAAGGATTATTTAAATTTTCCCACTTGAAAAAATAATTATATTTGCTTAGGATTTGGTGTATGCAAAAAAGAGATAAAAGCAAAGGTAAAGCGGAAGAAATTTTAGGAACTTTACCCGATTGGTTGATAAAAGAGCATATCAAAAAAGGCATTATCAAAATCGACCCTTTGCAGGATAAGTGGGAAGAGTTTGTGGATGAGGTGACAGTTGATTTCCATTTAGGCAATAAACTGCGGGTTTTTACTGATGAGGGTCTAAATACCATAGATACGCGCTATGCTTCAAAAGAAGATATGGAAGGGATGATGAGGCTGGTGGAACTGAAACCCGGCCAGCCGTTTATTTTAACCGAACATGATTTTGTAATTGCTACCACAAAAGAAAGATTAACTTTACCGGATAATATTGTCGGGCATCTGCATGGCAAAAGTTCTCTTGCAAGACTTGGAGTGGTGGTTCATTCCACAGCTGCCAGATTTGATCCGGGCTGGGACGGGCATCCGGTTTTGGAATTCGGGACCTTTTTAAAAGGAAAAAAATTAGTCATATATGAAGGATCCCCGATTTGCGCTTTTTCTTTTGAGAAACTGGCAGCACCGGTTGAGCGCTCATATAAAATGAGCCCCAATAACAGGTATGGTGGAAGCAATATGCCGCAGGTTTCTAATTTAATGGGAAAAAAGGTAAACTCCGCTCGTCGCGGTCGCAAAGCACAGCTTGGCTAGTTCAAGAAAGGAAATCGACTCGTTTGGTCGCAAAAAAGCATTCGGACGGTAGAAAAATTGTCATTCTGAGCGGAGCGAAGAATCTCTAGACTTGTTCTAGAGACATCTGAAACTAATTCAGAGATCCTTCGTCGCTACACTCCTCAGGATGACAGAGAGGAAGAGATGTCAGTACTTGGTATTGATGTAGTTTTAAAAAGAGTTAAAAAAGAAAAGCTTATTGAGAATTTGGGCAAAAGAGAGCTGGAAAATCCGGAAGGTGTCGGGGTAGATTTAAGGCTGGGAGCCATACATAAAATAATCTCAGGCGGAGCTTTTATTGAAGCAGATGGTGCCGGAGGTTTGGGAAAAAGAAAAGGTGTCAAAACTCAAACCCTGGCAGAATTTAACAGCAAAAAAAGAAAACAGGAAGAAGTTGTAATAAAGCCCGGTGATTATTATTTGGCCTCTACCTTGGAAATTATTAATACTCCCAAAGATTTAATGCCTTTGGTTTTTCCCCGGACTTCTCTTTTTCGGGCAGGGCTTTTGCTTTTAAACAGTAAAACAGATCCCGGATACAGAGGAACATTAACCATGGGTTTAAAAAATTTATCCGATCATGAAGTAACTTTGCAAATGGGAGCCAGAATCTGTAACATAGTTTTTTTCAAAATTGAAGGGATGAGTGTAGATTATCGGGGACAACATCAAGGCGGAAGAGTAAGTCCGCATGAGGAGGAGCAACAAGTGTAGTAAGTAGTGTGTATCGGGTATTAAGGGTTTAATGCTTTTTACCCATAATACTTACTACATACTACTTAATACTAACTTTATGGCAAGGCTAAAACACGGAGAATATCAATATTTAGATTTATTAAAAGAAGCTTTGGAGCAAGGCATCAGAAAAGTGGACCGGGGCACCGGCATTGTGCTTTACAGTTTGTTTGGTAAACAAACAAGATATGACCTTTCACAAGGTTTTCCGCTTTTAACCACCAAAAAAGTTTACTGGAAAGGGGTTATTCACGAGCTTTACTGGTTTATGTCCGGCCAAACCAATATTAAATATCTGGTGGATCAGAATGTGCATATTTGGGATGACTATCCGTATAAAATTTATTCCAAAAAAGCCGGGGAAGGAAAAGTTGCAAAACTAACCAAAGAGGAATTTGTAGAAAAGATTAAAACAGATGAGAATTTTGCCAAAAAATACGGGGAGTTACCCAGGATATATGGAGAGATGTGGAGGAGGTGGCCTACTAAAACACCGGGCAGGACCATTGATCAGCTTAAATGGGTCATGCAGGAGCTAAAAGATGATCCTGATGCCAAAAATCTAATAGTAAACTCCTGGAACCCGGAATATTTATATACCATGGCAACTTTAGAAGATGCCTCCCGTTTTCCGATCTGTCACAACATGTATCAAATCAGCAATAGAAATGGGAAATTATCTCTGCAGCTTTACCAAAGAAGCTCGGATTTATTTTTAGGTGTGCCTTTTAATATTGCAAGTTATGCTTTGCTTACTATAATCTTGGCAAAAATTGCCGGTTTAAAACCCGGCGAATTTATCCACACTTTTGGAGACGTGCATATTTATGAAGATCATATTGAACAGGTCAAAGAACAGCTAAAACGAAAACCAAAGCCTTTTCCCAAGGTTAAGTTTAATACTGATTTTAAAAGTATTGATGATTTTAAACCGGAATATATTACTTTGGAAGATTATGATCCTTATCCGATGTTAAAAGCAGGTCTTACTGTTGCCGGCGGATTATATGATCCTAAAACCGGTAAAATGGCAGGATAGATTATGAAAGTAAGCATCATTGTGGCTGTGGCCGGTAAAAAAAGAGTGATTGGGACAAAAGGCGGGATGCCCTGGTATATACCTGAGGAGCTAAAAAGGTTTAAAGAAATTACCATGGGGCATCCTATACTGATGGGCAGAAAAACTCATCAGTCAATTGGAAAGCCCTTAGGAGGCAGGACAAATATTGTCATCACCCGTGATCCAGCCTTTAAAGAAGAGGGTGTAACTGTTGTGAGTTCTTTGGATGAAGCCCTTCGACTAGCAAAGCTCGCTTTGGGCAATGACGAAATATTCGTCATTGGCGGAGGGGAAATCTATAAACAGGCACTGCCATTGGCAGATAAATTATATTTAACAGTGATTGATAAAGAAATAGGAGGAGATACATTTTTCCCGGATTATTCTGATTTTAAAAGAGTAATTTCAGAGTCAGATTGGCAGCAATCAGAAGGATTTAAATATAAATTTTTAGAACTGGAAAGGTAAGACTTAATAAATAGGGGTAACTACACCTATCTCCTTTGCTGGTAGCTTGCCTTGATCTGTTTCGCCAATTTGAGCTATATGGAAATAGCTACCGTTTCTTTCGTCAACTCTAACACGAATTTCTGGTGGTGTTTGTCCGTATCCTTCTATGAAGCCTGCGCTTGGAGGAGTATTAGCCGGAAGGTAAACATAGCGTTTTTCATCTGGGCCGGATTCTGTTTTAATTAATGCTTTTAACTTAATTAGGGCAACGGTCGTGGCTTTAGGACTGATAGCATCTAATATATCATCTAGCGTATTATTGCCGCGATCTTTTGTTTCAAGCGCCCATGCAACTAAGGGCTTGTCTATTTGTAAAAGTTTTGCGTCTTCTACAGAAACACCATTTATTTCTATGATATTTTCCCATTCAACAAGACTTTCCGGTTTCCTGTCTTCGTTTAAATCTCCGGTGTTTATTTTTGAAGGTTTAAATTCATCTGAGGGACGGATTGTTACTTCTTTTTGAAGCCACCAAGTTGATTCGGTTTGCGAACCCGGAATCTCTACAACTAGTTTCTCTGAAGCAGCTCCTGTTGCAACTGGAGTTCTTAATGCCGCCACAGCAGTTTGCAAGACAGATATTTTATCGTTTTGACTTTTATCAGTGGCGCTCTGAATTAAGCTACTAATAACTAAAGCGGCACTCACACTTAGTGCTAATAGGGCCAATAGGCATCCTGTATCAGAACTGCCTCTTTCATCACGATGAATTCGATTAGCTGCTTTTCTAAAAGCAGAAACTAAGGTAAGAGTTGCTTCTTGAAGCGGTTTTCTATTTAGTAATGGGGAAAAAAATTCACTCCTGTCTACTGGAGTAATTTCCGTTTTCATTATAGGTCTAATTATATACCCTATAATCTAGAAAGTCAAATTAAATAACAGTCACTTGTTTTATTTACTTGATCTTGTTAAAATACCCATCATTACGCACTCATAGTTTAAGTCTCTGATACCCGCGACTATGAGGAGGATAAGAGACTAATATGTATAAATTACCAACCCTGCAAGAATTATTGGAAGCCGGTGTTCACTTTGGACATCAGGTCCGCCGTGGCCACCCAAGGATGAAACCATATATTTATGGCGCCAAAGACGGCGTTTCTGTTATTGATTTAACCCAATCCGAAAAATATTTAAAAGAAGCTTGTGAATTTGTTTATAACCTGGGAAAAGAAGGAAAGGTTCTGCTTTTTGTGGGAACCAAAAAACAGGCCCAGCCTATTATTGAAGAAGAAGCAAAAAAACTGGAGGCTCCATTTCTTACTCATAGGTGGATGGGAGGATTTTTAACCAATTTTGAGGAAATCAAGAAAAATATTAAAAAACTAAAAGAATACCTTGATCAAAAAGAAAAAGGTACGCTTTCCAAATATACAAAAAAAGAGCAACTTTTGCTTGAGAGGAAAATGGCAAAGCTCCAAAGTGATTTTGCCGGAGTTATGAATTTTCCAGCCGCACCTGAAGCCCTTTTTGTAGTGGATGCAGTATCAGATAATATTGCCATTAGAGAAGCAAACAGATTAAAAATTAAAGTGGTGGCCATCGCAGATTCAAACTGCGACCCCACAGAAATTGATTATCCAATACCCGGAAATGATGATGCCATAAAATCTATTAAAATACTGGTGGGAGCAGTTGCCTCGGCTTTCGAAGAAGGGAAAAAAGAAGCCGGAAAAGCAGCAGTAAAGGCAGCTGAGAAAGCAGAAAAAGATGCTAAAAAATTAGCCGGCGAGGAAGAAGTGCTTGATGATAAATTAAAAGAAGATGTGGCGGCTGTAGAAGAACTTGTTGAAAAGAAGGCGGTAAAAGAGTCGGCAAGAGTAGTGGAATAATTAGTATTAAGTAGTATGTAGTATGTATTATGGGTAGAAAGCATTAAACCCTTAATACCGAATACTTATTTATGGATATTAAACTTACAGACATTAAATTACTACGGGAACAGACAGGGGCGGGAATTGCCGACTGTAAAGAAGCCCTAAAAGAATCCGATGGAGATTTGGTAAAAGCTAAAGAGTGGCTTAAAAAGAAAGGCTTGGATAAAGCTTCATCCAAAGTTGAAAGAGAAGTTAAAGCAGGCATTGTTGATGTTTATTCACACGGAGGCAGGGTTGGCGTATTGGTGGAAGTTTTATGCGAGACGGATTTTGTAGCCAGGACAGATGATTTTAAAAATTTGGCTCATGAACTTTCTTTACAAATTGCATCTATGAATCCTCAATCTGTAGAAGACCTTTTATCACAGGAATATGTCAGGGATAATTCCCAAACAGTAGACCAGCTGATAAAATCAGTTGTAGGCAAAGTCGGGGAGAATATTCAGGTTGGAAGGTTTGAGCGCATCGCCTTAGGCGATGTTTAAAAGTAAATATCAAAAATCAAAGATCAAAAATATATATTAAAATGTAAAAATATTTTTGAATTTTGAATTGTCATTTTGATTTTTAAATTTTAATTTTTGATTTACTTACTATGGATCCAGTCTTAACAGAACCAAATGCAAAAATAGACGCTGTTTTACATCACTTCAAAGTGGAAATTTCTGCTATAAGGGCGGGTAGGGCTAATCCGTCTCTGGTGGAGAATGTTTCGGTTGAAGCATATGGTTCTAAAATGAAACTAAATGAGGTGGGAAATATTTCCGCTCCGCAGCCGACCCTTTTAACAATTCAAGTTTGGGATGCAACAATTTTAGATAAAGTTATTAAAGCGATTCAGGAAGCAAACCTTGGTTTAAATCCCTCCAATGAAGGAACTCTAATCCGTTTGCCAATTCCTCCGCTTACTGCTGAAAGAAGAGAAGAATTTATTAAACTTTTGCACAAAAAAGCAGAAGATGCGCACGTTTCAATAAGACAAATAAGGCAGGATTTCAGAAACGCCTGGAAAAAAGAATCGGAAGAGGGTAAGTTTGGAGAAGATGAATTTTTCAGAAGAGAGAAAGTTTTACAAGAGCTAATAGACAAAAAAATTCAGGAAATAGAGGATTTGAAAAAAGTTAAAGAAGAAGAGTTGACGCAGATATAAGAGGGAATATAGTAGAAATAGATAGAATTTATTGTTAACAATTTATTTCTGCTTAATGTCTACCAGTTTCTATAGATTTCTAAAATGATATTTTCTATCATCATTTTCATAATAACTTTATTGGTTTTGGTTTTAATCCATGAGTTTGGCCACTTCTTAATGGCTAAAAAATTTGGCATTAAGGTAGAAGAATTCGGCTTTGGTATCCCCCCCCGGATTTGGGGTAAAAAATTCGGCGAGACTTTATATTCCATAAACTGGCTGCCGATTGGCGGATTTGTGAGGCTTCAGGGTGAAGATGAAGAAGGCACCCTGGATAAGAATAAAAAAGACAGCAGGGACTTCAGGGCAAAACCGGTCAGTCAAAGGATAATTGTAGTGGTGGCCGGAGTTATTATGAATCTTGTTTTGGCCTGGGCTCTTTTTTATACGGTTATAATTGCACAGAATTTTAAAATAATATACCCTGTAAGTGAGCCTGCAGTATATATTTTACAAGTGGAAAAGGATTTTCCGGCCCAACTTGCAGGAATTAAAGCGGGAGAAAAACTTCTGGCAATAGATAATCAGCAAATTTCAGATATTGATCAGGCAAGAAATTTTATCCAGACAAAAGATGAAAAACCTTTGACTTTAACCCTTGTGGATATTGATGGTAAAAACAAAAGAGAAATTAGCGTGACTCCTAAAAAGGGAGAAGACGGTAGGGCTTTAATAGGGGTGGTATTTTCTCCAATTCCTTTCAAGCAGTATCACACTCCCATTGAGAAAATCTTTTCCGGTATTACTTATTCTTATGATTTAACAAAAATTACGTTTGTGGGATTTGCAAAACTTGTCGGTGATTTAACGACCGGTAATTTTGGACAGGCTTCACAATCTGTAGCCGGGCCGGTGGGGCTTGCTACGGTTACAAACAGTATCCTCTCAACAGGATGGGAAGCAATTGTTCCATATATTTGGTTTGTGGGAGTAATATCTTTGACACTTGCTATATTTAATGTTTTGCCCATACCTGCTTTGGATGGAGGCAGGCTTTTGTTTTTGGTAATAGAAGCAGTAGCCCGTAAAAAGGTTAAAGAGGATGTGGAAAAAATGGTGCATCAGGTAGGTTTTATAATATTGATCGCTTTAGCCATACTTGTTACATTTTCAGACATCCGCAAACTCTTGCCTTGAAGCCTCCAAAGAAGTACCATTAAAACTAAGGATATGTTGTATTCAAAACTTTTTGGTAAAACAATTAAAGATGTGCCTAAAGATGCGACGCTTATTTCTCATAAGCTTTTATATAAGGCAGGGTTTATCCGGGAATCAACAGCCGGCAGATATTACTTATTACCCTTAGGACTTCGCGTTCAGCAAAATATTCAGCAGGTTATAAAAAAAGAAATGGATAAAACTGGTGCCCAAGAGCTTATCACTCCTGTTTTGCACCCCAAATACTTATGGGAAGAAACTAACCGGACTTCCTCTGTTGGTTTTGAACTGATGAGTATTAAAGATAGAAATGAAATGGAGTTTGTGTTAGGCGGAACCGCGGAAGAGATGCTGGTTGATTTGGTTAGAAAATTTCAAATTAGTTATAAGGATTTACCCTTTAATTTGTACCAATTCTCAGTAAAATTTCGGGATGAACTTCGTGCTCGTGGCGGATTACTTCGGCTTCGTGAATTTGTTATGAAGGATGCATATTCTTTTCATACAAGTGAAGAAGACTTTAAAGTTGAATACGAAAAAATGAAAAATACTTATACAGCTATTTTTAAGAATATGGGTTTGAATACGGAAGTTGTGGAGTCTGACAATGGGTATATCGGCGGCGAATATTGTCATGAATTTGTCGTGGGAAGCGAGATAGGTGAGAGTAAATTTCTGATGGATGAGATGGGGTATTGTGCGCATGAGGACGTAGCTGTATTTGACCCGGAGAATAAGAATCTGGATGAAATAGAAAAAGAAATGACGGAGGTAGATGCGGTTCGCGGCAATACTATGGAAGACGGAGAAAAGCTGCATAACCTTCCTTTGTGGCAACAGATGAAGGATGTATTGTATGTGGATGAAAAAGGCAGGTTTATTCTGGCAGTTATCCGGGGAGACCTTGAGGTTAATGAAATAAAGCTGATGCATGCAGTTAAGGCTTATCAATTAAGACATGCAACGGAAGATGAGGTACGGCAAAAACTAAACTCAGAACCAGGTTTTATATCTCCGGTGGGAATTAAAAAACAGGGCGCAGAACTCAAAATAGTTGGTGACGAGTCGCTAAGAACCATAAAAAATGCATATACGGGTGCAAATAAAAAGCATAAAGACTATCTTAATGTAAATATAGACAGGGATTATAAAGTTGATATGGAGGCAGATATTGCTTTGGCAAAAGAAGGATATCTCTCTAAAAATAAAAAACCCTTAATTGCGAAAAAAGGGATTGAGGTGGGAAATATTTTTCAGCTTGGGTTCCACTATTCTTCGAAGATGACTGGTGCAAGCTTTCGGGACGTTGACGGCAAAGAAAAGCCTTATTACATGGGATGTTACGGTATAGGCCTTGCAAGAACTCTTGCAACCGTTGTAGAAGTTTATCATGATGATAAAGGAATTATCTGGCCGGAGACTGTTGCGCCATTTCAGGTTCATATCGTTGGATTGGATTTGGAAGAAAAGCAAGTTTTAGAAAATGCTAAAAAAGTATATAAATTACTACAAACGGAAGGCATAGAAATTTTATTTGATGACAGGATTGGTGTTTCAGCCGGAGCCAAATTTGCAGATGCGGATTTAATAGGCATTCCTTACCGGGTAGTTATTTCAAAAAAAACCAAAGATCAATTAGAAGTCAAAAAAAGATCAGAAAAAGAAACGAAATTTGTTTCATTTGAAGAATTTCTGAAGATTTTACAATTTTCTCATTGATTTTCACCCCATTTTCTGGTAAATTACTCCTTTAGTGTCATCCTGATCCGCCAGTAACTGCATAGCTGTGGGCGGAGAAGGATCTCTTACGAATGTAAGGTACCTTAAACAAGTTAGGAGATTCTTCGTCGCAGACTCCTCAGAATGACAGAAAATATATGATTACTAAAAATATTGTCAAACAGCCAAAATCTATAGTTGAAGTTACAGTCACAGTTCTCTGGGGTGATGTCCAAACTATGTGGGATCAAACGCTTTCTAAAATGGCTGGCGAGGTTGAGCTTCCGGGATTTCGGAAAGGCGCTGCTCCTTTGCCAATGGTTGAGTCTCAGCTGGGAACCAAGCTTCAGGATGAGGTTTTAAAAGCTGCAATGCCCAATTTTTTGATTGAAGCCTTAAAAGGCACAGATATTGTCCCTATAGATTATCCAAAATATGATTTAATTGCTTTTACAAAAGGTCAAACAATCCAATTTAAAGCAACAATTACAAACAAGCCTCAAGTTGTTGTGGGTAATTACAAAGGCATTAAAGTGACAAGAACGGCTCCTAAGCCTGTTGTGGAAGAAGAAGTGCAAAAAATTATTGATGATTTGTATAAAAGATGGAAAGCTAAGCAGTCTTCAGCTGTCAGTCTTCAGTCTTCAGCCACACAAAATCAAAATACAACAGGACAAACAGGATCAATCAGCTTTCAAGGGGGTCAAACTCAAACGCAAACACCTGCCAACGGTCAAACTGAAGGCCCGGATGATGTTTTTGCCAAAGCCATGGGAGCTTTATCTTTGTCTGATTTAAAAACTAAAGTCCGTAAAGATTTAGAATCAAATGTATCCTACAACAATGAATTGGATTACGAGGAAGCAATTTTGCAGGAAGTTGAAAAAATAACCACGGTAGAACTGCCGGAAATATTAATTGGCGATGAGCTAAACAGAATGCTTGTTTCATTGCAAAGACGGGTTGCGGATATGGGACTATTGCTTGAAGATTATTTAAAAAGTCAGGGTAAGACTTTAGAACAACTCAAAGACGAATGGAGAGTGCAGGCTGAGAAAAATGTCAGGATGGAGCTTGGGCTTGCAGAAATTGCCCGATCAGAAAATGTGACCATAACAGATGAGGAATTAAAAGCGGAAATTGATAAAATCCAGGATGCCAAAGTAAAAGCGCAATTTGAGGCACAGGAACCAAGATTACATTTAAGGCATGCTTTGAGACAAACCCGCACGCTGGATCTTCTTAAAAAGATGGTTGGAGGGTAAAAATGGATAGTTGCCTTTTTTGCAAAATTATCAAAAAAGAGCTTCCGGCAAAATTTATCTTTGAATCGGAAAATGCGGTGGCTTTTCCGGATATTAACCCTTCGGCAGAGGTTCATATTTTAATTGTTCCTAAAGGACATATCGGCGGGGTGCAGGATTTGGATAAAGAAAGCGGGGGTTTGCTCGCAGAAATTTACTTGGTAGCTAATCAGTTAGTAAAGCAGTATAATTTAGAGGATAGTTTGTACCGTGTGGTGGTGAATGGCGGTAAGGCTCAGCATGTGCCTCATTTGCATTTCCATCTATTGGGCGGTAATTTGAACAAGTTAGTTTGATAAATAAAATTTTAACTGGACAATTTTGTCCGAACACAAAAAGGAGGTGTTTTTTTTCTTGATTATTGTAAAAGCCGGTCCGGGTGATAATACCGATTCGGTTATTAGAAAATTTCAAAAAAGAGCTATTGCAGAAGGAAGAGTGCAGGAAATAAGAGACAGATCAGTTTACAGAAAACCTTCTGAGCTTCGTCAGGAATATTTGGCAGAAAAGCGCAGAAAGATTATGCGTGCCAGAAGATATAGCAGGTAAAAGCCTTTTTATATATGTTATTGGGTACAATACAAACTGATTTAAAAAATGCGCAACTTGCCCGTGATGAGGTGAAAGTTTCCGCCTTAAGGATGCTCCTTTCTGAAATTCATAATATGAATATTCAAAAAGGAGGCGAGTTGTCTGATGCTGAGGTAGTATCGATTGTGCAGAGGGAGGTCAAAAAGCGCAAAGAAGCAGCAGCAGGATTTAGATCAGGCGATAGAGAAGCTTCAGCAAAGAAGGAAGAGGCAGAGCTTGAAGTGCTGATGGTCTATCTTCCTGCCCAATTATCAACTGAGGAATTGACTAAAATCATAGTGGAGTCTATAAATGAAACTGGTGCAGTTTCAATAAGCGATATGGGAAAAGTGATAGGATCAGTTATGGGTAAAGTTGCAGGCCGGGCAGATGGGGGAACAGTCAGCGCTTTGGTTAAAGAAAAGTTGTCCTAAACGAAATAAAAGGAGAAAGGTCCAAAAATATGGTGAATATTATTGTAAACGCTGATCCAAGATATAATGTTAATAAGGAAGGTATAAAAGCAGTAGTTTCAAGGGTGCTTACCAGGCTGCGTATTTCCGGGAAAATAGAATTGGGAGTTAATGTTATCGGTGACAGGAAAATGCATGAGCTTAACAGGAAATATAGAGGTTTAGATCAGACGACTAATGTCTTATCTTTTGCTTTAGAAGATACAAATCCTGAAAGCCTGCAACATATCCCCAGGATTGGTTTTGTGGCAGCGCCTGATAAATGGCTTCGTTTGGGCGACATAATAATTTCTTATCCGCAGGCTTTGGAAGATGCTTCAATGGATGGTATTTCGGTTGATGAGGAGATCAGAACTTTAGTGGAGCATGGAATGAATCACCTGCTGGGAATTCACCACACTTAATGTCTAACAATTTTGCTTTCTATTTAAAGTACCGCCCGCAGGTTCTTGATGAGCTGATTGGCCAGGAAGCTGTTAAGAAAACACTTCTTTCATCTTTTCAAAATAATAAACTGTCTCATGCGTATCTTTTTGTGGGCCCGCGCGGTACAGGTAAAACTTCAACAGCCAGGATTTTGGCAAAGATGGTTAATTGCGAAATGGCTTTTAGCGATTTGCCGTTGGCTGTTGGCAATGAAAAAGCGAATAGCCAAAAGCTAACAGCCAGTAGCGAAATTCCATGCAACAAATGCGCTACCTGTTTATCAATTACAGATGGAAGCAATATGGATCTGATTGAAATTGATGCTGCATCAAACAGAGGCATAGAAGATATCCGGTCTTTGCGTGATAAAATTAAATTGTCTCCAACCACCGGCAAAAAGAAAGTTTATATCATTGATGAAGTTCATATGCTGACTCCGGAGGCATTTAATGCCCTTTTAAAAACTTTGGAAGAACCTCCTGCTCATGCTTTGTTTGTATTGGCTACGACCGAAGCATCCAAGTTGCCTCAAACAATTCTTTCGCGGGTTCAAAGATTGGATTTTAAATTAGCAGAGTCTCAAGAGCTGGAGGAAGCCTTAAAAAAAATTATAAAAAGCGAAAAGGTGGAGATTGATGAAGAGGCTTTAAAAATTATTGCAAAAAAGGCAGAAGGTTCTTTTAGGGACGGAGTGAAGCTATTGGATCAGCTTGCTTCAATGGGAGAAAAAATCACCGTAAAGTTTGTAAGCGATAATTTTAGGTCATCGCAGTTTGAAAATATTTTAGATTTAATAAAAAATTTAAAAAATAAAAATGTTTCCGGAGGATTATTAAGTATCGGAAGACAAATAGAAAGCGGCGTAGATATAAAACAATTACTGCTTTCTTTGATGGATATTTTAAGAAGCTTAGTGCTTATAAAAAACGGCGTTGGTAAACAGTTGGTGAAAGGGTTGACTCAGGATAAATATACCGAGCTGGAAACTCTTGCAGAAGGTTTTGAAAATCATGATTTAATCAAAGATTTGGATATTCTGCAGCATGCCCTGGAGAAATTAAAATTTACTTCTATTCCTTCTCTGCCGCTGGAACTGGGTGTGGTTGAAATGTGCAATTCCAAAAATAAACCGTTGGACTATTTTCCTTTGGAAAAGAAACTGAGAGATTCTTCACCGGCAAAGCCGGTTCAGAATGACAATATAGAAGCTGCAGCTAATGAACCAAAAGCTCAGGATTCTAATACTTTGAGTGCCGATGAGGTGCCGGCTGTTGATACTGCAGACTCCGATATTTTAAAACTAAAAGAAAAATGGACTTTTGTTTTAGAGACAGTCCGTTCTTTTAATTTTTCTTTGGAGGCACTTTTGCGGGTTATCAATATTAAAGAATGCACCCCGACTTCTGTTGTATTGGAGGTGCCGTATTCTTTTCACCAGCGGATTTTGGAAGCTCCAAAAAATAGGGATCTTATAGAGGGAGTATTTTCTGATATTTTAGGAAGAAGCATAAGGATATCTACAAAGCTGGGGAGCCGTTTGCCAAAAACGGAAGACGTTGCCAATATAGAAGTGGCGCAGGATGATGAAATTATAAAAGCAGCAGCAGAAATTTTTAATTCAGATTCTATAAATTAATAGATTTCCCCTTGACAAAAAATATCTTCTAGTTAACAATACTTACATCTTTATGGCATCGAAAGTTTTTAAATTAATAGCAGAAGAAGCTCATCGTCAAAAATACGGCCTTGAGATGATCCCCTCGGAAAATTATGTTTCTGAAAATGTTTTAAAAGCTTTGGGTTCAATACTTACTAATAAATACTCTGAAGGTTTCCCCGGAAGAAGATATTACGGCGGCAATGAAGTAATCGATAAAATTGAAAATTATGCGGTAGAATTAGCCAAAAAGCTCTTTAAAGTTCCGGCTGCTTTTGTGCAAGCTTATTCAGGTTCTCCGGCAAATCAGGCTGTCACTATGGCTGTTTGCGAGCCCGGGGATGTGGTAATGGGATTGTCTCTTTCATCAGGAGGTCATTTAACTCATGGTGCAAAGCTCAGTTTTTCAAGCCTTTTTTACAAGGCAGTTAATTACTCTGTCGGTGAAGATTGGAAAATTGATTTTGATGAATTGGAAGAACTTGCTAAAAAACATAAGCCAAAATTAATTTGGGCCGGTACCACTGCTTATCCTTTTAAATTAGATTATAAAAAATTCAAGAAAATTGCCGATGAAGTAGGGGCTACGCTGGTTGCAGATTGTTCTCACATTACTGGCTTAATTATTGGCGGAGTCCATCAGTCACCGGTACCTTACGTTGATATTATTATGACTACAACTCATAAAACTTTAAGAGGGCCAAGAGGAGCAATAATTCTGGTGACAGAACGGGGACTTAAAAAAGACCCGGAAATAAAATCTAAAATTGAGAGGGCAATTATCCCAGGGTTACAAGGAGGACCTCATAATCACCAAACAGCAGCGATTGCTGTAAGTTTGGAAGAAGCACTAAAGCCATCCTTTAAAAAATATGCAGTTCAAGTTGCTGAAAATGCAAAAATTTTGGCAAAAGAATTGGGTACGGTTTCGGAAACCCATCTGGTGCTTTTAAGTTTAACTAAATACGGATATGGATTAGGTTATCAGGCGCAATACGCTTTAGAGGAAGCGGGAATTACTGTCAATAAAAATACTATACCCGGAGAACCGGCATCTCCATTTTATCCTTCAGGAATTAGATTGGGTACGCCAGCTTTAACTACCCGGGGGATGAAAGAAAAAGATATGGTAAAAGTTGCGGGTTGGATAAAAAGAGTTTTAGAAGAAATTAAGGGATTGGATTTGCCGAAAGAACAGGATAAAAGAAAAGATTTCTTAAAAGAAGTTAAGGTGAAATTGGCCAAAAATAAGAATTTGAAGACTATAAAAGCAGAAATTGAAAGATTTGCCGGTAAATTCCCGGTACCCGGAATCCGATGAAAATCAGCGGAAAAGAAGTTGCAGATGCCATTGCAAAAAAGCTTCAGGAAGAAGTAAAATCCTTAAAAGTTAAACCGGTTTTAGCAATCGTTTTAGCAGGCGATAACCCTGCCTCCAGAATTTATGTAAGAAATAAAATCAAAAGGGCGGAAGAAATTGGGGTTACAGCAGAGCTTTTTGAATTTTCTAAAGATCAATTTGATGAGTGTTTGGAAAAAATACAGGAATTAAATCAGGACCCGAAAACGCATGGAATTATTATTCAGTTTCCCATATTTGAAGGATGGAATTTTGAGGAACTGATAACAAAAGTAGATCCCCAAAAAGATGTGGACGGGTTTTTACCTAACTCGTCATTCAGAGGAGCCACTGCTTTAGGGGTTTGGGAAATGCTTACTGCTTTTGCCTTAGAAGAAGGTTTTTTAACTACAGAAGAATTTTTAAAAGATAAAAATATTGCACTTTTGGGAAAAGGAAAAACCGCAGGGGGCCCTACCAGAGATTTATTAAAGGAAAAAAATATCCAATTTAGCCTAATTGATTCCAAAACTATAAACCCTGATGAAATAATTAAAAATGCAGATGTGATAATTTCTGCAACCGGCAAAAAAAATATTATCGCAGGAGAAAAAATTAAAGAGGGAAGTTTTGTAATTGGGGTGGGAGTAGGTAAAGAAAAAGTGAATGATGAAGAGAAAATTTTTGGCGATATTGAAGAGCAGTCAGTTTCTCAAAAAGCAAAACTATATTGTCCGACCATTGGCGGAATTGGGCCTTTGACAATTGTGTGTCTTTTAAGAAATGTGGTAAAATTAGTAGAAGGAAAAATATAATATGGGATTCATGGATAATTTAAAACAACTGGGTGATTTAAAGAAAATGCGCGACCAGGCTATGGAAATGCAGAAAAAACTGGCGCAGATTAAAATCACCATTGAGCATAAAGGCGTAACAGTAGTGATGACTGCGGATCAAAAGGTTCAATCAATCTCCGGTGATATGGATCCGCAAAAAGTCACGGAAGCAGTTAATGAAGCCTTAAAACAATCGCAAAAAGTAGCCGCAGAAGAAATGAAACCCCTAATGGGCGGCATGGGTATTCCCGGAATGTAAATGGTAGACCAATTATCTGAGCATCCGCTGCCGGGAAAGTGGAAAGAGGAAACTTTTCATCACAAAGCAGATTTATTTGCTTGGGACGCCTTAGATTTTTTGGCAAAAAGCGGGTTTTTCATCTTCGGAGAAAAGCTAAAAGAAGGAACTGATTCCAATCAAGTTCGGCTGAATTTAACCGCGGTTCAATCGCAGGCTTTTCAACTATTGTATACATCCGTACTTAGCGAAGCTATGATCAGAAATGCCCGTCAGGAGGATAACCCTGTTAACAGGCCGCACATAAGTGAAAGGGTTTATGAGGCAAGCGGTGAAATCCCCGGCAAAGCTCCCGCTACTATTGCTGCTATTTCCAGATTACATCTATTTTGGGATACAGCTGAACAGCAACCGTGGAAGTTTTACTTTGAGGGTGAAGTCAGTCCCGGTACACATAATAAAAAAGAAATTCCGGAAGTTTTCTTTATGGTTTCGCAGGGTCCGATTAAAACTCAATCTCAAGTAGTAAATTTATACGGCGGCCGTTTTGACGTGGAAAATAATATCAAAGTGTCTTATGATTATTTAGACGATAGAAGGATTTGCAAAACTGAAGTGGTGATTGGCGGCGACCAAAAGGAGGTAAGCGTATATACGCATAGATTAATCGGTTCTATGGGTAATGAATATTTTATTTACGGATGCAATTACAATCAGCCTGTTTCATCTACGGAGGTTTCTGTTGAAACTCCAATTAGCGGGATAGATGGTGTGAGCATTTCGGGGAGAACCCCGGTAAGATAAAAATTATCCCGGAGGTAGTAAAATGATTTTGGTAGTGCTAAAATTAGCTTCATTATGGCACGAATTCCCAAATCAGTTCAGGATTTAATAGAGGCATTTGAAAGACTCCCCGGCATCGGGCCAAAAACTGCCCAGCGGCTAACTTATTACCTTCTGCATGCCCCAATTGAGGAAGCAAAAGCTTTGGCAGATGCTGCTATGGGGATGAAAGAAAATACCAGGATCTGTTCTATTTGTTTCAACATCGGAGAAGAAGACCCTTGTCAGATTTGTTCTGATCAAAGCAGGGATAAAGAAGTTATTGCAGTGGTGGAAAATCCTTTGGATGTATTGGCTTTAGAGAAGGCTAATTTTAAAGGACTTTACCATGTTTTGCATGGAGTTATTTCACCTTTAGAAAATATAGGTCCTTCTGAGATCCGTATAAAAGAACTTTTACCAAGACTTAAGGACGGCATTGTAAAAGAAATTATATTAGCAACAAATCCCACCATGGAAGGAGAGGCAACTGCAATGTATATTCAAAGATTAATTTCTCCCCTGGAGGTAAAAGTTACAAGAATTGCCAGAGGGTTGCCGGTGGGGTCTGACTTGGAATATGCAGATGAGACAACATTGTCACGGGCGCTGGAAGGAAGGAAAGAGTATTAACAGTGGAAAAAAATACAGTTACATCAGAAGGGAATGCACTGCCTCCTAAAAGAGAGATAAGTCTCTGCAATTTTACCGGAACTTTTATCCCTGAAAGTGGAATACTACATAGACTGAATCATTTTCTCTCAAGATTTAGTGGTGAGGAAATAAAAGCCACAACACCATCTTTTTGGACACCACAGAGAAGACAGTTAGCAGAGAATATTATAGAGTCGGTTAACACTCATCTTAAACCTTTCGGTGCACCTCAGATGGAATTTAATCCAGAGCAGGTAGAACTATATCCCAGATCTAATTTTGCTACATATGGAAGTAATAGTTTTACTTCAGGGTATTTTAGAATTAATAAGTTGTATACTGCGGGAGATGCAGATTTTGCAAAGGTTTTTGCCGGCCTTGTTTTACGCAATCTTTCTTTACGGTTAGGTAAGAAAGCAGCACCTACAGAATGGGAACAAAGAAGATATGGTCTAGAAATGAAGGCCAGACAGACAGATGGCGGACATGAAGCACACTTTGAGTTTTTAAACAACTCCATACTTGAAAAAACCAGGCAGGAGATATTAAGAAAAGAATTTCCTTCATTATTTCCAGAAGACTCGGAACATCCCGAAGAAGAACTGGAAATTTTTTGCCAGGTTGTTTCTATTACGAATAAAGAAAAATATCCTACTCCTGAAGATGTATTTAAAGTTTGTCAAAAGGCAGTGTTTGGTCGAGGTAGGCTTTTGGAGTTAGGTAGATTAGTAAAAATAACTTATGGTAAAGGTGGCTTGAGAGCGTTGGATGAGGCATATTCAAGAAAAACACTTGATGATAAAAGGGCATTTATTATATCCCCTGTAGAAGAGGAAGAACTTTATGCAGCTGCTTGTGATGGACCAAGAGAGGAGGCCTATCAGGTAGGCAAAGACGAGATTTCAGTTGATTTCTCAAAGGTTCCTCCTAATATCCCTATTAGGGACTTTTTCCGCAAAGTAAAAGATGAAAATGGTGTTGTAAAGCTTGAACGGGGATTAAGGAGAAGACTGGTGTCCGGTATAAACAACCTTTCTTCTGAACTTGAAGATTTTAGTAAAGGATATATGCAATTTCCTCCCTTTGGTTTTGAAAGTGTTAGGGTAAGGATCAAAAAAGCCCTGAAAGGTGAAGGAGAGCTTCTTGTTCTTGCTGTGGATAGGCCTGATGATATAGCAAATATAGATGTGGCAGCAAAGAATGTTATGTTTGATTCTTTAGGTAAGGAAGATAAGCCAGCAGCTACTTTGGATGAAAGGTATTTATTAATGAATTTTTATCGTGTTAGGAATTTACCTAATGCCCCTGTTTCTGTTTATTGTTTAGAAGCAAAAGACAAAAAAAGCGGGGCCACTGTCTATGCTCTTGATTTTGCGCCTAGAGATGCTGATCCACAAGAGTGGTGGAAGAATAAAAAACACTAAATAACTTTTAACTTTTGTCTTTTTACTTTATACTATACCCATGGCTGATGCTAATAATGTGATCGGGCAGTTTAAAGATGAAGTACTGGAAACTACGGGAGAAATCGCACAGGATGTTAAAGATTCTGTTGGTGAGATGATTGAACAGGGTGTGCAATCTGCAAAACAAACGCCCCTTACCCCACAGCAAATTCAACAAAAACAAGCTGAAGACCAAAAAAAAGAAATGCAGACCCAAAAGCAAATAACCTACACCAGAAAATGGCTTAAGGATGTAGAAATGGCGCAAGCTAAAGTCAGAATGGAAAATCAGCAAAAGGAACAACAGAGGTTACAAGTACAAAAACAGGAAGAGCAAGCGACTGAAATTAAAAAGGAAGAAAAGAAAAGACAACCTGTTGATCCGGCAATTGCTTATGCCGGTAAAGCAGAAATTAAAAGAGGAGTAGGAGGATAGGTGGAGAAAATATCAAATATCAAAGATTAAATATCAAAAATTTTGTAATTTGAAATTTAGATTTTGGAATTTATGCTAAAAATATACAATACTTTATCGCGAACAATAGAAGATTTCAAACCAATTAAAGCCCCCAAAGTAGGAATGTATTCCTGCGGCCCGACTGTTTATGATTATACCCACATAGGCCACCTTAGGACTTACGTGGGAAATGATATTTTGCGAAGGATTTTGGAAAATAGCGGATATGATGTTACTCATGTAATGAATATTACCGACGTAGGGCATTTGGTATCGGATGAAGATTCAGGGGAGGACAAGATGGAAAAAGGAGCAAGGGAGTCAGGCCGGACAGTTTGGGAAGTTGCAGAATTTTTCGAAAGATTTTTTTGGCAATCTGTGGATGCAATTAATATTAAAAGACCAAATATTGTGGCAAAAGCCACTGATCATATAGAAGAGCAGATTAAATTAATACATAAACTGGAGAAAAACGGCTTTACTTACCAAACAGAACAGGCAATTTATTTTGATATTTCTAAATTCACAAGCTATACAAAATTATCCGGACAAAAACTGGAAGAAAAAGAAACAGGCGCAAGGTCTGATGTAGTGGTAGATAAACAAAAGAAAAATCCGGTTGATTTTGCTTTATGGTTTTTTACTGTTGGGCATTTTGAGGGTCACTCAATGAGGTGGCCTTCGCCTTGGGGGGAAGGCTTTCCCGGTTGGCATATTGAGTGTTCTGCTATGAGCATGGAATATTTAGGGGACAGTTTAGATATTCACACCGGCGGCATTGATCATATCTCCGTTCATCATACCAATGAAATTGCCCAATCAGAGGCAGCAACAGCTAAGCAATTTGTTAAATACTGGATACATTTTGGTTTTTTACAGGTTGACGGAGAAAAGATGAGCAAATCCAAAAAGAATTTTTACAGAATAGATGAAATTACGGAAAAAGGATTTGATCCGTTAGCGCTACGGTATTTATTTTTGACAGCTCATTACAGGGATAAATTAAACTTTACCTGGGAATCTTTGCAGGCTGCCCAAAATGCTTTGAATAATTTAAGGGAAGAAGTCAGGGATTGGGATCAACCAGACATAGGTTGTGCAGAGTTTGAACAAAAGTTTACGGAAGCTGTAAATAATGATTTAAATATGCCGCAGGCTTTGGCTGTGCTTTGGGATTTGGTTAAATCTGATTATCCGACATCTGCTAAAGCACAAACACTTCTGCAGATGGATAAAATTTTAGGCTTAGGCCTTGAGCAATATGTTGGTAAAAAAATAAGAATTCCCGAAGAAGTACAAAAGCTGATTAATCAAAGAGAACAGGTCAGAAAAGCAGGGGATTTTAAAACCTCAGACAAGCTCCGCCACCAAATTAAAAAATTAGGTTTTGAAATTGAAGATACTCCCAAAGGTACAAACATTAAAAGTGTGCTTTAGCACTTCAAATTATGGTAAACTAAATTCTTGTGGAAACTGATGTAATCACTATTGACGGACCGACCTCTTCCGGAAAAAACAGCGTTGGGTTTTTACTTGCTCAAAAATTGGGGTATCAATATATTGATTCAGGTTCCATTTACCGGGCCGGATCTTTTTTTGTTTTAAGAAAAAATATTTCTTCGGATGATTTGGAAAAAATAGTTGAAGCTTTTGAAAGCTTAATAATAGAGATAAAATCAGAAGATCACAAGCAGAGGTTTTTTGCAAACGGGCAGGATATAACGGATAATTTGCATGATCCTGATGTAACAAGATTGGTACCGGTTGTTTCTGCCATAGGAGATGTTAGACAGGCAGTAAAAGTAATTCAGTATAAATTAACCAAAATCAAAAATACGGTAATGACAGGACGGGATATAGGTTCGGAAATTTTTCCACTGGCAAAACATAAATTTTTTTTAACAGCAGATATTAAAGTAAGAGCCCAGAGACGTTTTAAACAGCTTTATGAGAAGGATTCGTCTATTACGTATGAAGATGTATTAGTTAATATGGATAAAAGAGACCGTGATGATATGACAAGAGCAGTTTCCCCTTTACGGGTTCCAGAGGGCGCAGTTGTAATTGATAACACTAACTTAGATGTTGAACAAACTGTGGAAGAAATGTTAAAACACATTAATGCATAAAAAAGTTACATTAAAAAATGGTCTTACCTTAATAACCATAGATCGTCCTTATCTTGATTCGGTTACCACACTAGTGGCAATTGGAGCAGGTTCGCGGTATGAGACAAAAAAAATAAATGGTATATCCCACTTTTTGGAACACATGTTTTTTAAAGGATCCAAAAAATACCCTTCTGCTGAACAAATTTCAAATTTAGTTGACGGGATTGGAGCTGTAAATAACGCGGCAACTGACAAAGAAGTCACCTATTATTGGATTAAGTCATCAGTAAGGCATATAAAACTATCCTCTGATATTTTGTCTTCGATGATTAAAGAGTCCCTGCTAAGCGCAGAAGAAATCGAAAGGGAAAAGGGGGTAATTATTGAAGAGCTTAGGATGTATAGGGATAACCCTTCTAGATATGTATGGGAACTCTACGAAAGACTGCAGTTTGGGGATCAGCCTTTGGGTTGGGATATTGGAGGGGATGAAAAAACCATAACATCGCTCGGGCGCAAAGATTTTGTGTCATATATGAATTCTTTATACTCACCCAAAAATATGGTGCTTGTATATGTGGGAAAACTGCCAAAAAATATAGAGAAAATGGCAGAAGAGCATTTTGGTGATTTGCCAAAAAGAGCAACATCCCAATTTAAACCATTTGTTAAAAGTAAGCAGGTAAAGCCGAGGGTTAATATATTTTATAAAGCAACTGATCAGGCTAATCTTGTTTTAGGGATGGAAGGATTCAGTCGCTATGATGATAAGCGCTACTCAGCAAGAGTGCTGGCAACTATTCTGGGAGCAGGTATGTCTTCGAGATTATTTATTCAGGTAAGGGAAAGACGGGGATTTGCTTATCATGTAAGCGCCCAGCATGATAGTTATAAAGATACAGGAACATTTACAGTGTATGCCGGATTAAAGTTGGAAAAAGTTTATGAGGGGTTAGGGGTAATTTTAACAGAGCTTGAAAAAACAATCTTAGAAGAAGTTACAGACGAGGAGTTGAAAAAAGCCAAGGAGATGATCAGAGGAAGAATTGCGCTTCAGTCTGAGTCAACTAACTTTTTGGCAGAATATTTTGGGACCAATTTTGCGCTGGATAGAAAAGTTCGTACTTTTGAAGAGCTTATACAAAAGATAGATAAAGTCACAAAAGAGGACGTGCAGGTTCTTGCAAAAGAATTATTTAAAAAAGATAAAATGAATTTGCAAATCATTGGTCCGTTTAAAGATGCTGATAAATTTGAGAATATTTTAAACGGATTTAAATATGTATGATAAGGAAAAAATTGTATCTTTGGGTAAGCAGGCTTTTGTAAAAAGACCGACTTTTCTTAAAAGGGCATTTTCTTATACGAATTTTCTGATTGCTACTATTTTAGGGTTTGCTGTTTTAACCTTTTTTGTCAGGCAATATGACTATTTCAATTTTGATTTAACCATTACTATATTTATTCAAAAGTATAGTCAAAATTGGTTTGATTTGCTTATGAGGCTTATAACCTTAATGGGGAATGGGCCGGCGGTTGGAATTATCGTCATTGCCCTGTCTTTATATGGCTACCTGATCGGAAAAAGACATTCACCCTTGCTGCTTGTGATTTCTACGTTTGGAGGAATCATTATTAGCCAGCTTTTAAAGATTTTGGTTGCAAGACCCCGGCCTGATCCTTCGCTTATTAATCAGATTAGTCATTTTTTAGGATCTGATAGTTTTCCATCAGGACATGTTCTAACTGCAATTTCATTGTATGGCTTTATTTTATATATTGCATATACCCAGCTGAAAAAATCCTTAGTCAGAAAATTTATAATCGGATTTTGCTTAAGTATAATTCTCCTGATGGGTGTTTCAAGAATTTATCTGGGAGCCCATTGGTTCTCGGATGTTTTAGGGGCTTACCTGATAGGATTTGTCTGGTTATCAGTAATTATTTTTGTCTATCACAAATTTAAAAAAGTTTGAATATAAGGCAGAAATATCACAGTTCCTAAAATTGCTGAAGTTACAGCGGCAACCAAAACCGCTCCTGCCGATACATCCTTGGCCAATTTTGCTCCCGGGTGAGCATCATTTGTAAATGAATCCACAACAGCTTCAATTGCAGTGTTTGTAAGTTCCAACGAAACTACAAATCCTATTAAAAATATAATTATCATAAAATCCCATTTTGAAATACCTAAAACGATTGCAGCAGTGAGTACTAAAAAAGCTGTTAGGAAATGGAATTTTAAATTGGGTTCTTCTTTTAATGCAGAAATGATTCCTGTAAATGCGTATTTAAAAGAAAGCACTCTTTGGGTCGAAATCTTTTGAAATGACATGATTTTAGTATATCATTTTTTAAATGGTCATTTACAATAATCTTACCCAATTTTAATTGATTCATTGCCTACTTGAGAGAAACTTAATTAATTAAGAAAGGAGGTGAAGTATTTGAAAAGTCAGACAATTATTGTTGCCATTGTGATTTTATTGGTGGTTATTGGCGGAGCATGGTATCTGTCAGGCAAAGGAGGAGTACAAGCTCCAACCCCAACGCAAACACCTGGTATAACTTTAGATCAGCCGGATAAAACTTTTGAAGTGGAAGGCAAACCTTTTGAGTTTAATCCCAAAGAGCTTAAGGTTAAAAAAGGCGATGTAGTTAAAATTACCTTTAAAAACACTCAGGGTTTTCACGATTTAAGCGTTGATGGATACAACGTTAAAACTAAACAAATTCAGGCTGGTGAAAGCGACACTATCCAATTTAGGGCAGACAAGGCGGGAACTTTCCCGATGTTCTGCGGGGTGGGCACTCATCGTCAACAGGGAATGGAAGGGGTTTTAATTGTGGAGGAATAGCTTTTTTGCTCCATAGCCTAATATATCGTCGGTATACTTGACATAGGGACTTTAAATAGTTATATTAGGCTATGAGACTCAGGCTGGGAGAAAAATGCGGAATATTCGGAGTCATAGGAAAAGGTTTTGAGGCGGCCCGTTTAGTTCATCCGGGTCTTTGGGCCCTGCAGCATCGTGGTCAGGAATCTTCAGGAATCGCATCTTCAGACGGCAAAAAAATATTTCTTCATAAGGGAATGGGTTTGGTTTCCCATGTTTTTTCGGAAGAAGATCTTAAAGAATTAAAAGGATATCTGGCAGTCGGTCACAACCGTTATTCCACCTCAGGCGATTCATCTGCAACTCATGCACAGCCAATTTTAGAAAGGATTTCCGCTAACAAAAATATTGTTTTGGTTCACAATGGCAATCTTCCTACAACAAAAAAATTAGAAGAATTTTTAAAAAACGAAAAAATTTCAACGAGCGGACTCAATGATTCGGAGATGATTGCAAAATCTGTAGCTTTCTTTATGAAAAAAGGTCATTCTCTGGAAGCTTCAATTATAAAAGCTTATCCGTTGTTTACGGGCGTATTTTGTCTGCTGATTATGAATGAGCAAAAAATAGTTGCCGTAAGAGACAGTTTTGGAATAAGACCCCTTGTTTTGGGTAAATTAAACGGCGGTCACATTGTAGCATCAGAAACCTGCGCGTTGGATATAATCGGAGCAAAATTTTTAAGGGAAGTTAAACCAGGAGAGATGGTAACTATTTCTGATAAAGGTGTAAAAAGTTTTCAAATAGAAAAAGGAACGCAAAAGCTGGATGTTTTTGAGTTTATTTATTTTGCAAGACCGGATAGTTATATTTTAGGCAAAAGCGTAGATGCAGTCAGACAAAATCTTGGTATAGAACTGGCAAAAGAGAACAAAGTTTCCGCCGATGTGGTAATACCTGTGCCTGATTCTGCAATCCCTGCTGCTATTGGCTTTGCAAGGGAGTCTAATATACCGTTTGAGTTGGGGCTTATTAAGAACCGCTATATTCACAGGACATTTATCTCTCCGGAAGAGCATATAAGGCATAAAATAGTGCAGTTAAAACTTAATCCTATGCCGCATATAATTTCCGGTAAAAGAGTGGTTATAGTGGATGATTCAATTGTTCGAGGCACCACTTCCCGTCAGATCATTAAGATGATAAGAAATGCCGGCGCAAAAGAGGTTCATTTACTGGTTTCTTCCCCGCCCTACAAATTCCCTGATTTTTATGGAATAGATACACCTTCCCAAAAGAAATTAATAGCATCGACTAAAAATATTAAGGAGATAAAAGAAGAATTAGGAGTTGATTCCCTGCACTATCTTTCTTATAAAGGTCTTATTAAGGCTGTTGGTTTACCGGAAAATTCCCTTTGTACAGCTTGTTTTACAGGTGATTACCCGGTGGATATTGGGGAGAGAAAAAAAGAAATTTCATATGATATTGTTCAATAAAAAGATTGTAGTACTTATATCCGATTCGGGAACAGGGACAAATTTAAATGCAATTATAAACGGGGTAAAATCAGGCAAAATTAAGGCAGATATTTTATCAGTAATAAGCGATACTTCCAAAGCTTTAGGTTTAAAATGGGCCCGGAAAAATAAAATTCCCACCCAAATTGCGGCAGATAAAAATAAACTTCTGCAGATTTTAAGAAAATTAAGCCCGGATTTTGTTTGTTTGGCTGGATGGAAACAAATAATTTTAGATGAAGTAATTGATGAGTATCCCAGTAAAATTTTAAATACTCACCCGGGGCTTATTCCGGATACCTTAGATGGTGTTGTAAAAAATCCGGACGGAACAAAGGCGTTGTGGAATAAAGGGAAATTTACACAAAATGCAATGCAGGTATTTTTTGAAAAAAAAGCAACATATGCCGGCTGTACCAATCACTTTTTGTCACATGAATTTGATTTTGGTCTGGTTTTAGGAAGATGTTTTGAGAAGATTCGAAAAAATGATACCCCTGTTATTCTATATAAAAGATTGAAGGTAAAGGAAAATAAATTATATGTAGAAGTGTTGTCAAAATTATGCAAAGAGGTAACTGTTTTAGTGGTGGATGGCGGGGGCAGGGGAGCAGCACTTGTAGATAAATATAGTCAAAGTAAACAGGTCGGGAAAATATTAGCAGTACCGGGCAATGATTTGATGCAAATTAATACAAAAAGTAAAATTAAAACTTATCCTGATTTAAAAACTACTTCGGTTGAGGAAATAATAAAAATTTGCAAAAAAGAAAAGGTAGATTTGGTGGATGTGGCGCAGGATAATGCAGTGGAAGCTGGACTGGTGGATCTATTGAATAAAGAAGGGATTAAAGCAGTGGGGCCAACAAAAGGAGCCGGGAAAATTGAATGGGATAAAGCCTGGGCCCGGGAATTTATGAAAAAGCATGGCATTCCTGCACCAAAGTTTTATGTTTTTAATTCCCAAAAAGGCGGGATAGATTTTGTAAAAAAACATCAGCAAAAATGGTTTGTCAAAGCTGCAGGGCTTGCGGAAGGAAAAGGGGTGATCCCGGCAACAAATACTGCTGAGGCAATTTCTGCCATTGAAGAAATGCAAAAATTTGGCAATTCCGGTAAATTCTACCTTTTAGAGGAATGGCTTGAAGGAGAGGAATTTTCTGCATTTGCTTTAGTTGATGGCAGCAATTTTCAAGTAGTCGGGTTTGCTCAGGATTACAAGCGGGTATTTGACGGAGACAAAGGGTCAAATACAGGAGGAATGGGATGTGTATCAAATCCTTTGATAATGGATGAGAATATAAAACAACAGACACAAGCAGTTTTTCAAAGAGTTGTAAATGGTTTAAAGAAAGAAAATCGTCCCTACAAAGGTGTTTTATATCTTGGAGGTATGGTAGTTGATAGTAAGGTGTATGTTATAGAATTTAATGCCAGATGGGGTGATCCTGAGGCAGAAGTGATTTTGTCTTCTTTGAAAAATGATTTATTGGAAGTAAACAGCGCTATAATTTCAGGTAATATAAAAAAATTAAAAATTAAAATTGACAAAAATATAAGGGTAGCAGTGGCAGCAACAGCCAAAGGTTATCCCCAGGATTACAAAACAGTAAGAGGTAAAAGAATATTCGGTATAGAAAAAGTTTTAAAAATTTCCGGAATAAAAATTTACGGCGCCGGTATTAAGAAAGCCGGTGAAAGTTATATTGTAAATGGTGGCCGGATTTTATTTGTTGTGGGTTCGGGAAAAGATGTAGTGGAGGCCAAAAAGAAAGCATATGAAGCTATGAAATTTATAAATATTGAAGGAGATAGCCTACATTACAGAACAGATATTGGTTGGAGGGATGTTGAGCGGATGCAAAAGGATAAAAAATGATACAAAAAGTAAGGGTGCAGACTATTGGACAATCAAACATTAAAGTTTACCGCCTTGAAGGTATATCAGAAAAAGAAGCCAAACTATTGGCGGAAAAATTACTTTCTGAAAAAATAAACCAAAATTATACAATTAACCGACCGCTGGCTTCTGCAAGAAGTATCATTGAGATTGCGTATAAACCAGGAGTAATGAATCCGGAAGTTGATTCGATTATGAAAGCAGCAGCTGATCTTGGCGTAAAGCTCAAAGCTTGCGATAGCTCTACAGAATATCCTTTTAATGTTTCGAAAAAAGAAGCTTTAAAAATAATTCAGAAACAAAGAATTTATAACCCCTTAATAGAACACATTGTTGAAGAAGAACCGCAGACCCTGTTTATAAGAGGAGAATCCGGTAAAACTCAAATTATTCCAATTAGAAATTTAAGCGAGATCCAATTAATGGATTTATCGAAAAATAAACTTTTTCTTAATTTGGATGAGATGAAAACAATCCAACGGTACTATCAAAAGATAAAAAAAGATCCGACTGATTTGGAGCTTGAGACTCTTGCCCAAACCTGGAGCGAGCATTGCGCACACAAAACCTTTAAGGCAAAACTCGTTGTTGATGGTAAAACTAAAGAACCCTTATTTACGCGTATTAAAAAAGAAGCCTTAAAACATAATAAAAATATAGTTTCGGCTTTTGTAGATAATGCCGGAGTGATGGATTTTTATGATGGTTGGGCGATTAATGGCAAGGCGGAAACCCATAATGCTCCTTCTGCCATTGAACCATATGGCGGGGCAATGACAGGATCCGGAGGGGTTTTCCGGGATGTGGTGGCAACCGGGCAGGGCGCTAAGGCTTTGGTATCAACAGATATATTTTGTCTGGCCCCGCCGGATTTACCAAAAAGTAATTTACCGGTAGGAACCCTGCCTCCTGATTATATTTTAAAAAGAGTGGTTTCTGCTGTGCGGGATTATGGGAATAGAATAGGGATTCCTACTAACAACGGATCTTTTCATTTTCATGAAGATTTTAGAGCAAAGCCGGTCGTTTTAGTAGGATCATATGGAATGCTGCGCAAAAATATGAGCAAACAGGGATCTCCTAAAATAGGAGATGTGGCAGTAGTAGTTGGTGGCAGGACCGGTAGGGATGGTATACATGGGGCAACATTTTCCTCCGGTGAGATGAGCGAGAAAACTATAGAAGTTCATGCTACTGCAGTACAGATTGGCAATGCTATTGAGGAAAAAAGAACTTTTGATGCAATATTGGAAGCCCGGGATAAAGGGATAATTCGGGCAGTTCAGGATTTAGGGGCAGGGGGATTTTCTTCTGCTATTGGAGAGATGGGTGCAGAAGTTGGAGTTAAAGTTTTTCTTGAAAAAGCCCCTCTAAAGTATCAGGGATTGGCCCCCTGGGAAATTTGGGTATCAGAATCCCAGGAAAGGATGCTGGTAATTTTGGATAAGAGAGATATAAAGAAATTTTTAGAGATTTGTAAAAAATACAATGCAGAAGCAGTAGAAATTGCAGAGTTTGACGGCAGTAAAAGATTGAAAGTCTTTTATGGGAAAGAAAAGGTTGGAGATTTGGACATGAAGTTTTTGTATGAAGGTTTGCCCCAAAGGGTGATGAAAGCCCTTCGACTCCCTTCGGTCGCTCAGGGTCTGCGACAACAAACTCAAAACCCGACAACGCAAAGAGAATGGATAAAGGGTTTGGAAGAAGTTTTGTCTCATGGTGATATTAATTCCAAAGAACCGATTCTAAGGATGTATGATCATAATGTTCAAGGGACAAATGCCTTGCATCCATTCGGAGGAGTGGGAATGGATGGCCCAAATGATGCAGCAGTTGTAAAACCGCTGTTAGATAAACCTTATGGTTTAATTGTGGCACACGGCTTAAATCCAAAACTTACCAATATTGATGCTTACCGGGGAACTATTTGGTCGGCAACAGAAGCAATCTCAAATTACGCGGCAGTAGGCGGGGATTATAAAAATGCATCACTGATTAATAATTACATTTGGCCGTTTCCGGATGAGGAGTGGATGGGGAAGTTAGACCAATCAGTGACGGCGGTTTGTGATTTTATGAAAGCCTTAAAGATTCCGGTAATTTCCGGAAAGGACAGCTTGTCTGCAACTTATCGGGGATCGAATGGATTTGTTCTGCACAGTCTGCCGACTTTTGTGATGTCCGTATTCGGAAAAATTCCCGATGTTAAAAAAACCGTTTCTTCGGATTTTAAAAAAGTCGGATCAATGATTGTATTGGTTGGACAGCTAGCTCACCTCGGAGGTGAGACTAAGTTGTCGTCTGTACACCTCCGAGGTGTGACTAGGGTTGACCTAAAATTATTGCCAAAAGTTTTGGAAAGTTTGCATAAGGCGATTGCTGGTGGAAAAGTTTTGTCCTGTCATGATGTTTCAGAGGGGGGTTTAATAACCGCTATTTTTGAAATGTGTGTGGGAGGAAACTGCGGCGCAGAAATTAAGGTTTTACCAAAAGATGTTTTTGCAGAAACCGCCGGGTGTTTTATTGTAGAGTTGGAGGACGAAATTTCTGCTGAGAAATTATTTAAAGGGATTCCTTATAAGATTTTAGGTAAAACTATTAAAGAGGAAAAACTGACAGCAAAGGGATTATTTACAGCTGATATGAAAAGCTTACAGGAAGTTTGGCAAAAACCAATGAAGGAGATATTCGGATGACCCTTCGACATCGCTTGAGACAAGAAGTTAATGTTTGCATATTAAAATCAGATGGGACTAATTGTGATAATGAGCTGTTTTATGCATTTAAAAAAGCAGGAGGGAATCCGGAGCTTGTTCATGTTAACGAGCTGCGGGATAAAAGTGTGACTTTAAAAGATTTTGATATTTTGGCTTTTCCGGGGGGATTTTCTTATGGTGATGATATTGTATCCGGCAAAATTTGGGCTATCGAAATGATTAGTTTTTTAAAAAAAGAAATCGAAGATTTTAGAAAAAAAGGCGGATTGATTTTAGGAATATGTAATGGATTTCAGGTTTTGGTAAGGACCGGTCTATTGCCGTTTGGAAACTTAGGCAAAATGGATGCCACACTTGCAAACAATGACAGCGGACATTTTGAATGCAGGTGGGTGGATTTAAAAACGGAAAAAAGTAAATGCGTATTTTTAAAAAATATAAATATTGGGCATTTTGCCGTAAATCACGGAGAAGGAAAATTTTTTACGGATGTAAAAACTTTAAAAGAAATTGAGGCAAAAAATTTAGTGGTATTTCGCTATGTTGATGAAAACGGCAATCCCACCCAAAATTATCCTCAAAACCCCAACGGGTCTTTAAATGCCATTGCCGGGGTTACAGATCCATCCGGAAGAATTTTAGGACTCATGCCTCATCCGGAAAAATTTGTGGATATTACCCAATATCCAAATTGGAGAAGAGAAAAGATATTAAAGCCCCACGGATTATTTATCTTTGAAGAAATGGTAAAGTATGTTAAGGAGAACAAATGATAATACTTGTAGATTTTGGATCACAAACAGCACATTTAATAGCAAGAAGGATAAAAGAGTTGGGAACAGAAGTGGAAGTGGTAGACCCTGAAGGAGCGATGGATATATTGGATTCCCGCTTTCGCGGAAATGACAGAAGAAGAAGCGGGAATGACAAGGGTGCAAAGGGGATAATTTTTTCCGGCGGCCCGGCATCTGTATATCAGGAAGACTCGCCTTCAATTGATCCGAAAATTTTTATGATTGGTATTCCGATATTGGGAATTTGTTACGGACAGCAATTGATGTGCCACCTTTTAGGCGGAGAGGTAAAAGCGGGGTTTAAGAAAGAGTATGGACCGGCAGTATTAAGTTCAAAGTTAAAAGTTAAAAGTTCAAAATTATTGGTAGGGGTGCCAAGCGGAATTACGGTTTGGATGAGTCACGGGGATGAGGTGGTAAAGATTCCTCAGGGTTTTGAAACTAAGGCTTTTACGAAAACAATTCCTCATGCAGTAATTGAAAATAAAGATAAAAAAATATACGGGATACAATTTCATCCGGAGGTAATACACACGGAATTCGGAGAACAGCTTTTGGAAAACTTCCTAAAAATATGCAATCTTGAAATTAAAAGAAGAGTGATTAATAAAGAGTTTGTAGAAAATATTATCAAAGATATTAAAGATTCTGTGGGAGAGGAAAAAGCAATTTGTGCTTTATCCGGGGGAGTAGATTCATCAGTTGCTGCATTACTTGTACACAAAGCAATCGGCAGAAATTTAATTTCCTGCTACATTGATTCAGGGTTGATGAGAGACGGGGAAACTTCTGCTTTAAGAAAAATTTTTCAAAAAGATTATCAAATGGGTATTCAAATTATTGATGCAAAAAATGAATTTTTAGATTCCTTAAAAGGAGTAATTGATCCGGAAGAAAAAAGAAAAAAGATCGGGAAAGCTTTTATAGATGTTTTTGAAAAAATTGCTAAAAAAAGCAGGGCAAAACTTTTGGTGCAGGGGACAATTTATCCTGATGTGATAGAGTCTGCAGGAACTAAGCATTCGCAGGTTATAAAATCGCACCATAATGTCGGCGCACTCCCAAAGAATATGAACCTTGCGCTAATTGAACCATTAAGAAATTTCTATAAAGATGAAGTAAGAGCAATCGGTAAAATTTTAGGTCTGCCGGATGAAATTATCAACAGACAGCCTTTCCCGGGTCCCGGACTGGCAGTCAGAATTATAGGAGACGTAACAGAAGAAAAACTTGAGATTTTAAGAAAAGCCGATAAAGTTATTCAGGAGGAAATAAAAAAGACTGATCTGGAAAAAAGCCTTTGGCAAATCTTTGCAGTATTTACCGGAATTAAAACTACAGGAGTCAGGGGAGATGAAAGGGCGTATGGAGAAACTATTGCCATAAGAGCAATAGAAGCCAAAGATGCCATGAGTGCAAATTTTGCCAAACTTCCATATGAACTATTGGAGAGAATTTCCTCAAGAATTGTTAATGAAATCCGTGAGGTAAACCGGGTAGTTTACGATATCACCAACAAACCTCCCGCTACTATGGAGTGGGAGTAGAGAAGATGGTTTGCATCAATTTCAATTGTGTTAAATTATCGGAGAATGGTTACAATTAATCGCTCGAGCGACTGGTTGTAACCGTAGTAAAAGATAAAAATTTGGCAGATTGTCTAGGATCCGATACATTCCGTACACTTAAGACATTTAATTGAACGGCAGATATAATGGCTGCTACATGAGAGCCTACAAGATACTCCCGGTAGAGATTAAAGTTAGGGATTTCAAACTATCCAAGAAAGCTTTAAAAAGATTGGAGTGGATGGATTGGTATTTTAGCCATGGCATGAATGCCAGGTTAACATGCAGACACTTTGGAATCTCCCCAGATACCTTCTACCTCTGGAAGAGGAAATTTAATCCATATAACTTAAGTACACTTGAATTCAATACTAAACTCTGTACTCCTCACAACCTCCGGGAGATGACTACAAGTCCAAAGGTGCTTAAGCTGATATATGACATTAGGTCAAATGATTTAACCAAATCCAAGTATGAAATTGAGGAAGAGTTAAAAAGGTCAGGCATTAAAATCTCATCCAAAGTAATCCAGAAAGTCATTAACAGACATATTGAGCTTAAAAACACTGAGCATATTAGAAAGATTAGAAAATACAGGAATTACAAGATAGCCAGGGTTAAAGCTGCATTGGAGCTTAAAGAGAAAGATTTAGGATCACTGGTTCAGATTGATACCAAACACCTGTATATTTTAGGACAGAGATTTTACATCTATGTAGCCATTGATTGTAAATCCAGGTTAGGGTTTGTGTATGCATACAAATCATGCAACTCCACCAATGCAGCAGACTTCCTTTTAAAAGTCATTGACTACTTTCCATTCACAATTTCAGCTGTTAATACAGACAACGGACCGGAGTATCTGCTTAAATTTCATGAGCTGACAGAGCAGTTAGGTATTCCTCACTACTTTACCCATCCCCATACCCCTAAAATGAACTCCAGAGCTGAAAGGTTAATTAAGACACTGGAATATGAATTCCTTCATTACAGGGATCTTTTGCCTGAGCTTCAAGAAGTTAGAAATATATGCCCATGAGTTTAATGATCATTACAACAACCACAGATTCCACCAAGCCATCCACTACCAAACCCCCAGGGAGTATGTTACAAGTTACCTACAACAGAAAGGAGTGGTGTACGGTATCTAGGGTTCCAGTACACAGATTTGACAATACCCTATAGATTTGATAAGATACACGACAATATGATTGAAAGAGCTTTTAATGAAGCATTACTACATAAAGGTAACAAAAAAGATGCACTTAGGGAATTTGCCATCTCTCAAGCAAGGCATATTCTTCAAGCTGCCGGCGTAGTTGATCCCGCAATTAAAGACCATGGAGTAGCCGTAAAACCTGAAGAATCAGTTGAAAAACCTTTTTACATGATCCCCGAAGGAGAAGTTGTTAAATTTATCCAAGAGATCGGCGGTAAATCAGCGGAACAATTAGAGGCTGAAGTAAAATCTACCGGAAGGGAAGTCACTATATATGCTTCTGATTCGATTCATAGTCCTAAATTTGAAGTTCTTGATGAAGTTACTCCTCAAGAGTTAGCTAAATTTCCTGTTAGAGCCTTAAGATTCAGAGGTAATCCAACTACCAGACAATTATATGAAAAAATCCCGCAAACCAGATGTAGAATAGATGGAGAGGAATATATATTAGAACTTCCTAGAGCAGAAGTTGGACCCCACAAAGCTATAGCAGATAAAGACCAAGCTTTAAATGATTGGTATTATGTTATGCATGAGCCGATTACCGGCCGTCACGGCGATCCGGGCGTGTTCGAGGTCGAGCACGATTCTGTTGGCCGGTTCCTGGACGGCAGATGGGCTAGCCCTGACCGCAGGTGGGGTCCTGACCTTCTGTTGGTTGTGGCTCTCCGCAAGCTTGAATCTGTAAAACCTTAAACTCTTTGATTCTTACAATTAAAGAGTACTCTTTGAGTTTTTAATACTTTGTTTCTTTACCGCGTAGCGGCCGCTACAAATTTTTGATATATTACTTTTAGATTGGTTGTATTGAACGGCTACGGCTTTTCAAAATCATTTTGGCAAATATATATTGAGAGCTTAGAAGGTTAAGGCTTTCTGGGGAGTAATAGTATTTGTCTTTAAAAAAGAATTACTTGGTATGGTATGCTTGCAGGATTTATTCCGCAAATAAAATACAGCCCTTTGTCTAAAGATTAGCTTTTTACATGGGCAGTGATAATAGATGGCATATCATACATTACCGACCGTAACGGCAATCCGAACGTGTTCAAGGTCGAACACAATTCTAATGGCCGGTTCCTAAACGGCAAATGGGCTAACCCTGACAACAGGTGGAATCCTGACAATCAGTTGGTTGTGGCTCTCCGAAAGTTATTCTTTTCCCCGCTTTATTGGCGGGGTTTTTGTTGGTATTTCAAGGCTTTTTTTCCAGCCGTAAAGCATTTTACCAATTTCATCCAGTTTAGTGGACATACTCTCATATTGTCTATTAGAAATGAATTTTCCTTCCCAACAAGTTGTGACTAGAAATTTAAGTATATCTGCTGTAAAAATACATTCACTTAATAAGACTAATTTTTTATCCTTACCACTAAAATATGATGTGTATGAACTTTCCAGAAGATCAAGGAATTTATTTTCAATTCTTATACCCAGCGTGTAACGGGCAGTTCTAGGAATATGAGGCACAATACCCATCCAAAACAGATATCCCTCTTTGATTTTACTGAGGATCGAGGTTTTAGAGAGAGAGAGAGAGAGAGAGTACGAAGACCGTGCCATATTAAATTTAATAGTATCATCTCTTTGGAGAATCTGCTTGTCTCGTGGCAGGAATTTTTAAAGGGCAAAAGAAAAAGGAAAGATGTAGCTAAATACTCATTCCGTTTTATGGATAATATCCTCAAGCTCCATCATGATTTAGTAAACAAAACATATAAGCACGGCGCATATTATGCCTTTAAAATTAACGATCCCAAACCCCGCGATATCCACAAAGCAACTGTCCGGGACAGGATTATCCATCACGTCATTTACAGGATTTTATATCCTTATTTTGATAAAAAATTTATATTTGATTCGTACTCCTGCCGGAATGATAAAGGCACCCACAAAGCATTAAATCGTTTCAAAGAACTTGCCGGCAAAACCTCGCAAAATCATACTAAGACCGTGTGGGTATTAAAATGCGACATCAGAAAATTCTTTGCCAATATAGATCATCGGATTTTAAAAAATATTTTAAAACAGCATATCGTTGATGAAGATATTTTGTGGCTTTTGGAACATATCATTGACAGTTTCAACACAGAGAGTAAGGCAGGTGTTGGCCTTCCGTTGGGAAATGTTACCAGCCAGCTTTTAATTAATGTTTATATGAATGAGTTTGACCAGTTTCTCAAACGGAAATTAAAAGCACAGCATTACATCCGTTATGCAGACGATTTCTTAGTTTTGCATCAGAACAAATTTTATCTTGTTGATTTGATACCCCAAATATCAGCTTACCTGGAATCAAAATTAAAACTTAATTTGCATAAGGATAAGGTTTTCCTCAAAAGATTTTCTTCCGGTGTTGATTTCTTAGGCTGGATTCATTTTCCCTATTACCGGTTACTGCGGACATCCACAAAACGCAGGATGCTCAAAAGGTTAAAAGATTCTCCCACAAAAGAAACACTTACCTCATACCTGGGTTTATTAAAACACGGAAACACATATAAATTAGCCCAGAAGATCAAAGTTTAATATATTCTTCTCTTGTGGGGCCGGTGGAGATAAGTTTGATTGGGACTTCTAAGAATTTTTCTATAAATTTCAAGTAGGCCTGACAATGCTTTGGCAGATCATTGAATTTTTTAATATTGGTAATATCTTCCGTCCATCCGGGAAATTCTTTTAAAATTGGTGTTAATTTTGTAAGTTCTTCATACCCACAACTGCTGTATGGTGTGGATTTCCCGTTCAATTTATATCCTGTGCAGATTTTAATTTTTTCAATATTATTCAATATATCAATTTTGGTGATGGCTATTTCTGTTGCTCCTGAAATTTGGCAGGCAAATTTTACCGCCTCTAAATCTAACCATCCGACTCTCCGCGGCCTTCCGGTCGTGGTGCCGAATTCTTTGCCTTTTTCGCGGAGTTCATCACCTAATTTATCAGTTAGTTCTGTGGGAAAAGGCCCGCCGCCGACTCTGGAGGCATAAGCTTTTACTACCCCCATTATCTGGCCTATTTTTTGAATGGGTATCCCAGCGCCTGTATTTATAGCGCCCGGGAGAGTGTTTGAGCCGGTGCAAAAAGGATACGGCGAAAAATCCACATCCAGCATTACTGCCTGTGCCCCTTCCATTAAAATTTTCTTCTTTTCCAAAATAGCTTTTTGTAAAAGCTGGTATGTATCGGTGATAAACGGTAAAACTTTTTTCCTAAGAGCAGATAATTTTTTTAATTCTTCTTCGATATTAAGCGGTTTAACACCAAAGGTTTTTAAAATTTCATTCTTGATTTTTGATTGAAACTTAAATTTTTCTTTAAATAAATCCCAATTTTTAAGTTCATATAGCCTGATTCCGTTGTAACTTACTTTATCTGCAAAGGTGGGTCCGATGCCTCTGGCGGTTGTACCCAGCTTGTCTTTCCCCCGGGCATTTTCGAAAGCTATATCCAAAGCTTTGTGGTATGGAAGTATCAGGTGACACCTGTCTGATATGAATAATCTCCCTTCGACTTTTATTCCATCTGCAGTAAACATTTCAATTTCCGAAATTAAAACTTCCAAATCAACTATTACTCCGTTTGCAATCACGCATTTTGTTCTAGGATTTAGGATGCCTGATGGGATTAAATGCAGAGGATATTTTTTACCGTTAACTACTATGGTGTGGCCGGCATTATTGCCGCCGTGAAAGCGGACAGCGAAATCCGCGTGTTCTGCTAAAAGGTCAACAATTTTGCCTTTGCCTTCATCGCCCCATTGCGTTCCGATGATTACCGATACCATAGAAGTATTTTAACATTATTTGCTAAATTAAGGTAAGTTAGTTATAATAAATTATGGGAAATAAAAGTTACACAATTGTAACGCTTGGTTCTCACTCCGCCCTGCAAATTTTAAAAGGGGCAAAAGATGAGGGTTTTCAAACTGCAGTAGTAGTTACACCTGATCGAATCGCACTTTATTCTTCATATAAAAATTTTATTGATGAAATTTTAGAAGTTAAATCCTGGAAAGGTTTTCCTGCTTTAGAAAAAGAACTTATTAAAAGAAATACAATCCTGATTCCGCATGGTTCATTTGTGGCATATTTGGGGATGGAGCAAAATAAAAAAATGAAGGTCCTATACTTTGGCAACAAGGCTGTTTTGGATTGGGAAGAAAACCGGAAAATGCAAAGGACCTGGATGGAAAAATCCGGGATCAAAGTCCCGCATCGGTTCAGAAGAGGAGACAAGATAGACCGTGCGGTAATTGTAAAATCTTATGGAGCTGCCGGCGGTAAAGGATATTTTACTGCCACAAACCAAAAAGAATTTGACGAAAAGTTAAAAAACTACAACGAAGAAAAATTTATTGTGCAGGAATATGTTATCGGGGTGCCTGTTTATTTCCATTTTTTCTATTCACCTTTGACTAAAAAAGTGGAGATAATGAGTTTAGATAAACGTTATGAAACAAATGTTGACTCGCTTGGAAGAATCCCTGCTAAAAATCAAAGGGGTTTGGATATTGAACCCTCGTTTGAAGTAGTTGCCAATATTCCTATGGCCATAAGGGAATCTCTTTTGGCCCAAGGTATTTCCATGGCAGAAAGAGTTATTAAAACTTCCCAAAAATTAATTCCGGAGAAAGGGCTTTTCGGGCCGTTTTGTCTGGAAACTATTATTACTTCAACTGAGGAAATATATGTAATAGAAATTTCTGCAAGGATTGTGGCAGGGACTAATTGTTTTATAGACGGCTCGCCTTATACATATTTATTGTATGATGAGCCCATGTCTACAGGAAGAAGAATAGCCCGGGAAATAAAATATGCCATAAGACAAAATAGATTAAAGGAGGTTTTGGATTAAATGATCGCTCGTCACATCAAAAAGCACCGTTCGACTAGTGATACTGTAACATTAAGTAATCCTCAACCCTCACTATGTGAAGATTTTGCGCCAAGTTACTGCACGCAAAATCTTCAAATTGCTTTTGTGATTTGTGACTTCGCAATTCTAAAGGAGTGTTATGGCTAACAGATACACAATTGCTGTACTTGGTTCCCACTCTGCTTTGGATGTTTGTCGCGGAGCAAAAGATTTGGGGTTTAAGACTTTAGTAGTTGTACAAAAAGGCAGGGATAAAACTTATGCAAAATATTATAAAACGCAAAGTGGTAGTCCTTCGGTCGGTTGCGTGGATGAGGTCATTGAGTTAGAAAAGTTTGCAGATATTATTAAGCCGGAAATACAGGAAGAATTATTAAAAAGAAATTGTATTTTTATTCCCCATAGGTCTTTTGAGGTTTACATTAATGATTATGACGCCATAGAAAAAAAGTTTAAAGTTCCGATGTTTGGGAACCGATTTTTACTAAGGTGTGAAGAACGGGGAGTAAAACCAAACCAGTATGACCTCTTAGATAAAGCAAATATCCGATACCCCAAACAATTCAATCCGCCAGCTGGCGGACCAAAAGATATAGACAGGCTTTGCATTGTTAAAGTTTTGGAAAAGGAGCGGGGGTTTGAAAGGGCATTTTTCTTTGCAGAATCTTTTGAAGAATATAAAATTGGCGTCACACAGGGGCTTGGCTTAGGAAAATTTACAGAAGCGCAGATTAAGGGAGCAATAATAGAGGAATTTATTGTTGGTGTGCAGGTAAATTTTAATTTCTTTTATTCGCCGGTTAACAATCGATTGGAGCTGATTGGAACAGATACAAGAAGACAAACTAATATAGAAGGCCTGACAAAATTGCCATCTGTTTATGAAGGAGAGTTGATTAAAAAAATCGGTGTTAAATATGAAGAAGCCGGGCATATTGCGGTGACTGTTTTGGAATCATTATTGGAAGATGCATTTGCTATGGGGGAGCAATTTGTGGAAGCTTCCAAAGAATTATTTAAGCCGGGAGTAATAGGTCCGTTTGGTTTACAAACTATGATTACTGCGGGACCTCCTAAAAAAGAAATTATTGTATTTGATGTCTCACCCAGAATGCCGGGAAGCCCGGGAATTTTTGCCACCCCTTACAGTGGGTATTTATACGGACAAAATATCAGCATGGGCAAAAGGGTGGCAATGGAAATAAAAGAAGCAATTGAAGAAAGAGAATTGGAAAAGGTTCTAACGTAATTCTATTGTCATTCTGATCCGCCAGCAACTGCGTAGCTGTGGGCGGAGAAGAATCTCAAGATTAGTCTAGAGATCCTTCACTAATCATTCAGGATGACAGATACATATGAAACAAGAAAAGAAGTTTGCATTAGTAAGTGTTTATGATAAAACCGGAATAGCAGATTTTGCCAGGGTTTTAGAAAAGGGGGGATATGAAATTATTTCTACCGGCGGCACATTTGAGGTATTAAAAAAAGACGGAATTAAAGTCACTCCCTTTGATGAAATTACCGGTAATCCAAGAGACTGCTTCGATGGTCGGATGAAAACAATCAGTTTTCAAATAGAATCCGGAATTTTATTTGACCGGGAAAACCCTTCTCATGTTGAGGAGGCGCAAAAATTAAACGTTCCTAAAATAGACATTGTGGTATGCAATCTTTATCCCTTTGAGGAGAAACCCGGCATTGAAACAATTGATGTGGGAGGACCGACAATGATCCGGGCTGCTGCCAAAAATAATGCCAGCGTTTTAGTAGTAGTTGATCCGGCAGATTATGAAGAAGTATCAAAGGTTGTAAAGGTATCAAAAGTATCAAAGGAATTAAGACAAAAACTGGCTGCCAAAGCTTTTTATCATCTGTCTTTTTATGATTCCCAAATTGGTAAATATTTTTCAGAAGAAGATTTTCCGAAAGAGGTAACAATACCACTTCGAAAAACTAATGTTTTAAGGTATGGAGAAAATCCTCACCAAAAAGGTGCCTTATATTTAATGCCAAATACAAATTCTCCTTTTAGTAAGTTAAAGCATCTTTGGGGAAGGGAGCTTTCCGGAACAAATATAGGAGATATTCAGGCAGGTTTAGAAACTGTCAGGCAATTTAATGAAGCAGCTGCTTGTGTGATAAAACATTTAAGCCCTTGTGGTATTGCTAGAGGATCTGATGCCAGGGAGGCTTTGTATTTTGCAATTGAAGCAGATCCGGTTTCTGCATTCGGAGGAGTAATTGTTTTAAATAAAGTAATGGATTTGGAGGCTGCAAAAAATGTGGCAACATTTAAAAACGAAAGGGAAGAAAATATAGATATTGTGGCAGTTCCTGATGTGACCCCTGATGCTTTAGAACTTTTGAAAAAGGTCAGAAAAAGTATGGGAGTCTATACTTTTGGTGAAATTCCCACTGGTAGAAGTGAACAGTGGGACTTAAAATATTTTGCAGGGGCTGTACTTTTGCAGGACTTTGATGATAATGTGGAAGAAAGTTTTCAAAACTGGAAAGTTGTGACAAAAATGAAGCCTTCTGAGAAACAAATGAAACAAATGCAGTTTGGTTTTAAATGCGTCAAAGCTGTCAGGTCCAATGCTGTGATTGTTATTGATAAAGATATTCCTATGACTCGCGGGATTGGTTCGGGTCAGACCTCAAGAGTCGGGGCTACCAAAATTGCTTTAGAGCAGGCAGGAGATTTTAATAAAGGGGGAATCTTAATAAGCGACAGCTTTTTCCCGTTTGATGACAGTGTGAAGATGGCTGCAAAATATGGAATCGGTGCAATTTTAGAACAAGGGGGTTCAGTCAACGATAAAGCGTCCACTGAGGCAGCAGATGAGGCAGGTATCCCAATGGTATTTACCGGAAGGAGGGCATTCAGACACTAATGGAAAGTAAAAAGGAAAAAGTAAAAAGTCAAAATTACAGTAGTTATCAAAGTCCATTTGCATGGCGTTACGGATCAGAAAAAATGCGTCAGATTTTTTCTGAAGAATATAAATATAAACTTTGGAGAAAAATATGGGTATCTTTGGCAAAGGCCCAGGCAAAAGAGGGATTGGTATCAGAAGAAGAGTGGAAAGACTTAGAAAAAAATCAGGACAATTTAGATATTGAAAGAATCTGGGAGATTGAAAAGGACACCAGACATGATGTGGTGGCCGCGATCAAAGAGTTTGCAGAAAAGGCGAAGGTGGGCGGCGGCAAGATTCACCTGGGTGCAACATCTATGGATATTTCTGATAATGCAGAAACCGTAAGGATGCAGGAAGCGCTTATTTTGGTTGAAAAAAATCTTAAAAAACTCATTAAAATCTTTGGAGAAAAGATAAAAAAATATGCTGATCTTCCCTGTATGGGTTATACACACTTACAAGCAGCTGAACCAACCACACTCGGTTACAGGTTTGCCTTCTATGCCCAGGATCTTTTGATGGATCTAAAGCTTTTGCAATTTGTTAAGGAGAATTTAAAGAGTAAGGGATTAAAAGGGGCAGTAGGAACTTCAGCAAGCTATGTTAAATTGCTTGATGGAAAAAAAGCCAAAGAAATGGAAGAAGGAGTGCTCTCTGAGTTGGGAATAGAAGCAGCTGAAATTACCAGTCAAACAGCCCCAAGAAAAATAGAATTTTGGCTGGGAAATTTACTGGCATCTATTGCTCAAAGTCTTAATAAATTTGCATTTGATTTAAGGATTTTGCAGGCTCCTTTTATGAATGAATGGATGGAACCTTTTGGCAAAAGCCAGGTTGGTTCGTCTGCCATGCCCTTTAAAAGAAATCCTATAAAGGCAGAACAGATTTGTTCGTTGGCAAGATTAGTTATTAATTTATCAAGAACAACCTGGGATAATGCTGCTAATCAGTTACTGGAGCGGACTCTGGATGATTCGGCAAATAGAAGAGTAGTGATTCCGGAAATGTTTTTAGCAATAGACGAGATAATTGATACTGCAGGTAATTTAGTTGAAGGCCTAAATATTAATGAAATAGTAATTACGAAGAACTTAAAATTTTTCTTTGTTTTTTCAGCAAGCGAATCAATTATTATAGAAGCAGTTAAAAAGGGTGCGGATAGGCAAGTTGTGCACGAGATATTAAGAGAAATTTCTATGAAGGCCTGGGAGGCTATGGACAAGGCAGGAGAGATGCAGAAGTTATTATTAGAAAATGCTGAGATTAAAAAATATTTAAATGCAGCAGATTTAAAGAAATTATTAGATGCTAAAAATCATATTGGAAATGCGCCGCAAAAAGCATTGACTTTGGCTTTGGAGATTGATAAGTTGACTTAAAACTATGTCAAAAAAAGTATTGATATTAATGGGTTCGGATTCTGATTTTTCTGTAATGTCGGAAGCGGGAAAAACGTTGGAAGAATTTAACGTAGAATACGAAATCACAGTTTCTTCGGCCCATCGCTCACCAGAAAGAACGAAGGAGCTGGTTTCAAAAGCCAAAGACGAGGGAGTCAAAGTTATTATTGCCAGCGCCGGTTTGGCTGCTCATCTGGCAGGGGTGGTGGCGGCACACTTCCACTTGCCGGTTATTGGTGTACCAATCCAAAGTGGGCCTTTGAGTGGGCTCGATGCACTTTTATCTACCATGCAGATGCCGCCGGGCGTGCCGGTGGCAACTGTCGCTATAAACGGCGCTAAAAATGCTGCAGTTTTGGCTGTCCAAATATTGGCAACTTCTGACGGGGCTTTAGAAAACTCATTAATAGAATATAAGAAAAAGTTAGCAGATGCAGTAGAAGAAAAAGCCCGCAACCTTGGAAAATGATTGACAAAAAAACTGTTATTGAAAATATTCCTTCTGCCTTAAAAAGTGTTAATATCCGGAAGTTCGGCAAGAAACACCAGGGAAAAGTCAGGGATAGCTATCAAGTTGGTGAGAAAAGAATTATTATCACAACTGACAGGCAATCTGCTTTTGATAGGGTTTTAGGTTTTATTCCGTTTAAAGGGCAGGTACTCACTCAAATTTCAAAATTTTGGTTTGAAAAAACAGAAGATATTATCCAAAATCATCTGATTTCCGTTCCGGATCCAAATGTAATGCTGACTAAAAATTGCAAAGTAATTCCTATTGAAATGGTTGTCCGGGGGTATATTACCGGGGTTACAGATACTTCTATATGGGGATCTTACGAAAAAGGAGAAAGGATAATTTATGGAATTAAGTTTCCGGAAGGTTTAAGTAAAAATCAAAAATTGCCAGAATCCGTGATAACCCCAACTACAAAAGCAGAAGCAGGACATGACGAAAGATTAACAGAAAAAGAAATACTGCAAAAAGAAATTGTTACTCCTAAAATTTGGAAAGAAATGAAAAAAGCAGCATTGGCTATTTTTGAAAGGGGACAAAAAATCTGTCAAAAAGCCGGGATAATATTGGTTGATACAAAATATGAATTTGGTCTGGATGAAAAAGGAAAATTAATTTTAGTTGATGAGGTTCATACACCGGATTCTTCAAGGTACTGGATAAAAAAGACTTACAAAGAAAGGTTAAAAAAAGGGTTGGAACCGGAAAGCTATGATAAGGAGCCTTTAAGAATTTGGTTTAAGGAACAAGGTTACACCGGCAAAGGCAAAATTCCCAAAATGCCTCCCGAATTTATTGCCAAAATGAGCATGCTTTATATGAGTATATTTGAAAAAATTACCGGTAAAAAGTTTGTGCCGGATATGAGTAAAAACGTCACAAAAAGGATTAAAGATAATTTGTCAGGAGTACTTTAGAGTTTGCAAAACTAATTTGAGAAAGATATAATTTTAAGCGATGGCAAATGATAATGGTTTTGTACTTTTAACAGGGACTGCAAATTTAAAACTAGCGCAAGATGTTGCCAAAATTTTAGGAAAAAATGTTGACGAAACTGTCAGTGTTTTTGCAGACGGCGAGAAAAGAATTGTTATTCCTGAGAACCTTCGGAAGAGAGATGTTTTTATAATTCAACCCACCTGCCCTCCTGTTGATGCAAATATTATGGAACTTTTTCTAATAATAGATGCGGCAAAAAGGTCATCTGCTTCTGAGGTTTCTGCGATTATTCCTTATTTTGGATACTCAAGACAAGACAGAAAAGACAGACCCCGGGTTCCGATTTCTGCATCTATTATTGCAAGGCTTATTGAGTATGCGGGAGCAGACAGAATTTTAACTGTTGATATTCATTCCGAACAGGAACCGGGCTTTGTGGAAATTCCGTGGGATAATTTATACAGTAGCTATTCATTCCTCCCGTATCTTAAAGGCCAATTTACCTCTAATCTTATTATAGCCTCTCCTGATAAGGGTGGTGTTTTGAAAGCAGCTTTTTACGCAGATCTGCTTGACGCAGACGGAGTTGCAATAGTTTTCAAAGAAAGGGATGTAATGAAGGCAAACGAAAGCAAAGCTTTAGATATGATTGGTGATGTCAAGGATAAAGATGTATTAATAGTTGATGATATGATCGATACGGCCGGGACAATTTGCGATGCTGCAAATTTAATCAAAGAAAGGGGTGCGAAAAAAGTGGTGGCTTTAGCAACGCATGGACTTTTTTCAGATCCTGCTCCTCAAAGAATTAAAGATTCTTCTTTGGATAAAATTTTCATTACCGATACTGTACCTATTAGAAAAGAAATGTTGGAAAATCCAAAATTAGAAGTGATTTCTGTTGCTAAACTTTTAGCAGAAGCTATAAGTTGTATTTATAACGGGGATTCAATCTCCGAAAAATTAATTCCTAAAACCCACAGAGAAGAGAGAAATTGACTTAACGTACTCCTAAACTTATAGCGCCAAAAATAACATTTTTATCCTTTATAATAACCTGTTTTGGTCCATTTTGAATGACTCCTGTATTCCATGATTTTAAATTATTTTTTTGGGCAATTTCCTGTGCTTTTTCTACTTGAATAGGAGGTAAATATACTGCAAAGCCTGCGCCCATGTTGAAATTGCCGTACATGTCTTCGTCAGTGCTGCCTGAGTTATTTTGAATAAAATCAAAAATCGGAGTGATGGGAGGTGTTTGAGTTATTACGTAACTAAAGTCTTTATTTGCTCTCATTAATTTTCTAAAGCCGTGTCCTGTAATATTGACCATATAATGAATATCAATACCATCTTCAAACAAATCCTTCACTAAATTTACATATATATGGGAAGGATTAAGCAGTGCGTCTCCGTACATAGTTCCATCGCTTAGCTTGGCTGAATATCCATCAGGAAGCTTTTGTGCAATTGCCCGTGCTAAAGATAACCCATTTGCATGAATGCCGCTGCTTTCTATTAACAAAATAGCATCTCCGGCCGTAAGTTTTTCTCCAAGGATGAGTCTTTCCTTTGGTTTGATAATACCAATGCAGGAGCCCACAAGGTCTAAAGTATCCGGGTTTATAATGCCGGAAAGTCCTGGAGTTTCGCCGCCGCCCCAGGTTGCGCCTGCCAAATTGCAGGCTTTTGCCCATCCTTCAATCAGGGCTTTTGAACGTGCAGTATCCGAAAACCATGCCGGCCCGCCAGAACCGAAATAGGCATTGATCACCTGCGGCATGGCGCCCACCGTTATAATGTCATTAACAATTGCTGCCACGGTATCCTGTGCAATTTGTCCGTAGTACTCTTTACCGGTAATTTTACTCATGTCATCTGCCACTAAATTTTTAGTACCCAAACCCTCAATTACAAAAGCCCGGAAAGCATCGCTTTCCTCCCAAACAAAAGCAGATTCGCCGCGGCTTTGTGTTATCTCTTTGAAGTTAAAGTTTAAAAGATTTTGAGAAGTTTGTTTGCCTGCATTTTGCGCCAGTTTTTTTAGAGGATCCATCACATCGTAATTTACGCCTGTTTGTGAGTAGGAAATCTTTGACTTATTCATCCTGTTAATATACCATAATTGTAGCCTTATGCGAAATTTTTATGCGGCAATAATTGCCTTTATTTTTTTTGTTTTTATATTTTCTCCAAATGCGGTACAGGCTGTTAGCGTCCGGGTGCCGATTTTGATGTATCACTACATTGCAAGTAATCCAAATCCCTCAGACAGGGCACGGGATTCATTGTCTGTTTCTCCTGATAAATTTGATGCTCAAATGCAATACCTTTTGCAAAACGGCTATACCCCAATTAGTTTGGATACCTTGTATGGAATTATTTATGGCCATGCATCAAAGCCTGAAAAACCTGTTGTTTTAACTTTTGATGACGGGTATATAGATTTTTACACAAATGCTTATCCGATACTTAGGAAATATAATTTTCATGCTGTTTCTTTTATTCCAACAAAACTGATAGGCGGAAGTTATTATATGAGCTGGAATCAAATTAAAGAAATCGCATCATCGGGGCTGGTTACTTTTGAGGGGCATACGATAACTCATGCTTACTTGCCTTCGCTAAGTTTTTCTGCCGCTTTCAAAGAGCTTAGTGATTCAAAGAAAATCATAGAAAGTTATACCGGCTACCCTGTGAATTTTATTGCTTATCCCGGCGGTTCCTCTAATGGGAATACTTGGGCTGCTGCACAGAAGGCAGGATACGTTGGGGGGTTAGGTACCTGGTATGGGAAATCATGGGGGCCATCTATGAATATGCCGAGAATTAAAGTATCTGGTTTATGGAATTTAAAGGAATTTGCCTCGAGGTTGTAATTTATCATGAGTAAAAAAACTATTTTTCTGCCGGTTGCGTATTTTGCAGTGGTCAGCATATTTTTAATATGGCACGGGAAATTTTTTTCTCCTGATCAGTTTTTTGCTGCCGCAATATTGATTACTCTTTTTTTAGGAAGATCAAAAGCATTTATAAAGGACTGGTCAGTGCCGGTAGTGCTTTTGTTAAGTTATGATTATTTAAGGGGGTTGGTTCCTAGTTTGACGCAGGGGGTAAATATTTATCCTATGATAAATTTTGATAAAGCAGTTTTTGGAAGCTTGCCTACAAACAGCTTGCAATCAGTTTTTTATACAAACGGAACAGTTAACTGGTATGACTATTTAGGAGCAGGACTTTATATGTCGCATTTTATAGCGCCTATGTTATTTGGTTTTATCTTTTGGCTAAAAGACAGGGATACATTTCAAAAATATTTTTTATCTTTACTTCTACTCTCTTACGCGGCTTTTTTTACTTATATTTTATTTCCTGCTATGCCGCCCTGGATGGCTTCGCAAAAAGGCCTTATCCCGGAAGTTTCCAAAGTTATGGATAGAGTTTTTATAAGCTTGCCTAAGGCAATAGATCTTCCTTCAGTTTATCAATTTGTCGGCGCTAATTTAGTGGCTGCGGTTCCTTCGTTGCATGCAGCATACCCTTTGCTTACCTTTTTCTTTTTAGTTAAGAAATTTAAAGCATTGGGTTTTTTAATCCTGCCTTATATTTTAGGAATTTGGTTTTCCATTGTGTATTTTGGGGAACATTATGTCTTTGATATTGTTGCAGGTGCGCTATATGCTGTGGCTGCTTTTTGTCTTGTGCTGTATTTTCAAAAGATTATCAAAATATTTACTTATGCTAAAATACGCAGATGAATTTTTAAACGGTATCACCATGTACCGTCTTATGCTTTATGAACTAATCTTGCTTTTGTTTGTTGCAGTGTTTTTAAGTTTTTTAAAGGTATTGCCTTTTGAACCTGTTAATTTAATTTTTCAAGCCTCAATATTAATTTCGGTTTGTTGGGGTGCTAATAAAATTTTTGCCCATCTTTTCAAAGCGCCGGCTAATTTGGAATCTACATATATTACTGCTCTTATTTTATTTTTGATTATTAACCCTGTTAGGTCTTATCAAGAGGCTGTTATTCTGGTGGTGGTCGGAGTTTTGGCTATGGCGTCCAAATATATATTAGCTACCGGCAAAAAGCATATTTTTAATCCGGCTGCTTTTGCGGTTTTTGCAACTGCTTTAGTTTTAAATTATTCCGCCGGTTGGTGGATTGGCAATATTTGGATGGCTCCGTTTGTAATTTTGGGTGGTATTTTAACCGTCAGAAAATTGAAAAGGTTTGATTTGGTAATTTCTTTTTTTTGTACTTCCTTGGCGGTTTTTTTATTTTTCGCGGTATGGAGGGGTAACAGTTTTTTGGCTTTTTTTCAAAAAATCTTTCTTGAAACACCCTTATTTTTCTTTGCTTTTGTAATGTTAACCGAACCGCAGACAACCCCTCCAAGTAAAAAATGGAAAATTCTCTATGGCGCTTTTGTAGGCTTTTTGTATGCTTCTCCCTTAAGTATAGGGCAATTTTCAACCACACCGGAAACAGCTTTGATTTTGGGGAATATATTTTCTTATATTGTAGGACTTAAAAAAAAGCTGATTTTGGAATTAAAGGAGAAAAAACAAATAGGGTTAAATATTTACGATTTTATTTTTAATTTAAAAGATAAACTTTCCTTTTTGCCGGGGCAATATATGGAGTGGACTTTGGGTCATCAGATCCCTGACTCGAGGGGAAACAGAAGATTTTTTACTATTGCATCAGCGCCTACAGAAAAAGATATGCTCGTAGCGATAAGAGTTTTGGAAAATTCCAGCAGTTTTAAAAAAGCGCTTTTAAATTTGAGTCCCGGGGGCAAACTTGTTGCTTCCAATCCGGACGGAGAATTCGTATTACCAAAAGATCAAAATAAAAAACTGGTTTTTATTGCAGGAGGAATCGGGATAACGCCATTTCGCAGTATGATTAAATATCTTTTAGATAAAAGTGAAAAAAGAGATATTGTTTTATTTTATATAAATAAAACTGCGGAAGAAATTGTTTTTAAGGAAATTTTTGATGAAGCTTTTAGGAAACTCGATATTAAAACAGTTTACGTATTAACTGATAAAGAAAATATTCCTAAAGGATGGAAAGGCAGAGTAGGACACCTTGGTGGAGACATTATACGCAAAGATGTTTTTGATTTTCGGGAAAGAATTTTTTATATATCCGGATCACATTCAATGACAGAGTCCTTAAAAGAAATCTTAAAGGGGATTGAGGTTTCCGATAACCAGATAAAAACAGATTATTTCCCCGGGTATGCATAGTAAATTTCATACCTTGCTCTTGCGTATTCTTTACCTTGCTGTATTAATCTTTTGAAAAGATGATTAACAGATTAAAAATGAAATTTATTTTAGGAATTGCCTTTTTATCGGCAGTTTTAGCAGGCTATTTTATATTTTGGCAAAAAAGTATCCCCACTGTTCCGGCAATTAATCTAAAAACATCAAATGAAACTGTGCAAAATTTATTGCCGGCTCATCCTTTACAGATTACCGAAATGAGAAAAAAAGAATATCCCGGCAGCGAAATTACTATTGAAAGAGAATTGCCCCAGGGGCAAAATTACCGGCAATACCTTGCTTCCTATCAATCGGAAGGCTTGAAGATACGTTCACTTTTAACAGTTCCGACCGATAATCCGCCGGAAGGCGGTTGGCCAGCAATTATCTTCAATCATGGTTATATTCCCCCGGCCCAGTACCAGACAATCGGAAGGTATGCTGCATATACAGACGCTTTCTCAAGAAACGGCTATATTGTTCTAAAGCCTGATTACCGTGGGCATGGGGATTCTGAAGGTAACCCGGAAGGGGCCTATTATTCATCTGCGTATACTGTTGATGTTTTAAACGCATTATATTCCATAAAAAAATACCCTGATGTAAACCCGGATAAAATCGGCATGTGGGGACATTCAATGGGAGGAAGTATTACCCTGCAGTCAATGGTTGTAAGTAAAGATATTAAAGCAGGCGTGATTTGGGCAGGAGTAGTTGCCTCCTATGAAGATATGATAAAAAATTGGAGACGAGCTTCTCCTTTTGTCCCTTCGCAAAGAGAGCAAATCTTTAGAAGGCCAAACAGACAGGAACTTATTAATAAATATGGCGACCCGGATAAAAATCCCCGGTTTTGGCAGTCAATTTCCCCGATTTTTTTTGTTAGCGATATCTCCGGTCCTTTACAAATCCAGCATGGAACCGGAGATCAGGAAGTTCCGTTGCTTTTCAGTCAGCGCTTAAATGAGGCAATGGAAAATGCCCAAAAGCCTGTTGAGTTTTACACCTATGATGGGGATGATCATAATCTTTCAGGAAACCTATCACTTGCCCTAAACCGCTCTGTGGAATTTTTTGATAAATATTTAAAGTAGGAGCTCATTTAATTATTTCAAAAATCTTATATTTTGATTTAGAGCCCGAAATTAACATTACATCTGATCTTTTAACTTTTAAATAATCTGCCAATGCTGCGGTGGCTGCTTTGTTGGCTTTTCCCTCCAGGGGAGGCGCATTTACATAAATATGTAAATTGTCCAGTAAATCCTTATCAATTCTTTCTCTTTTGGAGTTAGGGTGAACTATTACTGAAACTTTCATATTCGGTTAAATAGGAAAATTTGTTTCATTGTAAAGACGGGCTTTTTCAAATTCTGCTTTTGCCAAATCAGGTTTTCCCTGCTCAAGATAAATTTCTCCTCTTATCTGGTAAAGTTCTGAAAATGCCCGGTTGTGATTTCCTAAAATTTTATCAGTTAACGTAAAAACTTTATCATATTTTTTTAATTTTTGATAAGCTAAAATAGGCTCTATTTGATACCATAACATCCTGAAAGGAAGTTTATCTTCAACAAGTTCAAAGATTTCAACAGCTTTTTGATAATCACCTAAGTAATAATACCCAACAGAAATATTAAATTTAGTAAAGATATCATCAGGGTTTTCCTGCAGTTCTTTTTGAGCTAGCTCTAAAGCTTTTTCCCATGCTTTTTTCTCATCATTGCTTTCCCTCAAAATACTTTCGGCCAAAGCTTGTTTTTCTTTGGGGACTAAAACTAAATATTCATAATTAAACCCCTGCCATAAGTTTAAGAATTCCCCGTAAGAATATTTTAAGTCAGCTCCTTGTAAAGAATCATCCTGAATAAACTGGCCTAAAGTATCATCAAAACCCCGTATAAGCCGGTAGTGTCCGATATCATCATTTTCTTTGAGCCATGTCCTAACAATTACGGGCATATCATATGATATGAAAAGTTTAATGGTGTTAATATCGCCTGCCGGCCGATGATATGTTAAAAAGTTATACTCTCTGGCTTTCTTGGCCAGTTCTGCTAATGTTACTGATTTATCATCATTGTCTCCTTGTGGATTTTGAAAGGGGCGGAGGTTTTTGCCCAGTTCTTGTTGGGAGACATTAATATCAAAATATGAAAGAGCCATAGATAATGCTGCAGGGCCGCAATTATTAAAGGTTTGAAAGACGTGCAGCTTTTGGGGAATAGTCTTTTGACCAAGTATTTTAAGGGGTGCGGGTGAGGTAGAGGAAACTGCAGAAGGAGAAGGGGCAATTTTAATTGGCTGAGGAGATGCCTGATTAAGTGGCCGTATAAAAAACACTAAAACAAAAATAAGGATTGCGCAAACCAGGGAAATAATCCACATCATAAAGATATGTATTTTAAACCAATTTAATTCTATAATGCAAAATTTCTAACTATATTCTTACAAAATTTTCTTTCTATATTGAAATAATTTTGGTATGGTAGTTTGATTGGTAATGAAAAACTTAGGTTTTGTTTTGGTGATAATAATTAGTTTAATAATCGGGCTTTCGCTGCTACAGTCTTCCCAAACAACTATGAGTGAGGATTCTGCGATAAAATCCGGGCAGCAGATCCAGGGAGCTGATTTTCAAACTTCCTCTCCTGCTCAGGTTACACAAATTGCTCAAAACCTTGATACGCCGTGGAGTTTAGTGTTTTTGCCGGATAAAAGTATGCTGGTGACTGAGAGGGTCGGACGGGTGAGAATAATAGATGCAGGCGGTAATCTTCAATCAGAACCTGTAGCAGTTATCGAAAAAGCAAAAGAGATTGGCGAAGGCGGGCTTTTGGGCATCGCTTTGCATCCTGCTTTTTCCGATAATAATTCTGTTTATTTGTATTATACATACTCAGCTGAGGGGGAAAACACAAAAAACCGGGTTGTTCAAATGACTTACCGTGATAAAAAACTGTCAGATGAAAAAATTATTGTAGATAATATTTCGGGGGCATCAAACCATAATGGCGGCAGGATAAAATTCGGGCCGGATGGATTTTTGTATATTACAACAGGTGATGCCCAAAATCCTTCCCAGGCTCAGGATAAAGCTTCTTTGGCAGGGAAGATTCTGCGGGTCACAGACCAAGGAAATCCGGCGCCTGATAATCCGTTTGGGAATTTAGTATATTCATACGGACACCGTAATCCTCAGGGCATTACCTGGGACGCAAGCGGTCAACTATGGGAGACTGAGCATGGGCCCTCAACTAAAGATGAAATCAACAGGATTGAGAAGGGTAAGAATTATGGCTGGCCGGATATTACAGGTGACGAAACAAAGCAAGGCATGGAAACGCCTGTTTTAAATTCCGGCACCAATACCTGGGCGCCTTCAGGGACTGTATTTTTTAGAAATTCTGTATTTTTTGCCGGGTTAAGAGGGCAGGCTCTTTTCGAAGCAAAAACAGAAGGAGGCAATATGAGTCCTGAGGAGCATTTTAAAGGGGAATTTGGAAGAATAAGAGATGTAATTCTGGGGCCGGATAATATGTTTTATATTGCTACAAGCAATCAGGATGGCAGGGGACTGCCAAAAGATACGGATGACCGGATAATAAAATTGAACCCACAAAAGCTTTAACCTGTGATATATTTCTTGGATGCGGCAATTGTTGTTGGGCAGGGAAAAAACAATATATTTGCGGTCCAGGAGAAGAAATAAGCTAGGCAGCTTTTTGATACTGCTTGGAATAGGTGTAACAGCAGTATATTTTCTTTATGGGACTTTAATTCTGAGCCGCGAAAAACCGCTTATCTCGCCAGTAAGCGGTCAGATGAAGGCAGAAATGCTGGGTATTGCAGATTCTAATCAGGTGAATTTAAAAAATGCTGTAGAAAATGTATTAGCCGGAACAAAAGGAACGTATGCGGTGGCAATTAAAAATTTGAAAACAGGCGAGAGCTATTTTGCGAACGAACATAAGAGTTTTGAAGCAGGAAGTCTTTACAAATTATGGGTAATGGCAGCAGTGCTTTCTAAAATAAGGGATGGGACTTTAAGTGAAGAGCAGGTTCTAAGCAGGGACATAAGCGCTTTAAACGAGGTATTTGGTATTGATTCTGAGGTGGCGGAGCTTACAGAAGGGAAAATTGCACTCAGTGTGAATGATGCCCTTACTCAAATGATTACAATTTCGCATAATTATGCAGCGCTTCTTTTGACAGAGAAAATAAAATTATCAACTGTTGCAAATTTATTGAAAGAGAAGGGGTTTGGTGAATCCAAAGTCGGAAGAGGAGACGATGTTCCTCATACCACTCCCTATGATATTTTTCTCTATTTCGAAAAATTGTATAAAGGTGAGTTGGCTCAACCTGAGGATACTGAAAAAATGCTCGTCCTGCTTAAAAATCAAAAGTTAAATGGCAAATTGCCTAAAAATCTGCCAAAAGATACAGTCATTGCGCATAAAACAGGTGAAATCGGGTGGTTTACTCATGATGCAGGCATAATTTATTCAGATAAAGGCGATTATATAATTGTTGCTATGTCGGAAACTGATAAGCCTGCTGCAGCAGAAGAAAGGATTGCCCGGATTTCTGAATCCGTCTATAGGTATTTTACAAAATTCTAAAAAAGTACAGGGTTATTTATTAACATTTACATCTATTTGCCCGGGGACATTGATTTGAGGGGCTGAGGATTTTTGCAAAACAGGTAGTAAATAATTGAAAAATAAAATTATTAATACAACGACAATGATTACTCCAATCAAAAGGCCTAAGGGACCGCCCGAATCAGAGCTTGAACTTTGAGGAATATATTCTTTTTCTCTTACAACGTCTGCCATTTTTTTATCCCCCTCTTATTTTATAGGTTGAGTTTACAAAAAAAGCTTAAAATTGACGTAAAAGAGAGGTAATAAGAGGGTAATAAAACCTTTCTTTCTTAATCTCTTCTTAATCCTTTTTTCTCTATTATGGATTTCATAGATAAGGAGGTGATAGTTTTATGAATTTAGTTAACAGGCTTTTGGGAAAAGCTATGTTGGGAATTTTGGCAGTAGGGATTGGTGCGATTAGTGTAGCCTCATTTACAAATCTTTTGAGCCCGAAAGATGCAGAAGCTGCCACTCCTTGTATCGTAACTATATTTGGTAAGCAGTATGATGTGGCTCCGTTGCAAACAAGCCACAGCGGCGGCAATATTTTTACATGCGGCACCGATATGACAGGCACTTATCAGGCAAGACACGGGTCTGATGTAAGTATGCTGACACCGTATCTTGTTGTTCCTCCGAGTCCGTCGCCAAGTCCAAGCCCAGTTCCGACTCCAAGCCCAGTCCCGACTCCAAGTCCAGTTCCGGATCCGGTAGTACCGCAAGATCCGCCGGTGATTACACCAGATCCTTCACCAGATCCGATACCTCCTGTTTATGAAGATGAAGATGATGAAGATGAGGATGAGGATGAGGATGAGGACAGAGAGCATGAACGGCGCGAGCGCAAGCATAGAGAGCATAGAAGAAGCGAGGAGAGAGAAAACAGACACGGAGATGATTAATTAAAGGATTGGTTTTAAAGACGGAAGAAAGAGTCCTGCCTTTTTAGGCAGGGCTTTCTCTTGTTATTATGAAACGAATAATATTTTCAGCTGGCTTAATATTTTTATTCCTATTGGTTTTTCTTGTATTGGTAAATTTCTATATTAATTCCCGGTATAAGCCTGATGTTTCTTTACAGCCAACTCAAACCAATGAGGAAGCTGCAAAAACTTTTACCCAAGATGAGCTGAAAAAATATAACGGTACTGATGCAGATCTTCCCATATACCTGGCCTTAGACGGGGTTGTATATGATGTGACAGCAGGAAGAGAATTTTATGCTTCCGGAGGCGCTTACCATTATTTAGCGGGCAAAGATGCAAGTATACCTTTGCATCTTGTGGGTGCAGATATTATCAAAAATAAATATCCTGTTGTGGGAAAACTTGTTAAATAGCTCTCTATTCTTAGCTCTTAGCAGCTTTTTGTAAACAGCTAAGAGCTAACGGCAAACAGCTATTCACTTGTGACTTTATCTTTGGTATCTTCGGCCGCGTCTTTGATATCTTCTTTTGTTTCTTCTGCTTTATCTTTTATATCATCTCCCATATCTCCCATTTTACTATCACCTCCTTTCTGAAAAGTATTATGCTTTTATTATTTAAGAGACCGGCAAAGAAAATGTAAGTAAGTGGAAAGAAGCCTTTAAATTTCTTTCTGATTTATTACGCGGTTTTTACTGAATTTTTTTTATTATCTTATAAGATAGGCATGTTATGAATGAGATTGTAAATAATTTATCTTTTACTTTAAGCGATACCTTAAACCGGATGATATCTTTTATTCCGCAGTTGATTGGAGGAGTAATCATTTTAGTTATTGGCTGGATTGTTGCTCGAATTGTAAAGTTTGTTACCGGAAGACTTTTAAATTTTGTAAAATTTGATGAGTTTTTGGTAAAAGTTGGTATGAAAGAAGGTTCATCAAAGGTATGGTCGGGAATTGCTTCCACAGTTGCTTTTTGGTTTGTCTTTCTGGCTTTTATAACTGCAGCCTTTAATGTGTGGCAGCTTTTTTCTCTAACGGCACTTTTAAACCAGTTGCTATTTTATCTGCCGAATGTATTTGCTGCGGTTGTGATCGGATTCATTGGATTTATGCTGGCTAATGTCGTTTACAATATTGTAAAAAAAGCAACCCGGAGCGGAGACGGCAGTTCAGGCAGGTCTGAAGTTTTAAGCAGGGTGGCACAGTACTCGCTTTATGGATTCACCTCGCTTGTGGTTTTGAATCAATTGCAGATTGCATCTAATTTAATACAGTTATTGCTGGGAGGATTTGTTGCTATGGCGGCCCTGGCAGGAGGATTGGCATTTGGTCTTGGAGGGCAAGAAACAGCAAGGGATATACTTAGCAGATATATGGGACGAAGAAAAGATATGCATCAATTGAGTGTGCATGGTCGCAGGTCATCTGTTTACGCAAGTGAAGTCCGCCGTCCCCGCAGCAAGAAGCAAACACGAAGCAGTAAGCAATAAATAGGATTGGTTATAATTTATGATTTTTCAATTGACTGCAAAGGAGTGCCGGATTTCGGATGTTTCGAGAAAACACATTAATGACTATTTAGCAAAGGTTACAAAATTGCTTAGTAACTTTGCGGGTGATTTGGTAGTTTTAAGGTTAACAATCAGAAAAAATATTGACAGGTATCATCCGCCAAAGATCAAAACCCGCAAACGTAAAAATTATTCTGATTTAAAATCAGCCTTGTCTAATTTTGAAGGCTCGATCAATTTCCGTCTGCTTAAGAATAGCTTTTATACAAATTTTAAAGGAAAAACTATTGATGAATGCCTTAATTTGGGATTTATGTGTCTCTTTAAAAAGTTAAGAAAGTTTAAGGATTTACACTTTCCAGCCGCCAGTGAGTATCCTCATCGGGAATCAATCCGCGGGGGTGTATTTAATGAGTAGCAAAGATGTTGGCGTGCTTTCAATTGGGCGAATCTTTTTTATTCTTTTTGTTTTAAGGTTGGCACTTCAAAATGCAAAATTTTAATTCTTACATATCTCCTACTTAGATTTTATTGAATCTATTTATTCATATGCTATTTTAGATTTATATACAGGAAGAAAGGAGGTGAGAGATTTGAAGAACGTGATTTTAGGAGTATTTTCTAAGCGCGAAGACGCAGATGCTGCACTTTCCCGCCTCAGAGAAGAGGGGATTAAAAGCGAGCAAATATCGCTTGCTGCACAGGATGAGGTATTAAAAGAATATCAGTCTAAAAAACCTGAGGGCGAAGGTCTTTTAACCGGAGGACTTGTAGAAGGCTTAACAGGATATTTGACTACTGCTACAGCAGTGGTGGTGCCGGGATTAGGTGCAATTTCAGTCGTAGGTTACCTACTCTCTTTGGTTGGTTTTGCAGTAGGTGCATTAGGTGCAGGCCTGATGGGGGCGCTGGTTAGCATTGGAGTCCCGCGAAATGTGGCTGGAATTTATGAGAAAGTTATAATTGGGGGCGGCTTGCTTCTTGCGGTGACTGTTGATGAGACAACCGAAGATAAAGTCAGAGAAATCTTAAAAGCCCATAACGCTCAGGAAATTACACTTATTCCTTTTAATTTAGGAGATAAAAGACAGCAGGAAGAGGCAGGGGCGGCGGCAGGCGAAGGAATGTTTGGTGCAGCTTTTCATGAAGTTACAAAGCCTTTAAAAGGAGTAGCAAAAGGGGGCAAGCGTTGATATTGTCTGTCTGGTACATAGTCAGACTGAGAGACTGGGGCTAATCTGTGGGTTGGCAGGCTGTCGGTTTTCGCGTAGCCTGAGAAGTTTATTATCAAAGTCCAAAATTATGGGTTTACACCGGCGCGTGCCGGCAATGCTTGCGCACTGATACCGCAAATCTCTGGATAGCGTATCCGAGAAGCAGCGGCCAGTAGATGATATGCGGTTGTCGCATACTTTTATTACTTCTGAAATGGGAAGGGAAGTGGTATGAGTGCCTTCTGCGCTTTTTCCATCCATAAAACTAAAACTCCCACAACTTTATTCGAGATCTCCGGATTGTTTCTCATTGGTAGATTATACTTTCCCTGTCAAAAAAAGTTGCAAATTTAAAATAAATCGTGTATATATGTAAGCTTTCAGTAAGAAAATGCTTACAAAAATGCCCGACCTTATTACTGACGATCCCATATCACACTCAAGTGAGCTTTTTTCCCTTGTCGTAAACCATGAGGAAATGAACACGAAAATTACCATGGAACTTTTTGCCTCAATAGTAAACACAAAACATATTCCGGCAACGTGTCAATTGCTCCAAAAGCACTTGCCGACTATCATGCATTCCAAGTGTTTCAATAAGAAAAATTATCCTTTTGCAAAAGAAGTGAAAGAAACGGAAATAGGGCATCTTTTTGAACATATTTTACTGGAATATTTGTGTCATTTAAAGCAAAGGCGGGGCATCTCAAAGCATGTGCATAATGGGTTAACAAGGTGGAACTGGAAAGAAGATGCGCGGGGAGTATTCCATATTCATGTGGATGCAGGGCATGAAGATAAAGAAATATTTCAGGTTGCTTTAAAGCACAGCATAGAACTTCTTACTGATATTCTTCAAACAGCAGGACCTTCGGCTTTTCCATATGGTTTGAAACAACCCCTAATTGATTAAAGGTTTTCATTCCGTTTTTCTTCCGTGGCTTTTTCAAGCCACGGAAGATTGTTTTGTTATGCAATGCGGACGGTAAAATTAGTCGCCGCCCATTTTCTTGTCTTCTTCCTCGCCGCCCATAGACGGAAATTCTTTCCTTCCTCCAACGCCTCCCTGTTCTTCTTCCTGAGAGGGCATTTCTCCGGTTGTCTGACCTCCTTTTCCGCCTATTTCTTCCTGCCCTTTCTCTTCTTCAGCTTGATCACGGTCTTTTGTTTGATCTGTCATTTAATTTCACCTCCTTTCCTTCTGGACACTCATTTAAACACTTTAGAATAAGAAGAAAATCAGAAGAGGGTAAGAAATGTAAAGGAATGCAAATGGTAATTGACAGGGAAAAAGATTTGGGTAAGAATTAATACTATGACAGAAGGAATTGAAGGAATCGGAGGAATAAGAACAGACAGAGTAAACCCGGTGGAAAAAGTAAGAGAGATTATGGACAGAAGGCGCCGGGAACAGCAAAGACAGCAAAAGAATAAGCCTCCACAACCGCCGAAGAAATAATTTTAAAGAGCGAGCCCCAGACAACCTTCTTCTTAACAGTTTCTTGCCTATCTTTAACGCTATTTAAAAGGAATAGTTTTACAATACTATTGTATCTTTGGGAGGTGAGATAGATGGTAAATAAAAAACAAAAAGAGGCTGTTAGAAAAAAACCCGGGGAGAGGAGTGAAGGCGAGTGGTACCGGATTGTGGTGCGCCCTAAAAAGCAATTTAAAACTTTCAGGTACCACGACATAGGAGAAAAAGGCGGCGATGTTATGCGCCTTGCAGGCAGGAGATCTTCAGGTTCCTGGGATACCCAAGTATGGCTGATTAATAAAAAATCAGCCCACATCCAGGACGAAGAATTGATTCCCGATACCGAGGATGCCAAAAAAGTGATTGAGGTATTAGGCTCTGTTCCGACACACGTTAAAGGGGATATTTTTGAAGCAAAAGACAGGCCTGATGTACCCGAGCGGCAAAAGCCAACCCAGTCTCAGCAAAGCGCCTATATGCACAATATCAGGCTGGCTCAAAAAACAAGAAAAAAGGCAGCCTGAGGGATGGCTTTTAGTCTTTGGTATAGGTAAATACCGGTTGCAGCTTTTGAGTATATTCCCTTAGTTGTTCCTGTTTTCTGACTGCATACAGGTAAACACCAATTGCATAAAGTGAAACTATGAAAAGACAGATACGGATAGCTGTTTGGGGACCAAAAGCAGAGGAAGCTGAACCGATAAATATATTGCCAAGCGGGCCAAGACCTGCAAACATTAAAAAGTATAAGCTGGTTACCCGGCTTCTAAATTCTTCTTTTACCAGCCTTTGGACTGTTGCATGCATGGTGGCAAATTGCAGGTTCATTCCAAGTCCTGAGAAAAATAACATTCCAGCGGCAAGATAAATACTGCTGCTTAAAGTAAAGATAAAGCTTGAGAGAAGGAAAATAATATTCCCGATTACCATCAAGTGAATTGCATGGTATTTTTTGGATTTTGAAGAAACTATCAGTGATCCGCTTAAAGCGCCCAAGCCGGTTACAGAGAGTAAATATCCTAAGCCGGAAGATCCGCTATGAAAAACATTCTTTGCAAATACAGGCATGATGGTGGCTTGTGAGAAGCAAAATATTGAACCGACTCCTGCGGATAAAAGCAGAATGAAAATTAGGGGATGGTTGAATGAATATGTAATCCCTTCTTTTATTGCCAAGATTGGATTTTCTTTGCTTTTGATAATATTTGTCTCCAGTTTTATAAAGTATAAAGATGCTAAAATCGCCAAAAAGCTTAAGGCGTTTATTAAAAATATATTGCCAACACCAATTAAGGCAATCAGAAACCCGGCTATAGCAGAACCTATCACGACTCCTGTATTGATTATGCTTGAGTTTAGGCCGACGGCTGAAGGAATATCTTCTTTATCTACAATATCTACCATAAAGGCCTGAGTGGCCGGATTATCCAAGGCATTTATTGTGCCGGCAAGAAGAGCGAGTAAAAGCAGAATAGGTAAATTAATAGCGTGAGCAAGAGTTAGCAAACCTAAAATAAAGGCAAGCAAAAGCGATGAGCCTTGAGTGAAGTAAAGTACCTTTTTCCTGCTGAATTTTTCTGCAAGTAAACCTCCAAAAGGAGCCAAAAATAAAATCGGTAAAGTGGAAAGGGCTGAGACTATCCCAAGCCAAAAAGGAGAGCCTGTTAAATTAAAAACCAGCCAGCCCCAAGCTACACCCTGAAGCCAGGTGCCGGTAAAGGAAATCAATTGTCCTGTAAAATAAAGCCTGAAGTTTTTATGTTTTAAGGCCGGAAATTGTTGGTATATTTTGTCTAATAGGGCTTGTTGGGCAGTCATAAAGCTTTTGCAAGAGCGCGCAATTTACCATAAGGCTTTTTAAATGTAAAGATAGGTTTTTTAATTTGATAATTTTATGATCAGGATTAGGTAAAAAGATGGTAATAAGTAGCGCTGTCTTGCTTTCAAACTATATTTCTTGATATTCTGAGAAAACTGTGAGAAAGTTTAATTAATGCCCAAAAATAAAAACCAATCTGGAATAATTCATTTATGGCTTATTTTACTAATTATAGGAATCATCTTAGGTGGTGTAGTTTTAGTTAACAATTCTAAACCGGGCACTAAACCTTCTTTTAGCAACAAACCTATTGTTAGCCCGAGTTCTGCACCTACCGTAACCGCTGTGTCTGCAACATCAACCAGCACCCCTGTTCCTCAACAGGTAAAAAAAGGCGACCTTGAAGCTTTGGAGAAATATTGTAAGGAAGAAGCCTTAAAGCTGCCGCAGCCCTCCTTTACTTATAAATCCAAAGAAGGACCTATCAGAAGTGGGCCAATGTCTTGGGTAGACCAGTTTATTCCGAAAGATAAAAAACAGTCTGAGAAAATAAGCTGTACTATGGCTTACAGGTTTGATGGACAAGTAGCTTATGGGGAAATGGGAGCTAAATATCCTATGCAGGGGAAAGAATTTGACAGGACAGTTAGAGCCAGTTTAGCAAGTAAGCTGGATTCTGCTTGGGAAAAAGTTTCAGGACCAAGTATAAGCAATGATTCTTTTAATATGGTGTATAAAAGAGAAAATCCCCAAATGGGGACGGTGGATTTTATAGATGCATTTGATGGAGGTTTAGTGATTTACGTTAAATTTAATACCTATTACAAATAGTTAGAATTTTGGGGTATTGGAGTCTTTGTAATAATAATCACAAAGGTCGTAGTTTTTTAATTCCTGGTCTTCCTTCACTACTGCCATCACCGGAATCCGCTGTTTGGTGTCGGCGCATGTTTCCTCATTGCCGGTAGGACAGACAGTGGTTGAAAACCCGAATATTTTGTCGTCTACGTTATACCTTATATAGTAATCTCCGGGTTCTAATTGAAATGAATAGGCGGGTTTGGCCCCGGTAATACTTCCAGGGTAATTTTCGGATATAATGTAATCATCCATCAACCTTTTTACCTCAAGCTTGCCTTTTGGTATAACTTCTGAAGGATAACAAATTTTACCTGAAACTATACCAGTGGGTACTTGAGACGCGGATGATTCCTTGTTAGTCTTAGGTGATTGTTGCTGCTGCTCAATTGAAAATTCAGACCCAACCTCAGCGCTTTTAATGCTCACCCTATACCAATTAAAAGTAGCAGTATGTCCATTTTTTACCTCATAAACATGGACGTTATATTCTCCCTCTAACTCATTATCCACCTCAACTTTTCCGTTAGAGACATTTTTTAAATATTCCTGCACCTCGGGTAACTTTTTAACATTTTCTACTGCCAGTTGGGGAGAAATTCTTGTTGATGCAACTTGTTCCAGCTGTTCTCCTGCTTTTTCAATAAGTAGCGGACTAACCCTTGGAAAGAGTAAAACTCCGCCTACGAGAATGATTCCTATTACTATTGATAAATGGATTAAAGAAAAACCTTTTTGGCCGGCATATTTTTTCAGCAGGTTCTTATCCTTATTAATAAACGCTAACCCCAAAACATTTCCTATCAGCACTAAAAAAACTGTACCTATGGATGCCAAACTTACTGCCTGGAATCCCAGGAAGCTGCTTAGCCTGATCATGATAATAATAAACAGGACAGTATTTATAAAATTTATACTAACAACAATTGAGTTAAGTGATTTACCAACTAGTAAGAAGATTGCCTGAAGCAGGGTGATTAGGAAAAACAGACCCAATAGGGAGTCGGGGTAAGTCAATGCCAGTTCAAAACCGTTTCTGCCGGAAGTGAAATTTTCCCAATTCAAAAATCCCAAAAGAATTTGGGCAGAGAGGATCATAAACAAAATGATTTTCAGTTGCTGTTTGGTTTCTTTCTTTTGAGTTGAAGCAAGTTTTAAAACAGAAGGGGAAATTATCAAAACAGCAGCCAAAATTATCAAATAAGTAAAATTCATTTCTTCTTACCCATTACCGCATCAGCTATAAATCCGCCAACAGTTTTTCCCCAGAACTTTTTGGCTCCAAAAAAGTAAACTAAAATAATTACAATCCAAATAATAAATCCGGTTATGTCCATGTTGACTTTAAATGAGGCAGAATTACCTGTGGCAGCTATACCTTCACCGCGGCCAGTCAGTTTTGTTATCAAAATTGCTGTTCCTACGATACCAATTAAGAAATTTAAAAACCAAACACCTATTGTTTTAAACATTCAAATCACCTCCTTAAATTAATCCGTTGAAAAACTTTTTATAATTGCTGTAGTTATTGGTCGGTTGATCTCTTTTGAATCAGGGTGATAGGCGGCGTGCACGCGCAAACTCCTGCCGGTTTTTCCAACCATCATCTTTTCTTCAAAAAGAACTGTTTTTTCGCCATAAGTTTCTTCGCCCGCGGCATTATATCCTCCGACGCCGTCTTTGGGCTCAACTTTGGAGAAATTGGTAATTTTTAAGTTGGTATTTTGTTTAAACTTGTCCTCCAAGGAATCCAAAACTTGTTCAAGTTCACCCTCTTTTTCTAAACTGGAACCGGCAAATGCTTCAATTAAGACAAATGCGCTTTTTGCATCATCAGAAACCCTGATTAGCTGTCTGTCTTCCGCAGGTAGATTTTCTACAGTCCATCCTTCAGGGTGCTTAATTGAGTAGCCGCGCTCTTCGTCCTTGTAGGTTTTCCATACTAAAGGAGCAGCTTGGTTAGCAGAAGAAGTGGAGGTGTCGGTAGTTGTTTGCGGAGCAGGCCGGGTATTTTCGGTTTTTGAAGCTTTTTTAGAATTACTGGTTATTAAAATTATTCCACCGATGATAATAATACCGATAATAATTGGTATTAAAAAAGGAACAGCGCCTTTCTGGTTGTTTACACCGAACAAATGTGAGGTGGGCATTAAATTAACTGTACTCATAAATTATTTGACAAGTCAAGTGTTTTACTCTAGTGTGGAAATAATGCCTAATTTTTTAAACCAAAAGGGGATTGCGCCTGTTATTTTAGTCGTTATTCTTTCTGTGGTATTCGTAGGGGCTTTTGGGGTTGTTTATCAATCAAGAAAAGAAATTAAAATAAGAAGCGATAAGACATCAGAGGTAACCCAGCTTAAAGATTCTTCTACACCTGTTTCTGAAAGCAAAGATAATGAACCTAAGACAGAGCAAAATTTTAAACTCTCCAGTAAACCTTTTGAACAAAATAATACCAGCTTGCCTAATTTTTCATTTTTTCCTCCTGATGGGTGGAGTAAGGAGAGCGGGGGAAATTACATAGCTCCATTTAAGGATAAAATTTCAGAAGGTGTAGCATATTTGTCCTATGCCCCCTCTTTAAATATTTCAGCAGTTTCAAAAGATCTTAGTGGTCTAGACGAGGCTTTAGCGCTTGTAAAAACTGAAGTCAAAAAAGCTTCTATAGAGATTACTTCTTCTAAAAAAGTTACACTTAATGGAACTGAAGGGTATTTTGTGGAAGGGTTAATTAAATATGGGGAGCTTAGCAGGAGTGCTCTGGAAGCAGAAATTGATAAAGAGATTAAAAATGCGCAGAAGAAAGTGATCGTTTCGGAGGATCAGATTAAAAAAGATATAGATACTATTGTTAAAAATTCAGACGTTAAACTTATTGGGTATGTGTTTTACCAGGATGGCTATGTGATTACTTTTGCAGGCAGAGCTTTAGATAATTTTTGGGATTCCCGTGGTCCTCAAATGAAAAAATCACTGGACACTTTTAAATTTGAATAACCTGCTTTGAAAATTTTCTGAAATAGTAAACATATGCCCATAAGAATTCCGCAGCTGATCTTATCTATAAGTCTTTGTTTAGGAGCAGGAATTTTAGGTTCATTTTTTACCATCTCATCAATCCCTACCTGGTATGCAGCTTTAAACAAGCCTGTCTTTTCTCCGCCAAACTTTGTATTTGGACCTGTTTGGACGACGCTTTATATAGTAATGGGAGTAGCACTGTATTTGGTGATAAGTGATAAGAGACAAGTGATACGAAAGACAAGAGAAAAAGCAATTCAAATATTTGGGATTCAGCTTGCTTTAAATGCTTTGTGGTCAATTGTTTTTTTTGGGATGAAAAATCCTGCTTTGGCTTTTGTAAATATAATAGCTTTATGGATAGCTATTTTTTTAACAACAAAAGCTTTTTATAAGATTAATAAGTTTGCAGGCTATTTATTAATCCCTTACCTTCTTTGGGTCAGCTTTGCAACAATTTTAAATTTATCCATTGTGCTATTGAATCCATAACCCTTTTTAACTGTTACAGCTGGTAGATTTATCTTTTGATGGGGGAAAGTGCCTCAGTATGAGACATTATTTTGGTTTTGACCAGCCAGCTATCAGGGGAAGGGTAAAAGTTAGGGCATAATAAAGGTAAACATCCAATTTGTAATACCCATCAGCAGGGTTAAAAGCTTTCACCAGAAAAAAATAATCAAAAACAATTGCAATAAGAGTCCAGGAGACTGAGATTAATAAATAATGTTTAAAAGAACCGGATATTTTTTTAAATAAAACATACAGGGTAATTAAAGTGCCTATGGGAGTAATTATCCAGCCAATTGCAGAGGCTGGGACTATAGTAAAAAGGAGTATTCCCAAGCCATAACCAAAAAGCCAAAGTAAAAATCCCCAGCCCAAAGTATCCATAAGAACTTTTCTGTTCATAGTTTGATTATATAACAAGCTAATTCACGTCTTGACTACAATACAGATATTCTTCTCCTTCTGCCGTGATGGATTTTAGCTTTTTGTAAGTTTCTATAACTTATTTTAAGGAAGTCGTGCTAACTTTTGCGGATTAATAAATGAGGGAGTTTATTGGCACCTTTTCTTATTTGGCAGGTAATTCCTCTTCTTCTAGAAAAATATTCAAATAAGTGTCTTTGATTAGCAACAACTACAGGGTTAATAGGTTCCCCATCCGCAGCTCCATCTCCATCATAGGGGAAAAATTGCACATTACCTCCTCCTCGTTTAGTAACACGAAGGCACTCTTCTGCAACAGCTTTTAGAAGTTCAAAATCCTCACATAAATAGGGAAATACTGATGAGGTAGAAAAAACTAGATCAAAGTAATTGATGTCAAAAGGAATTTCAGTAGCATATCCAGCTATATATCTGGTGGGATTTTGTTGTATAGAGTTAAGAAAACTTTCTAAACACTTTTGTTTTAATGGAATATTGTCAGGATTAATACAGGTTGTGGCTAATAGGTTTGTGGGTCAACATATTTTGGATCTAATGCATAAGCATCAGCTCCTTGATTTAGAAGTGTAGCTGTAGCTTCAGAGTAACCAGCCCCTACGTCTAAAATTCTTTTATGAATTAAAGGTCGAGGAAGGGCTAAAGCACGAGAGATGATGAGCAGATCTAACCCAGTCATAGCCGTATTTTGACCAATTCTTACTTCTTGCTCAGAAATCATAAAGGGTATTATAGCGTGTAATTAGTCTATTTCCAATCGTAAAGGTTGATTTCTCTATTAGGGTGTGAAATAGTTAATCTAATGCCCAATAAATCTAAAGAGATATATTTTGAAAGAGGTTTTTCCCATTTTGTGGTTTTGCTGATTTCTGCAGTTGTTATTATCCTAGTTCTTCTCCCCGGTGCAAAAACTATAAAACAGCAAGAAAACTTTACTTCCCAAGAACCAAAAAACGTTTTGGGAGAAAAGCAGCAAATTGCACTTACTCCTTGTTCAGGCGGAGGCTTAACAGCTGCTGTTTATAAAGATTTTCAAATGCAGTATACCAATGAGAATTTCCTCCGGGTGGTCAATTCAAAAGACTTGTTAAAAGATGTAAGTCAGCTTAAAGATTTAACCTGTTTACAATATCTGGATGCCACTGACCAAACTGTAAAGGGTGATATTAAAGATTTAAAAAACCTAACAAATTTGGAGGTATTTAGCCTGTATTCTAACCCCGAAGTCTCAGGGGATATTTGCTCTTTATCTAATGCAACAAAGCTCAGAAGTTTAAAGTTTGCCTTTGATCCAAAAATAACAGGCGATATTTCCTGTTTAAAAAACTTAACAAACTTGGAAACTTTTGCCATGACTCATACCCAAATTTCAGGAGACATAAGTGTTTTTGCCAATATGCCAAATTTAAAAGCAATTTATTTAAGTGGCACTAATACTAAAGGTGATATCTGTTCGCTTAAAAATTTGACTAATCTGGAAGAGTTGGGGATAGCGGATGAATATCCGGGAAATCCTGATATAACAGGTGATTTATCATGCCTTAATGGTTTGCAGAAGCTAAAAAGGGTTGCCATTTATAATACTAAAACAACTAACTGCGAAGCATTTACAAAGTCCCACCCAACTCTTGCTCAGACTACCACGGAATCAGGGAAGCAAGGCGGCGGAGGATGTTCAAAAGAATCAATGAAAACTTCAGTCAATTATGGCCAAAAATATGAGAAAAAAATAGGGAAAGAAGTTCAAACAGAAGTTAGAGGGCAACCTGGCTATAACAAAGAAAAGACCGGTGGCGCAGGTCCAAATAATGGTGACGAAAGAGGTTCAAATCAAGGGTTGGATAGAGGGCCAGATAATCGAAATTTCTTTCAAAAATTGATTAGTTCAATATTGGGTATTTTTGGGATTAAGACAGAGGGTCCGCAAGGTAATTCGGGTCCATCTGCAAATATGAAAGGTGGAGGTGACCGAGGGCCAATGCTGGAAGGGGCGGTGGGACCGGGGGGATGTAAGTCTCAGACAGAATGTGACGCTTTCTGTAATAAAGTGGAAAACCGCGACACTTGTGATAAATTTACTCCGCCGGGAGAAAAAAGATAAAATCACAGGAAATCACTAAATTAACTTTCCCCAAACCATCATCTATTATTGTCAAACGATATAATTTGTGAGAAAGTTTAATTAATGCCTAATTTGAAGCGTTTTATTTCCTGGAAATTAATTTTTGCTCCTTTTATTATTTTTGCCCTTCTGGTTTTGTCCCGGATTATTTTTCATACAGTGGATAGGTTTCTTTGGTCTCGGGAGCTTGATAATTCCCTTATTTTCCACCCGGAACAATTGCCGGAGTGTGAAGACAAAAAAGTTTTCTTTACAACATCGCCGATTAAAGATGGTTTATATCGCAATATTGTTCCCTTAGGTAAATTTGGGCCAGAGAGCGGCCATGTTTTTCCTACAAAGCATACTTATTTTATGGCTCCTGCTAAAAATATTGAGGAGCAATATGACGTTGATATCTTTGCGCCAGGGGATTTATTTATTACAACTGTCCAGCGCTGGAACAATAAAACACTGGGTCTTACAGAGTACTTTCTTTATGCCTCTCCCTGCAAAGACGTTGAGGTTACTTTCTACCATTTGAATGAATTGACTCCTAAACTTTTAAGTGCGCTTGATAAAACTGATTATTGTAAGGAAGAACAAACCGGTAATACCAAATATGAATTTTGTGGAAGAAATACAAAAGGGATTACTGTAAAAGCCGGTGAGCTTTTGGGTAAAGCCAATCCGGCTAAGAAAAAAAGTATAAAGCAGTTTCTTGACTTTGGCATGTCTGATCACCGGACTTCGGAGCTAAAATTTACCAACCCCAGCCGTTGGGTGGGGGATTTTGATAAGAAACATATGGTTTGCCCTTATGACTACTTTACACCGGAACTCCGCCAAAAGTTTTTGTCCCAAATGGCTGATTATGATGATCCAAGTATAAAAAGAACTATTGAACCTCTTTGTGGGGAATATATGCAAGATGTTTCTGGTACTGCCCAGGGAGTATGGTTTAGAGTTGGAGCTGACAGTAGAGAAGAGGATGCCCAAATTACTTTGGCCCATCATAATGTCTTAGCCCAAAAAGGAATTTTTTCAATCGGTACGATGGCTACACAAACTATAGAAGCGGGAACTTATCCTTTTGACCCTAAACCTCAAGGCTTAACAAACCGTGATTTTAAGGATATTACCGCTGATGGAAAAACTTATTGTTTTGAACCAAGTGCCTTGACGGGTACTTATAAGTATCCTTTCCGGGTTATTTTACAAATGACTTCATCCACCAAACTTAAAATTGAAGGCCAAAAAACCGAGGGTTGTGGCAGCGGTCCATGGCAGTTTGACAGTGATGTGGTGGAGTTTGAACGGTAAGCAATATTTATGATAAGAAAAGTTTTGATTGGTAGTGGAGTTTTAATTCTGCTTTTAATAACAGTACTCTTTGTTTCTCTTAAGATCAATGAAAATCAACCTCCTCCAAAGCTTGTGGCTAATTTTGTTGATATAAACAAAGTAAGACAGATCTCTAAATACAGGTCTTGTGTTGGGCATACAACTGTACCGCAAGATGGGCGGGAAAGCAAGAGAAGTATGAAGCATTATTTTGAGGTGAAGCCGGAGTTTAATAAAAACCAAACAGTGGAGATTTATTCTCCCTATGATGGGTATGTAACTGCTCTCCGTTCAGATCCGGGAGAGGGGTTGGAAGGGGAAATATGGATTATCCCTAAAAGAAAGCTGGCAATGCTGCCGCCCTTTGGGGTTTGGCAATTTAGTGTCCAGCATATTGATGTAAGAAAAGATCTGAAAATGGGAAGTGAGGTTAGAGCAGGAGAGCAAATAGGTTATGCTGCATTTTCAGGAAGCAGGATACCTACTTTTGATATTGTCTATGGGAAAATGGCTTTTCCTCCAACTCCCAAAAAGATAGATAACTGGAACTCACCTTTTGCAGATTTGGACTCTGTTTTTAACCATATGTCTGAAGAAGTATTGGCTCAGTATCAACAGAAGGAATTATCTAAAGAATCTATAGTTTTGAGCAAAGAGGCAAGAGACCAAAATTCTTGTGTATATAAAGATAACGGCCCTTACTTTATTGATGACAGCCCTGATAATTGGTCAGTGCTCCAATAAATCCCCAGAATTTTAGCCTCGCTTTTTTTATTGGTAGAAGATATAATTTCTCAATGAGTTTGAAAGTAGGGACTCTGTGAGCGAGATACAACATTTTGTTGCTCCTGTATTGATAGATACTCCTCGTGTACCATTTGAACTGATAATCAATTTACCTAAACCCAGATATGAGCGCCTAATCGTTGAAAGGGATGAGTTTGGAAGAATTGTACATTCTGAACCTCCTCAAATCCCACTATAGAAATACTTTACAGTTCCTCTTTCAATATTGTAAGATGATTGTAGGAGGCAATTTTTATATAATACCAGTGTATAAACCTTGATTGAAAGATGACAGATATGACTCAAGAAATAGAAGGCCAAATTGGTGCTGGTCAACCTCTTGAAGGTGGATTGGATGGAGCTCTACCAGAATTAAGAGTTAATCAAGTTCTTACGTCACCAGAGCCGATATTAAAAATAAACCCCAACCAACCAATTACCCGTGAGATGGGTACGATTCAACCTGTTCGTGAATACACAATAGTTTTGGCAAAGGGTTCAAATGAAATACAAGTTTTTGACAAAGCAGGCAGAAGAGTAGAAGGATTAAGTAATACTCAAACAATGATTGCAGATTGGAAAGCATTGGCAAGTAAAGATAGTGGGCATAATGGAGCTTATAGCAAAATAGCTCTTGATACTAGTTCACTGGGTTATGATGGTTCTAGAAGATATTCAAAAGGGGTTGATAAGTTTCCTGAACATTTACAACCTGCAGTAAAGGAGTATATTAAACAGAAAGGAGGAGGAAATCTGGTTGACTTTCCTTATAAAGCTTGGCAGTTGGAAACTGGTAATATTGGTTCAATACAAGTTAAAGCAGAAGATGGGTATGTTCTTTTCCATCAAACAGATACAAGTAATTGGATAGGTTTTCAAACGCAAGATGAAAGAGGAGTAGATCTTCCGCCAAGAAATTGGAAAAGATTTGATTTAGTTGATGAATGGGCTGGAAGATGGCCCCAAAATATTGCAACTGAAGTTAGAAACTTGAGAACAAAAGGCTTAACCGCTATTCAGCGGACTGAAAATGGTTACCATGTTTTAGCTTTGGGAGATAGGTTAGCAGTAACAAAACCCAGTCAGAAAATTGCAGAAGCTGAATTTACTGATCAATTAGTTGGAATAGGCAATAATGTATGTCAAGATCCAAGAAATCGAGGGGTTTTATATTATTGTATCAGTGATAATCCGAGGTTACTAGTTAAGCTTGATACAACTAAAGATTCTGGTAGTTGGGTAACGGAAACCGTAGATATTCCCCAAGAATATAAAAATATTAGAAATTTACGATTAGATCCTACTGGCAATTTCTTCATGTTTCAATCCAATGGCGAATTTGTAATTCTTGCTAAAGATACTCTTCAAGAGGTACAAAAAATTCCTAAACTATTTGAAGGTAAACTTGATGAGCAAGGGAGAATTAAAGGGGTAGATGAAAAAGGCAATCTAGTAGTTTATGATGCAAATTTTCAAGAAGTAACTCAGGAACTAGAAAAGAGAAGGGTTACAAGATTAGCTCAAGGGCTTGCAACTGACCTCTTCAAAACAGAGTCAGCAACCGCTGCAAAAGTAGATGTCGATCAATTCAAACATTTAGTGCCTATTAAGACAGATTTGGAAACACAATTTGATACCCAACTTCAAGCTATTACAGTCCTTGATGATATGTCTACTATTACCGAGGCGTTAGGTAAATTACGTACTCGTCTTCAATCAGGAGGATTACAGTCAGCTCAAATAGTATTTATTACCCAGGGAATTACAGATGCAATTTCTGCAAAAGAGCGTGTACTTGCTGCACCAGTGGTTACCCAAGGATTGATAGACCTTAATACAAAGCTAGCCTCTGGGAACTTAACTATAGCCTCCATTTCTGAAGCTAAAGGAGATATGACTAAATTAAAATCCTTGGAAGGTTTAGTAGACGATACTACCAGAGGTCAAATTCGTGCATTGGAAACCCAACTGGGACAGCAATCAGCTGAATTGTTTAGGAGAGAGGGTGCAGTGGTTGAGAAAGATCTTGGTGAGATGGTAACTGGAGTGAAGGCTGAGCTAGATGCAATGATGAGTTTGCCTGATTTTGCAGATTGGCAAGAATTTAGGTTACCTCAATTAGTTAGTAGATTAGGATCATTAGCAAATGATGTTCCGCTGGAAGCCTCTGATACACAGAGAAGAATTTTAGCTGCCAGAAGACAGTTACAGGATTTTTCCCGAGAATATGAAATGAAATTTAAAGAAAGATATGCAGAAGTTAGAGAAAGGGCATCTGAAGTGATGGGTGAAAGAGTTGAACTAATGAAAGTAGATATGGATTCATTAGCAGATAGATTGAGGGCCAGAGGTTTTAAAGATCGCTCTTCAGCTGAAACTTATGTTAGATCCTCTGAAGCCTTAGATGCTCTAAGGACTGAAATTTCAGAGCTAGCAAGACAAAATCCAGATGCAGCTAAAGAACTAGATAGAGAGTTGAAAGTGAGGCTTGCAACCATAATGTCAGAGATAGAGCGAGGTGGGTTAACTTCGATCGCTGAAACAGGTCAACAAATGATCTTATTTGGAAACACTCTTTTTCCTAGATGGGAAGGAAGAGTACAAGAAAAAGTTCAAAGACATGTTGATTTAGTTTTTATACCAGATGAGCGGACTAAAGGACCAGGAGTGTCAGCGGATAAGGTTTTAGGAGATGTTGGAATTATGGAGATTAACTCTAGAGGCAAACTAGAGAAAAAGAGATTATACGAAAATATGCAAGACGAAGATGAGTGGCGTTATGGAGCAGTTTCCTATAGAGGAGAATATGTATTTCCATCCTATGTAAGTCAAGCAGAATATCGAAAATTAAAGCAAGATTATGGAGATTGGAGCAAAGGAGATGCTTCAAAAATAAGACAAGGATTGAATGAAAAGAGGCAAGCATTAAAAGATTGGTATAGTCAGAGACAGCCTAGAGGTGAAAGAGATACTCATGATGATGATCAATGGGGAGCAAAATATAGAGAGTTGTTGCAAGATTATGCAAAGTTTTCTGCAGAAAATCATATTTTACTTCTTTCTAGGGTAGATCAATTACGACAGGCTCCTGAAACAGAATTTGCTAATGGTTCTGGTTATATACCTGAGTGGCAAAGCCATTGGACAGTAGATGAAACAACAGAACATTATTTGGAAGAAATGGCTAAAGCTTCCAAAATGCAACTTGACTTGCAAGAAGGACTCCTAAATCTAAAAGGCCATGCGGGAACAGGAAAAGATGTGTTAGTAAAGATGTTTGCCAACAGAACAAACAGACCTTACTTTGCAATTGACTGTTCAAAATGGACTACTGAGTTTGAACTTTCAGAAGATGTGGTACTTGAAGCAGAAGATGGAGCCTCAAAAACAGTTAAAGTTCCATCAGTTGTCCTAAATGCTATAACAACCCCTGGTGCAGTCATGTATTTTAATGAGATTAATGCTATGCCAGAACAAGCTCAAATTTTCTTGCATGGTTTAATGGACGAAAAACGAACATTAACTCTTAAAACAAGTTCTGGTAAAGCAGTGAGAACATTGGATAGTGTTTTACTGATGGGTTCAATGAATCCAGGATACCCAGGTACCTTTAATCCTCAATTTGCTACTAAAAGTAGAATGGTTGGATTAGAAATAGAGTATCCCCCACTATATAGAGAAAGAAGTCCAAACGATCCTAATCCAAATTCTCCGATAAGTGCTGCTGAGGCATTAAGGGTTGCAAGACAGGTTGATTCATTAGCTGATTTTACCTACGAAGCTAATCCTGAACACAACGAATTTGTACAAATATGGGATAGACATATTAATGGAATTGAAAATGGAGCACCTGATTTAACAGCTGTACAAAGATTTGATGTAGAAGCTATTTTAACAATGGTCGAGTTTGCTCAAAAACTTAGGGAAGGGTTTATATTGAAATTTGAAAAAGCGCGAGCGTCATCAATTCCTAAAGGAACACTTTTAGTTGATCAACCAATAACAGGTAGGGAAATGAGGAGAATGGCCTATTTCCTCAGTAAGATGTCAGCAGAAGAAAAGGCAACAGCAAACCCTGAAGCTGTAACAAGAAGTCTCATCGAGAGACTCTTTCTATCCCATATTGATAAAAAAGACGAAAGGGATGAAATTAGGACAGCAATGGCTATCTGGACTTCATCTAAGAGGCCAGCTGCTTAGTTCTCTATCAATATGGATATGGATAAAGAAAGAGGAGAAATACCACGACCTCTACAAAAAGATGGGCTTGCTAGAGAAAAAATCTTCCTTGCTGAGCAAGTTTCTGAAGGTGGGTTAAAAGTCGTCCCTGGAAAGAGTTGGGCATTTCATTATCCTCATGGTGTTGAAGCAAGGTCTACTGCGATTTCTGGTTTACTTACAGGGCAAGTAAAGCCCGAGCAAGTAGCAGGTAATTTAAAACCTGATGCTTTTACATATGATGTAGCTGATCTTGAACAACAAGGTTTACCTGCTGTTGCAGGTAGGGTAAGAGACGTTTCAGCTTATGTAACTCACTACGATTATCCCCGATTTGCTCAGTTTGTTTCAGAGATGCAGGGAACAGGTATAACACCTGATACTGCTCAATCCCTCTATGATGGTATAGCTCAAAGTAGAATCCGCAAAAAAATGATAGAAGCTTACGGGTTTACAGGTAGAAAACAGATGGAAGACGCTTTGAGGATAGAAGCTGAAAGGACTACTCAACAGATTGGTGGCCTTCCAAGAGTTGAAAAAGTATTAGCAGCTTTAAAAATGGATTGGTTGGCAGAAGATTTACATGTTGCTAGAACCGAACAAAGGGATCAAGCAGTAGAGCAATTATCTACAGATGAACGTCAGTTGTATAATCAATTAAGAGGTTCTTACCAAGGTTATGTAAAAAAAGGTGAACAGGCTGCTTACGAAAGTTTAGTTAATGGGGTTAAAGAAAATATCCCAAGAATTCAACAGAAGGAGGAAGGACCACAAAAAGATGAAAGCCAAGAGCAACTTGAGAAAGAGTTAGAGCAATATAAAGATCAAGCTATACCTCCTGTCACGCCTGGTGATCCTGCAATACCTCCAGATGATTCTGACGAATACCATACTCCGCCAGTTGCTCCTGGAGAATCCAAAGAACAAGCTCAAGCTAGACCTTATTTTGAGATAACACCAAGCGGATCAAGCACAAAACCTTTAACAGGTTATTATGCTTCAGGCAGAAAGAGTTATTATGATGTTGACTCTAAAACTTGGAGTAAGAGAAAACAGATATCTTCTTATGGTTCAGATATATCTGGTTCAGAAAGACAAACGATCTCTGGAGTAACTAATAGTGGTTTGAAATCTATACCTATACCAAATGGGTATGGATTAGATATATCATCACTCAAATATAATGGTGCTCGCCCAGAGATTTTTAGGGATCAAAATGGGTGTTTCTATATAAAGACTGATGGTAACAGTAGTTTTTCAATTGACTTTCTAAAACAAGATCCTCCTTTCGCTGGCCCTCTTGTAGCTGATGACATTATTCCCATTCACCGAGGGCAACTTTCTAGTGGTACAGAACAAATAATGATTGGGTTAAGTGGTGGAGCATTGGAAAAAGCAGAAAAACTTAGACAATACCTACTCTCTAAACATTTTTATCCAGGTGATGGTGATTTGCAAATGGCACAAGCTTTGCAGCTTAAATTAAGAAGTGAATCTACAGGAGAAACTTACGTCCAGAATTTAGACCAGTCAGAGTATTTAGAATGCTACTCAGCTAACACTCTTTATATTGCAATGCTCCGAAAAATAGGCATACCAGCAAGGCTAGTAATTGGTCATAAAGTTGAAGGAGTAAAAGATGGAAAAGCCAAGATTGATTCTCAAACTGGTCATGCGTGGACTGAAATATGGGATGGTACTGCTTGGAGAAGAATGGACGCAACTCCAAGGCCAAAACAACAAAAGCAGGATCAAAAAGGTGATCAAAACTCTCCTTCGGAGGAAGCTCAAGATGGTGGAATTGAGAGGCAAGATCAGGGAGAACAACAAGGGCAAGGTCAGCCTCAGCAGGGACAAGGTAGCCAATCTAGTGAGTCAATGCCTGGTCAACAAATGGGTGAAGCTTCTGATCAAGACATAGCCCAGGGAGAATCTCAACTTAATAATGCTCAAGAATTATCTCAACAAATGGAACAACAGAAGCAGAGCCTAGATCAACAACTTGAAAATGCTCAATCTTTTCAAGATTTACAACAACTGCAACAGGAAGCTGAAAAATCTGATTTATTTGATGATATGAAACAAGATTTACAAGATAGATTAGAGGCTAAAGAAGAACAAATGAAGGAAGTAATAAAGGAAAACCTTGATGAAATGGTACAGGATGGCTTTTTAGATGAGGAGCGAAGACAAGAGCTAGAGCAACAATTGGATCAGAAACAATTAGAAGAGCTTGATCGTATTAGACAACAAATTGAAAGAGAAAGTAGGTTATTTAATGAGTATCAGGATATTAAAGAAGAAGTAGCGCCTTTAGTAGATCAATGGTTTGATTATTTTGTTGAACGATTACCAAGGCAAGAGGAAGTTGAGCTAGATGAAGATTCTCTTACCAGGCAGGGGGCGTTCAATAGGCATTCTGTAATGAAACCTAGAAATCTCTTGTTTGGAACTGTCAAAAATCCCCGTATGATTAAACCATCAATAAAACCTAAGTTTTTAGCTTCTGTTATGGTTGATGTAAGCGGTTCAATGGCTGGAGAGAAATTAAACATGGCTAGAAAACAATTGGTTTTCTATAATGAATTATTTTCGAGGATTAGTGAAGAATTTGGTTTTATAAGATATGCTAATAACATTTTTTCAGATTCTGTAGTTGAACTTAAAACATATGATCAAGATTATGAAAGTCCTGTGAGGTATGACTGGGTTGATGGTACTCGGTCAACAATTAAAGCACGTCTTATGCAAGCATTACATACTCAAGGAAGAACTAATATGCTACCAGCTATTCGAAAAGCAGCAGCAGAGCTTAATAAAGAGACATTTGAGTATCCAGATTATGCGTCCTCATTCTATTTTATCGGTGATGGTCAAGATACATCTGGAAATTCTCAAAGAATCAGTGAGTTTTTAAGATTAATTGATTCTGAACAAGGATTTGGAGAGCACATGTTGTCAGCAATAATGCTTGGAAATGAATCACAAAGGAGAGAATTAGCAGCAATCTTTGGAGATGATCATACGACAGTTGCCCCTAATTTTGAAGCCCTCATTGAACAAAGCATGTATAAATTTGATGAGGATATAGAAGCTTATTTAGCGGATAAAACCGTTTAATGTTCTTTTCTACTAACCCCCAACTCATTTTAACCCTGTTTAGGTCTTTGTTACGAGTTTAGTTTTGAGGTAAAATTAGCCCAATATTAAAATGAACATGAGTCTTTATGATGAGTTTACCTCGAAAGAAAACCTTGAGATAGCATATTTGTATTTAAAAGAGGAAATTGATACTAGTACATTACCTTTGGACCCCATTTTAAAACCGGCAATGAATGCTGTAGTTGAGCTGGGAACAGATTTTTTTGAAGCTTTGTCAAAGTTCCTTAGAGCTGGTCACTACAATCCGGGTAAAGCTGATTACATTTATGCTCAAAAAGATAATTTAGGCCTCCGGCCGATTTGTGTAATATCAGTTATAGATAAGATTATTTACCAAGCACTACTTAACCCTTCGGTATTAGGTAACATTATCGATAAAAAGCTTTTAAGTTTCTGCTATGGCAATCGAGTACTGGGGAAGAAAGTATTTTACTATCCCTATAAGAATCAATGGTCTAGATTCATCGATCATCAAATTAAGGCATATGAATCTGATTACAAATGGCGGGTAGAGTTTGATATAAAGACTTTTTTTGAAGATATTCACGTAGGCACTCTTATAAAAAGATTGAAGGAGAATTTTACAATAACAGATCAGAAAATACTTGATTTATTGGCCAATCAATTAAATACCTGGTCTGAGAATCAGGAGACTAATTTAGGAATACCCCAAGGGTTAAATGTCTCTCATGTTTTGGCTAATGCTTATCTTCACCCACTAGATACCTTTATGAACAATCTAATGTCGGATAAGAATTTTAAGTACTTTAGATATGTTGATGATATTGTAATTATGGCAAAAAGCGCTGATGTGGTGAATCAAATCGTTGAAAAAGCGCTCCTCTTTTTAAGGAAATATAACTTAGACCTTAATGAGAAAACCAAGTTAGAAAAGCTTCAAAATACTACCAATCTTGAAGAAATTAAATTTTATAATCCATACGGAATTATTAACGATACATCGAGACAAAAAGTAGAAAAAATTAGGAAATTACTTCCCAAAATCCTTAAAAAAATTAAAAAAGGAGATGAGTTAAAAAAAGTAGAAATTAGTAGTTTGAGGTACTTTTTAAAAGCTGCATCTGATGGTGAGAATTTTGGTATAACAGATGATCTGATTGATATCATTCCTCTTAAGCCTTCACTAATTAATTTAATTGCTAAATACTTATGGTTTTATATCTCCGGTTTTTTTGCTGAAAACCGCACATCCCTATCTTTATACGAACGTATTTGGAAAATTTATCAAGGCAATTCCTTGACTGATGGAACAAAATTTTGGCTTTTAAAAACTCTGGCTATACCTAAATATGCTTCTAAGCATACCGGATTTCAAGAAGAACTGGATAGAATATTGGCTGATAGGGATGCTAAGTTTCTAAAAATAATTGCGTTATCCTATAAAGCCTATGTGCAGGAACACCTTGATGTTATGGCTCAGCTGGGATTTACGAATGATGACCTTAAGCGCTTTATATCAAACGCTGTGACCGATGCTGAAAAGGCAGTTTATTACTATTTTTCCATTTACCTTAAAACAGATGAGCCAGAAATTTCAGCTGAAATAGTTCTGGAAGCACTACAATCCGAATCACCTGAAATACAACTTATTGGGCTTTATTTGGCTAAACAAATGAATATCAAACCAGTTTTAGATAGAACGGGAATTTTGAGCAGACTTTATCTTAAATTGCCACCGGTTACTGAAGAAAGAGAGCCGATAGATGAAGAGGTACCCCAACATTCAGAAGAAAGCGAATACCTTAACTTTGAAGGTAAAATCCCCAAGGATCAATTCGACAAATTCCTTGGGTTTTCAAAATCCAGAAATATAAATGGTAAAGAAAGAGATCCTAAAAAGTTTGTTGATAAGGAAGCGGACGGGTTCCCTTTGGAATTGATCTTAGCCGGTAAAGTTTTAAGGATACAGGGTTATGTACTTAAGGAGTCGGTAGACTTGATTACTATACAAACGGGGGGATCAGCAGCGCTCCTAGACCCAATTTTTAAGATTTGTCGTTCAAAACCAACAAGTTGGAAGACTATTTCAAAAAAGAAAATTGAGACTACAGTAGGTTATAGCAAAATTTCATCGTTTCAAGAGGTTTTAAAAGATCTGACCAAATTTTCTAAATATACAAGTGGAGTAGGTTTAAAAGGTGCTCTACGCAGTTTATTTATCGGAAAGATAAATGATCAGACTGGTATAAAGATTCGGATAGCAATCCCGATTAAAGACTGGAATAATTTACCAACCAAGAAGCAGGAAGAAGTTGTCAATAGCCTTTTAGAAATATCATCTTCAAGAAGTTAGTTACCTTAAATAGCAAATTTCTTTAAAATTCTTTAAATTTCCTGAAGCTAAAAATTAGGGTTTCAGGCTCAAAATCGGGTGTAAGATAACCCTATTATGAGCCAAAATAAAACTTATTATGAGACCCAGAGCTTACCGCTTACGGCCACTATTATATGTTTAGGTATACCACTCGATTCTGTTATTAAGTCACCTGATGGAAAGTCAATTTTTGTTTTTCCTCGCTCCATTGAGCTTGACCAGATTTTAGAAAATTTCTGGAAAAAATCCTTAGTAATAGAACCAAATACTTTTTGGGAAGCGATTCGTTTTATTAAAAGCAGGATTTATGGAGGGCAGGAATGAAAGAGTTGAAGGTTGTCTTTGAGGAAGCAGATTGGTCGCCTGAAGAAGTTCAAAGAAGGGTTGATGAAGCTTTTGATATTTTATTTGAGGAACTATTTATGGAAATGAAGCAAAAAAATGTGAGGGTACAGAAACAAAAACAGAAAGGGGGTGGTAATTATGGCAGATTGGGAAAAAGTAGAGATGAGTCCTACTTGGGATTATGAAAATGAAAAAGAGTTGATAGGTGTCTACCTTTCAAAAGAAGTAGAGGTCGGACCAAACAAGTCCAACTTATATAGCTTTAAAAAATCTGATGGATTAGTAGTTGGAATTTGGGGTAGCACCATCTTGGATAACCGATTTAAGGGTATAGCTTTTGGTGAAGAGGTTAAAGTAGTTTATCTAGGCATGGTTAAGAATGAAAAAACAGGTAGGGAATATCACAACTTTGAGATTTACCATCGTCCAGCTCAGCCTGAAAATGAGTTCGAAGAAGATTAGGTAGATTTCAAAAGGCTATCTCTGTCGGGGAAGTTTTGTGCTAGCTCCCCCAGACAGAGAGTTTGAATGGATTATAGCACAAAAAAAGGAAACAAAATTTATGGCTAAAAAATACAATTTAGAAAATTTAAGACAGGTAGATTTTACTCGCTTTATCAATACACCAATCAGAGAAGTGAGTGGTAAAAAATTAACTCTTTGTCCCTTCCATACAGAGGGTAGTCCCTCATTTTTTATCTACCCTGACAATTCATATCATTGCTTCGGCTGTGGAACCCATGGTAATGCCATAGATTTTTTAATTAAAAAACTAGGTTATTCTTTTGAACACGCTTGCAGTATTTTGGAGGAATTATGACACTGACGCATGAATGGGAACAATTTTTGGAAGAGCAGCATAAGATTAAGCGGGAAGTTTGGCAGAGGCGCAAAATTAGGTTTGATACTGAATTTTTATACCTACCTTATTATTCACCATCCGGAGATTTAATTTATGAGAAGAAAAGGAAAGAGCCGAATTACAAAGGTGAAAATAAGTATCTGTATCCCAGTGGCGCTCACATCACGTTGTACCCGAACCAAGATTTAAGCAAGCATACTAAGTGGATTTTAACTGAAGGAGAATTAGATACACTGACCCTAGAATCAATAGATATTCCTGCTGTGACAGCCGGAGGAGTAACTAGCTTTAAGCAGGAGTTAGCCAGTTATTTTAAAGGCAAAAAGGTCTTTGTTTGTTTTGACAATGACAAAGCCGGCAAAGGAGCTGCGGAAAAGGTTGCTCAAGTTTTGTTAGAAGCTCAAGCAGAAGTGTTAATAATAGACATACCTGAAATGGAAGCTGGTAAGGATATTGGCGATTACTTCCACCTCAAGCACACCAAAGATGATTTCTTGCTGCTTGTTAATAAGGCAAGGAAAGTGGAATTAAAAACCAAGCCAGCTGGTGGGACACAAACTCCAGATAGTATTGGTAAACAAAAGCTTTTGGATCAGGAAATATCTTACCTCGAAGTTGAAGAAAAAGTTTTAAGGTTATTACCAAACTCTCAGACAGGTCTGAAGTTAGTGTTAGCAGTAGCCGTTTCAAGCAGCTTTCCTAATCCTTTAATGCTATGGTTGCTTTTAGTAGGAGTCCCAAGTAGTGGGAAGACTGATCAGGTCCGTTTAATTAAAGATGCTGATTGCTCCTATTATCTTGATAATTTGACCCAAAATGCCTTTATCTCCGGCGAAAGAGCCAATACAGATAATAAGGTTTATGATCTTTTGCCTCTTTTGGATAAAAAGTGCCTGGTGATTAAAGATTGGACTTCAATTTTTTCCTTGGATGAAAAGATGACCAAGAAATTATTGGGCGATCTAGTAGGGATTTATGATAAAGAGTTCACAAAGTTTAGTTCCAGAAGAGGGAATATTAGCTACTCAAGCGCTTTTTCGCAATTAGGTTGTATTACTCCGGCTACCTTAAATAAGCATACTAATTACATGAATATGGTTGGCCCACGCTTTTTATGCTACACCATGCCTTTAACTGCACCTGAGGCAGAAGATGAAAGCTATGATTTGATTTTTTCTAACCAAGACAGGTCTTTGATTGAGAGGGAGGCAAGATTATATGCTTCATCCTACCTTACCAAGCTGATAAAAAAGCCATTGGAAATTAAACCTATTAGCAAAGAGGTACAGGATTATTTAAGACGAGCTGCCAGGTTAATGTCTAATTGTAGAGGTATTGTGCTACTTCAGGCAGCTTCTTTTAAAAATGAAGATGGAGAAGATATTAAATACTTTGAAGTATTGGATGTGCAGGTAGAGGAACCATGGAGAGCTGTACAACAGTTAATAACCTTGGCAAAATATCTGGCATTTGTATCTGGGAAGGGTGAAGTAGGCGTAGAGGAGCTTCAAATTATTAAAGAAGTGGTTATCTCATCAATGCCGGCTGATAGGTCTCAAGCCTTAAGAACTATAAAGGAGCATGGTGGTTAGATAACAGCTAAAGAACTGGCTGATTTATCCGATAAATCTACCAAGACCTCAAGACGGTTATTAGACGAATTAGTTGCTTTGAAGGCGTTAGGAAAGATTGCTTCAACAGCCAGAAATATAGCAGCTGATTACCAAATCCTTGAGCAGTTTAAAGACTTTATATTATTAGACCCTGCGGAGTTTATGTCCCACAAAGATTCCCGAGGGACAGAAACTCCAGATGGTATAGATAATAGCTCCTCTGAGCAGCTTTCAGTTATTAACTCACTACCAGGATTGGAGGGATATGGTCACTAAACACACTCAAAAGCTAATTGAAAATTATTTGACCTTAACTATTTGGTTTATGGTTCACCAGAATGATAAAGATATAGATTTGAAGCAATTTGAAGAGGTTCTTAAGGAGATAGGACAAGTAGAAGATAGTTTAAGGGAAAAGGGGGTTACACAGACAACCATAGAAAAGCTGCTAGATTATGCTCAGGAGCTTTATAAAACGCCTATTGAGCAGTTTTCAGAAAACGCTCAGCTCAGACTCGGAAAAATTATCCTTGGAGCCGGTACCCATTGGGATAAGACCCCTCCCACCCCTAAGCAAAGCTTAGAAGAAAGGAAAAATTCAGATGCAAAAGCAATGTGAATACATAAATCCAGAAACGGGAGAGCAATGTAATGGTTTTGCTCTGGAATCAGGTCTGTGCTTTTCTCATGATCCTAAGCGTAAAGATGATAAGCAAGCAGCTGTTATGAAAGGTGGACAAGCACCTAAAAAAGTAGTGCTTAATTTGCCTCCAGTATCAATTAAGACTGTTGATGATGTAGTTACTATGCTAGAGGAAGTAATCAATGGGGTAAGAAGCGGTGAGATACCCTGCTCGAGTCCTGCTAATACCATTGGCTTTCTGTGTGGCCATGTCCTTAAAGCTATAGAACTATCTTCAGTAGATACCAAACTAGACGCTATAGACCGCATCATTTTGGAGCGTCGCATGAGTCAAAGGAGTAGAAAATGAGTAAAGATTTACCCCCAGCCAAATTAGCCGGTTTAGCTGAATCTTTGTCCGGAAAGGATTGTGCTCTTCTGGTTATTGAGTATAACAACAAGGAGAAAAAGGATGGTAAAAACTACAATGAAGAGATAAAGACTATCGTTGCGACCATTCCCCCTTACGCAAATGATGGCAGGAGACAAGAATATATTTTTTACTGGACATTATGGAGTAATTTTGGTTTTCTAAGCCTAGATTTACAGACCAATATTTTATCGTTAAAAGTGACTCAAAGGCGACTTGGTATTGCCGAATCAATATTTGTTTCATCATGCCTAATTCACCATTTATCTTTAACTTTCCGTTGGATTCCTAAAATTTATACACCTGAACAATTTGAGCAGGTTTATAAAAAGCTAAGAGAGGAACATTTAGCTGAAGTAATGCCACTAATTCAGATAGTTAGGCATGAGACATTTTTAAAGCTTCAAAAAGAGGGATTTTTGGATAAAGACGATGATAATGAGGGAGTAATAAATTGGTACGAAGTAGACAATTATAAAACTTTGGAGGAGCTGATTAGTGAACAGGCAAAAGAAATTAAGGATTATTTGGATGATGAGGAGAAAAGGAAAAAAAGAGGGGCTATTGCGGCTGGAGAGGATATTTACACTGAATATATTGGATTGAGTCTAGATGAAATTGCAGAAAAAGTTAAGCAATTAGGGATAATTACTAAATCACCTGAAGAAGAGGTTAAAAGATGGAAAAAAGAAGTAGCACTGGAAGAATCAAAGATAAGAGCGTTAATAAAAGAAGGTAGGCTTATGCAAGGATCAGTTACCGATGTGGCTAGTTGGTATCATAATGGGCAGGGATTCATTGGCACAGAGGGTATTACAGCTCTAAGCTGGTATGATTTTCAGGATAAGCTAGACAAAAACTTTAATAAACATATTGATGATAAAAATGGATTAGTAGAGTTCTGCGAAGGTGAGTTTTTGATAGCTAATGGTGGAGGTGCAGGATATGTTAGAGACGGAGAAACTGATTGTTCAGCTGAAAAAACTAGACTGAGAGTAATTGATCAGCTTAAAGATTATCAAACAATTAAGGAAGATGATGAAGGTTATCTAGATATAACAAGTGACGAGCTTAAATCAGCTTTTATAGCCAGAATTGAAGATGCTCAAAAGACTATAAAACTGGTTAAGGAGCATCTGGAGGTAATAAAAAGAGGGAAAGATGAACTTTTTGATAATGTGGTTGAAATAGCTGACGATTTAGTAAGAGAGGGAGAAAGTCTTATTAAAAAAGTAGTAACGGATCAGGAAGATACGCTGGATATGGTAGTAAAACAGTTTAGTCTTTTGGCTTTCTTTAAAGATGTGAAATGGAAAGATAAGGAAAAATATAAATTAAATCCTGATATTGAGATTGATGAGGAATGGGTTGAAAAAACTATTGAAGATTTAATCGGAAACGCAAATAAGGAAAGCGGTAACAATTTTAAAAGAATTACAGTATTGCAAAGTACTAAAAAGTAGTATATGTTTAAAGTATGGAAGAATATTACACCACTGAGCAAATCTCCAAGATATTAGGCATAAAAAATCCTATTACTGTTAGGCGTTGGATTATGAGAGGTTGGATAACTGCTATTAAGATTGGTAAAGAATACCGCATTACTAAAACTGACTTAGAAAAATTCCTTGAGGATAGAAAAACTGATAAAAGGAGTACTAAATAATGCTTGCTGCACTTTACGCCAGAGTTAGCACCTTGAGGCAAGAAAATGAGGAGACCATTGAAAACCAGATAATGGCAATAAAAGACTTTGCTAAAGAGAAAGGTCTGACAATCGTAAAGCAATACCTTGATGATGGGTGGAGCGGAACGATCTTGGTAAGACCGGCACTCGATGAACTTAGAATTGATGCCAAAAAGCAAATCTGGGACGCTGCTGTTATTTACGATCCGGACAGATTATCCAGGAAGTATTCTTATCAAGAGCTGGTAATTGATGAATTAACTGAGGCTCGGATACAGGTTTTATTTGTAACTACTCCTCCGCCTGAGGATGATAGCGACAGGTTACTTTAGGGTGTTCAAGGTATCTTTGCTGAATATGAGAGAGCTAAGATAGTTGAACGATTTAGACTTGGAAAGCTCCGAAAAGCCAGAGATGGCCATATTGTAATTGGTCAGCCACCATACGGATATGATTATGTTCCAAGACAAGGTGATACTCAAGCACATTTTGTGATAAATAAGCGAGAAGCGACAATAGTTCGAATGATCTTTTCTTGGGTAGTTGAGGATAGGCTAACTATGAGAGGAGTAGTTACAAAGCTACAAGAGTTAGGGATTCAGCCAAAAAGAAGCAAAAAAGGAGTATGGAATACCAGCACCCTGACTAGTCTATTAAGAAATGAAGCTTATATTGGTACGGTTATTTTCAACAAATCTGTTGCTGTAGTACCACAGAAGCCCCTTAATAACGAAAAATATAAGAGGTACAAAAAGACCAGCCGAAGATTAAAACCTGAGAATGAGTGGGTACGGATTCCAATAACTCCAATCCTAGACAAATCTCTATTTGAAAGAGCTAGGAATCAACTCAAATTAAATTTTGAAACCTGTGACAGAAATAAAAAGAATGAGTATCTACTTGGTGGGCTAATCTACTGTGTCTGTGGTAAAAGGAGAACCGGAGAGGGTCCGCAACACGGTAAGCATCTTTACTATCGTTGTAGTGAAAGGGTTTATAGCTTCCCATTGCCTTCAAAATGCAAGGTAAAAGGGGTAAACGCCAGAATAGCGGATAAGCTAGTTTGGAATGGTCTGGTTAATTTTATGAGCTCACCTGACCTTATAAAGCAGCAAATTCAAAGATGGCAAAAAAAGAGACAACTTAAATCAGATACTTCTTTTGATAATGTAGATCAGCTACAACAGGAAATAGAAAAAATAAAGAAAGAGGAATCAAGATACCTTAAGGCTTATGGTGCTGAAATCATTACTCTGGAGCAATTCCAAGAGACTATGACTGAATTGAGAGGAAAAAGAGAGGTTCTGGAAAATCAAATAGGACATTTTGAATCTCAAAAGCTGGATGATGTGGTTCTTCCAACACCGGAACAAATAAAGATTTTCAGTGAGCGAGCGAAGAAAAAACTTACCAGCTTGAGATTTGAAGCGCAGAAAGCGATAATGCTTAAAGTAGTAGATACAATAATAGCGGATCAGGAGTCGCTAAGAGTGCGTGGAGCACTGTATCTATCAATACAGGAGGAACAAAATGTCAAGTCATACTCTGAGGGTCGGAATAGTTGGACTTCCGAATGTTGGAAAAAGCACACTGTTTAACGCGCTTCTAAAAAAGCGTGTGGCTTTGTCTGCCAATTATCCTTTTGCAACTGTTGAACCTAATGTGGGGGTGGTGGCAGTGCCAGACCCCCGGTTAAATGAACTGGCAGAGCTGGTAAAAGAGGAAGAAAAAATGACTAGCCTGCCTCCTTTAGTGCCGGCTGTTGTTGAGTTTGTGGATATTGCCGGGCTTGTGAAGGGCGCATCAACCGGAGCTGGCTTGGGAAACCAGTTTTTATCCCATATCCGGGAAGTGGATGCAATAATACATGTTTTACGGGATTTTGAGGATCCTAATATTATCCGGGAAGGCTCGGAAAATCCTGATTCAGACAAGTTGACCATAGAAACAGAGTTAGGACTTGCGGATTTGCAGACTTTGGAAAAGCTGGTACTCGCGCAGGAAAAAGAAGTAAGAGGTTCTAAAGATCCTCTTGAGCAAAAAAAGCTGGATATTTTAAATACTATAAAAAAGAATCTGGATGAAGGGAAAATTTTAGGCCACTATGTTATGGGAGACGAAAGACTGGAGGAATGGTATGCAAAGCTGCCTCTTTTATCTATAAAACCTATTTTATATGTTTATAATGTCTCGGAAGATGGGTACGCAGATAAACTGCGAGATCCTTCGCTAGTCGCTCAGGATGACAAAAAAGAGATTCAGGATGACAAATTGGTAATTTCTGCAAAACTGGAAGAGGAGATGGCGGATTTTTCCGAGGAAGAAAGATCAGAATATTTGAAAGAACTAGGTATTGAGCAAACTGGATTAGAAAGGCTAATTGTTAAGGCCTATGATCTGCTGGGATTAATTCCATTTTTAACAGCAGGCAAAAAAGAGGTTAGGGCTTGGACTATTCAAAAAGGCAGTAAAGCTCCGCAGGCTGCAGGAGCAATCCATACGGATTTTGAAAAAGGCTTTATCCGGGCGCAGGTTATTGAATATGAAAAAATAATAGAAGCAGGTAGTTATGCTGCTGCAAAATTAAAAGGCTGGATCAGGACAGAAGGAAAAGAGTATGTGGTAAAAGATGGTGATGTAATAGAATTTTTAATTTCTTCCTAAAAGGCCACTACCTTAAAAAATTATTGTTCGAGCTTGTCGAGAATAGTCCTTAGAAACTATTATTTCTTTTTTATTCACGCTTTTGTAACCAAAATCGTGGGAAAAGTTTCTTGCAAGAAAGTCGGGCTACTCGTCAGATTTTTTTGATCGGGGGCTCACCCCCTCGGATATTCACTACGTTTCAGTATCCGTTTCCCCCTGATAGAAAAATCTTCCTCGTTTAACGCCCTTTGTTTCAATGCAAGAGAAAAGAATTCCTTCCAAATATTGCCAGATATTTCCTAATATTGCCAGATTATTCCAAAGAAGCTGTTATAAAGCAAGACAGCTTGATATGTGCAATAGGTGCATGTAAAATACCCCAACTATGGGAGTTGAAAAAAGACTAATTCAGCGGGTGCCCAGGATACCGTTTTTATCAAGGTTTCAAAATACTGAATCTGCTGCAGCAAAAGTTGAACCGGATACAGAAACTGAGGATATTGTTGATCCACATGCAACTCTCAGGGGACTCAGAGTAAAGGTAGACATAATGAGTGATTTGCTCCGTACCGATATGGTGGAGCAGCCTGCAATCGGTGTAACCCGTTTTTTTGTGAGAAATTGGTTCCGTAGAGGTGTTAAGGTTGAAGAAATCGAAGGTCTTAATAATTTGCGTTTGGCTATAGCCGTATCAGAAGCAACTGGAAAAAGAATATTTTTTACTCCTGCCCATATAGCTGATATGGATCATACTGCGGCTGTCTTTTCGCTGGAAAAAGCAGGTAGGAAGTTTGGCAGGATACAAAATAACTTAGTTTGGATTGGTGGGGTGAATATGTTAAGACGCCCAAAGATCAGGCGGTTTTTAAGGTCAGAGCATGTTATTTATAATGTTACTCCCCGGGATATGGATCATTTGCAAACTTTGCTTGATCACAGTCGGGAATACGGTTTTGATGATCAGCAACGGGATGAATTAAACCGCATAAGAGAAACTTTTAATATAATGAGGGAAGAGGCTAAGAAGAGAGTTGGCGAAACTTGTGTTAAAGGAAAGAAACCAATGGTTGCTTATATCGAAGGAGGAAGATCCTACGACGGATTGCTGAAGACACCACAGAAAGGGTTTGCCAAATACTTCCCGCGCGATGACAGTGCAATAATAGTGCCTTACCGGGTATATGGAACCAGAAAAATTAACCCTCCAGGTAAAGACCTAACACTTCTGACAAGAGCAATGCTACCTTTTCAGAAGAAACCACTTGTTAGTATGAAAGTCGGAAAACCCTATTTGTCATCCGAAGGTTGGGAAGTCTGGAAAGCAAGAATGGCGGAGTTAAAGGCCGCAGGGAGAAAAGATGCTAAAGTAAATCCTGTGGAGTGGCATATGGCAAATATTGCTGCTCTTGATATGTCTATGGTGCGGCCTGAAGAACAGAAAACTTATGTAGATCTTATGCGCAGATTCCCGCCCAAAGGTTTTTATGTACCTTCAGAAATAGACGGCAAAAGGAATCCTTTTATAGAAGCAAAATATGCTGATAATAAGACGCACATGATAGGACGAGCCCTTTTGGGAGCTTGGATGCGTTTATACCACAGGCTTGAAGTTCAGTTCCATCCGGATATGCCCAAGAAAGGTCCTGTACTTTTCTATACAAGCCACGGCGGCAATCTTACTACTCTTGCATTAATGGTAGGAGATCCTTTTTACCCGCCAACCTCAGTTCCGATAAAAAGCGAATCCTTTAAAGGAATAACCGGTAAATTATTAAGGGCGTGGGAAGCGTTTCCTGTTAATAGGGATGGCAAAGATAAAGAAACCGTATTCCGGATGATGAATATTCTTCAGGAAGGAAGAACAGTCTGTATTGCAGCAGAAGGGACAAGAAGTCCTGATGGAGTGCTTCAACCGCTGGATTCATCTTTTGTAAGTTTTGCCTTAATGTGTGCAAAAAGAGGGTATCCGGTTGTTCCGATAGCTGAGCCCGGAACATATAGAGCTTTACCAAAGGGCAATCATTTGCCCCGACCCTTTAAGATAAGGGTTATAGGCGGGAGTCCGGTTGATTTGTCGCCTTATACTTCGCAAAAATTATCCCCTGAAGTTAAAATGGCTGCGGCGCAGTATATGCAGAACAGGCTTGCTGATTTGCTTCCCCCAGAACTAAAACCCAGGCCGGGTACTAAACCGATGTGGGATAGGGAAGAATATTTAGCACCTAAAAGTTAACTTTTTACATGCTATTGAATTCCAGAAGCTTAACTAGTACAATTACACACGTGAATTCATATTATTTAACTTTAGTTTTAAAACCTGGCCTTGAAGAAAAAGAGAGGAAAACTCTTTTGGATGCTTTAAGCAAAAAGTTAACCGGTGAAGGCGGTAAGGTTGCAAAAGAAGATCTTTGGGGAGTGCGTCCGCTTGCTTATCCGATCAAAAGAAACACTTCAGGCTTTTTTGCCCATTTTGAAATTGAGGCAGATCCGGCCAATGCAAAAGGTCTTGACAAAATTTTAAAATTAGAAGAAGATGTGCTTCGTTATTTACTTATTCGTAAATAACGATAGTTAGTTGGTTAGTTTGTTCATAGTTAGTTCGTAAATTAATTACGATGAACGAATCACTAACTAACGAACTAACCGATTAAGAATATGGCAAGCAGGTCCTGGAACAGAGTAGAACTAATAGGTAATCTTACAAGAGATCCCGAACTTCGATATACTCCTAATGGTGCGGCAGTTGCTACTTTTGGTTTGGCTACAAACAGAACTTATGTTTCCGAAGGAGAAAGAAAAGAGGAAGTAGATTTTCACCGTTTAGTTGCCTGGAATAAACTGGCAGAACTTTGCACTCAACTTTTGAAAAAAGGCACAAAGGTGTTTATTTCCGGAAGACTGCAGACAAGGTCCTGGGAAGCAGCTGATGGGGCTACCCGGCAAACAACGGAAATTGTGATTGAGGATATGATAGTTTTGACTCCAAAAGGAACAGGCGGGCCGATCACTTCTGAAGATTTGGATTCTATACCGGAAGCTGCTAAAGCAGAATCTGCACCTGCAGAAGAAAAAGCGCCAAAAGAAGAAACTAAAGCAGAAGAATCAAAAGAACCTGTTGAGAAAGCTCCTCAGGAAGAAGTCAAAGACGACCTGCCATTCTAATAACTGTGCTTTATTGCGCGACTCGTTTGGTCGCAAAAAATCGTTCGGACGGTAGAGACTTCCTTACTTGATGTTGATTTTACGTCTAACAATTATTTCGAATCATGTAGGAGTATTGCGTAAAACCAACCACATTTTTTGACTGACTCAAACTTCGTCGCTGCTATGGCTTTCTAAAATCGAGCTGAGTAGGCTGAGATACATCGGTAACACTTCTAAGTTAGAATAACTAACTTAAGGAGGTGATTTAAAACCGATGGGCAAACATAAATTTCAGCAGCACTTCTACTTTCCCA
>Ga0209212_1000120_pt1 | contig 154742 bp, 157 predicted proteins | sample RifGroC2_FD_183996 | JGI IMG/M metagenome (GOLD analysis project Ga0209212, IMG submission 183996) | Groundwater microbial communities from Rifle, Colorado, USA - Groundwater C2 (SPAdes) (version 2) | ecosystem: Environmental > Aquatic > Deep subsurface > Groundwater | place: Rifle, Colorado...
TTGGCACCAGGAACCTCGGGGCAAATGGCCCAGTAACCGCCTTTTGGAGCGGCTTCAATAATTGCTGTAAATTCTGCTTTCATCACATCTCCTTTTCTTATATTAATGCGGAGTTCAAGACCGATACGCCCCTACGGGTCATGGCTCAGCGACGTGTTAGTTCCCTGCGGGTACATATTTCATCTTCACTGCATCACCAACGAACGAACCGATAATGTCGGGTAGCCCGGGAAGTAGGGACTTCGAGCCGATTCTCGTTTTTGTAAACAGAACCTTACCGGTGGTTCGATCTACCTGGTAAACCTCAAAGAGCTCCGCTCCCTTGTTCTGGGCCCAGCCGGCCAGTGGCGATGTTCCGAACATCGTAAATTGTGTGTCATCCCCTGAGACGGAGCCAGTAGTGCCGTCGAAGCAGAGGATCATAGGGTTAGAAAACGTGTCTGCGTGAAATGCGTAGCCCCAGATGATACTGCGGACTGACCTTTCATATTTGAGAGGGACCAGCACTCCTTTGCATCCGCGACGCAAGGAATAAGCAGAACCGACAATAATGCTACGAATGTTAGACGAATCATTGACCCTCCTGAGGGACCTAACATTTAATAGACGAATTTCCTCATTACCTATATTTCTTGCTAATATCCATTTTGTTTTTTATACCACCAGCAATATTTATTGTCAACTTATAAATACTCTGAAAGAAAATTATAAACCATTGAAAATGGAGAGGAAATGCAATATAATAATCTTGCATCGGTTATTATGTTGCTGAAATATAGTATTGCATATTAGTTATAAAAAGGTGGGCAATTTCACATGGAGGTATAAATGAATCCTTTAATCTTTAGAGAATATGATATAAGGGGAATGGTCGGGAAAGATCTTACACATGATGTTGTAAGGGAAATCGGCAGGGGATACGGGACAATGATGAGAAATCTCGGCAAGAAACATATTACTGTCGGCAGAGATAATCGCCTCAGCTCAAAGGATTTCAGGGACGCTATCGTTGAAGGAATCCTCTCAACGGGGATTGATGTAACCGACTGCGGCTTGATACCAACTCCCCTTTTATATTTCTCATTATTTCATCTCCCTGTTGACGGTGGTGTTCAGATTACAGGAAGCCATAATCCTCCTGAATTTAACGGCTTTAAGCTCTGCGTGGGTAAGACCACGATTCATGGAAAGGAAATCCAGCATGTAAGGGAGATTATTGAAAGCGGAAAACTTTCTCAGGGGAAAGGGATTTTAAAAGAGTATGACATAATTACGCCATATCTTGAGATGGTTAAATCAAAGATAAAACTCAATAAGAAGCTCAAAGTAGTCCTCGATGGAGGGAACGGCACTTCAGGACTTATAGCACCGAAGCTATTAAGAGATTTAGGCTGTGAAGTAACTGAGCTTTACTGCAACCTTGATGGTAATTTCCCGAATCACTTTCCTGACCCGACTGTAGTAAAAAATCTGACTGATTTAATAAAAAAGGTAAAAGATGAAAAAGCAGATGTGGGCATAGGATATGATGGAGACGCTGACAGAATCGGCGTTGTGGACAATGAAGGAAATATTATCTGGGGCGACCAGTTGATGATTATATTTGCGAGAGATATTTTAAAGAGAAAGAAAGGGGCAAAGGTTGTATTTGAGGTAAAATGTTCACAGAATCTCGGAAATGATATTAAGAAGCATGGCGGAATCCCCATTATGTGGGCGGCAGGACATTCACTAATAAAAGACAAGATGTTAAAAGAGAATGCAGAGTTTGGCGGGGAGATGAGCGGTCATATATTTTTTAAAGATGGATACTTCGGTTTTGACGATGCCATATACGCATCCTTAAGACTCCTATTGATACTCTCAAATACAAATCAGAAAATAACTGAGATGTTAGCAGATGTGCCTAAGACCTTTACAACCCCTGAAATAAGGGTTGACTGCCCTGATGAGGAAAAATTTGAGATAGTAAAAAAGATTACTGCCGATTTTAAAAAGGAGTATGATGTGATAGATATTGATGGTGCGAGGGTTATTTTTAACGGCGGATGGGGGCTCATAAGGGCATCCAATACACAGCCTGTCCTTGTTGTCCGGTTTGAGGCTGAGACTGAAGAAAAACTAAATAATTTTAAAAATATTATTTATCAGAGATTAAAAAAAATCCCAGCATTGAAAGACCTGAAACCATTTTAAGACAATGAAAATAATAATAAAACTTACACTCTTAATTCTATTCCTTATCCCTGCCATATCGGGTGCCAACACATTTTATCTTGACGGTGAAATCTTCTCCAATATAAACATGGAGATTGCAAAAGAGATTAAGATACCTCAGGGTGTAAAAAGTTTTTCAGTCTATATTGGCCAGATTCAATCCTTTTCTTCTCCGACATTCAATCAGCAGATACTCTCCTTTAATACTAAATACTCAACCACCCCTTCTAACATTGAAGATAAAATTGACGAAAATGGAAATAAATATTTAATTGCAAGGTGGGAAAACCCGCCTTCAGAATTAAATATAAATACAGCCTTTAAAGTAAAATCAAAGGTAGCCTTCTCAGATTTAAAAAGCAAGTCATCTTTCCCTTTAAGCAATATTTCACCCGATATCAAAAAATATCTATCCGATTCTCCGTATGCACAAAAGAATGACCCTGCTATTGTCTCATTATCTAAAAAACTTACAGAAGGGGCAAAGACACAGTATGAAGCTGTGACAAATGTATTGAACTGGGTTGTGGATAACATGAAATATACCCTTGAGCCTCCTCAATACGATGCACTTTATTCATTAAAGACAGGGACAGGCAACTGCCAGAATTTTTCCAACCTGTCTGTATCCCTATTAAGGGCAGCCGGGATACCGTCGAGGGTAGTAATAGGGTTTACTGTCAAAAACAACTGGAGGGTTAAGCATACAAATGACGGCTCTACACGGACATTGAGTCTTGCAGACGGAAGGCATGCATGGTTTGAGGTTTACTATCCTGATGTTGGATGGGTTGAGTATGATGCACAGCAGACACTCACATTTGTAAGCACAAGATATATAAGACAGGGTGTCGGCGTGGACAGTAAAGAGGTATCTGATGGAATTTATAAATGGAGCTGGCTTCAGAAGTCAAATGAATCTCCTTCTGTAAAGGAGGCAATAAATGCAACATTTGAGGATGATAAAAATGAGGTTCAGTCGGGGAAATTTGTTTCAAATCCGAGAAATCACTTATTCGGGATATTGCTGGCGGCTGTTAAAGAAGAAATACCTGTCCCTCCCCTGAAAAAAGAGGAGGTTCAGCCGATACCAAAACCAGAAATACCTCCGCCGCCGCTAATCAAGCCTGAACTGCCTCCACCACCTCGTGAGCCTGTAGAACCGACACCGCCTGAAAAGAAAGAGTGGGGTGATTTAACAAAACTAAAATATACGAAGTCTGCAGAATTCGGAAATCTGAATTTTCCGGAGGTGATAGATATTTTTGCAGAATATAAAAAGAAAGAGATGGCAGCAACTGCAACAGATGTATCCATGTCAAGCAGTTTTGTAGTGGAGTCGGCAGAGTATGTTACTGATAAAGAGGTCTTCGCCCAGTCTTTTGAGTTAAAGACTCCCATGATGGTAAAAGATATTTCACTGGCAATGCATAAATTTGGAGGGACACACGGGAATTTATGGGTAGAGATTGTTGAGGATAAGAACGACTCACCCATAGGAGATAAAATTGAGAGTGAGAGAATTCCAATAAACAATATCCGATACTTTAACGGCTACAAATGGATACCCTTCAGTCTTGAGAGGCAGAAAATAATACTATCCCCTGCAAGATACTGGGTTGTCCTGAGATACTCCGGTGATGCCATATTTAACTGGTTTTATATTTACGGCAACCCCTACGGAATTCCAGACGACACAAAATCAATGATGCCTGAAGGTTCGGAGTGGAATAACATCCTGAGCTATGATTTCAATTTCAGGGTAAGAGGCACAGAGTCGGAGTAACTTCATACACCTATTCCCACGATTGATGACCAATTCAGGATAAGTCAATTTTCACAAGAATATGTGCGGGGACATTGCATAAAACCCCATTTTGTTATAATATTTTAACTAATCAGTGATAGTAAAAGGAGATTAAAAACATGATTATTATAATGAAGCATGGTGTTACAAAACAGGAAATTGATGATGTGGCAGAAAAAGTTAGAAAACTTGGCTATGAGCCTCACCTCATGCCCGGCATAGAGAAGACTATCATTGCAGCAGTTGGTGATGAGAGGGGAAAGGCAAGACTTCAAGCGTTGGAGTCTATGCACGGTGTAGAGGATGTAGTCCCAATATTAAAACCATATAAACTGGCAAGCAGGGAGGTTAAAACGAATAATACTATTATTACTGTAAATAATGTAAAGATTGGCGGTGAAAAGGTTGTAGTTATGGCAGGTCCATGCTCTGTTGAAAGCAGAGAGCAATTGCTTGAAACTGCCAGAGCCGTAAAGGATGCAGGGGCTGATATTTTAAGAGGCGGTGCATTTAAACCAAGGACATCACCCTATGACTTCCAGGGGCTTGAAGAGGAGGGGTTAAAACTTTTGTCTGAGGCAAGAGCTGCAACAGGCCTGCCTATCATCACAGAAGTAATGAACCCGATGGATGTGGATTTAATAGTAAAGTATTCTGATATACTTCAAGTCGGTGCAAGGAATGTCCAGAATTTCCCCCTCCTTAAAGACTTAGGACAGGTGAAAAAACCGATACTCTTAAAAAGAGGATTAATGACAACTATAAAAGAATTTTTAATGTCTGCTGAATATATTCTTTCAGAAGGAAATAAAGAGGTAATACTCTGTGAGAGGGGTATAAGGACATTTGAGACAGCAACAAGGAATACACTTGATTTAAGCTGCATCCCTGTTTTAAGAAAAGAGACACACCTCCCAATAATTGTTGACCCGAGCCATGCTGTAGGACACTGGGAGTATGTTGCACCGATGGCAAAGGCAGCCGTTGCGGCAGGGGCTGACGGACTGATGATTGAAGTCCACTCATGCCCTGAAGAGGCATATTCCGATGGGCCACAATCCCTGAAGCCCACCAAATTTGCAAAACTGATGGAAGAACTGAAACCCTTTATAAAAGCTGCAGGGAGGAAATGAATCAGTGGTCAGTGACCAGTGATCAGTAATTGGCTTTTTATTTTTTAACTGTTCACTATTCACTGTTCATTGTTATATGAAACGGGTTCTTACTATTGCTGGTTCTGATTCGGGTGGAGGGGCGGGGATACAGGCGGATTTAAAAACCTTTGCCTCCCTCGGTGTTTATGGCATGTCAGTTATTACATCCATCACCGCCCAGAATACAATAGGTGTTCAGGGTATCCATGACCTCCCCCCTGAATTTGTAGCACTCCAGATAGATTCTGTTATAAGTGATATTGGTGTGGATGCTGCTAAGACAGGCATGTTAAGCAGTTCAGCTATTATTGATGTAGCCGCTTCAAAAGTTAAAAAATACAAAATACCGAATCTCGTCATTGACCCTGTTATGTATGCAAAAAGTGGAGACCCCCTTTTAAGACCTGATGCAAAAGATACCCTGATAAATAAACTCTTTCCTCTATCAATTTTAATCACACCCAATATCCCTGAGGCGGAATTTCTTTCAGGCATAAAAATAAAGGGTATAGAAGATATGAAGAAGGCTGGCAGGAAAATAAAGAAAAGAGTTGGAGCAGATGTGCTCGTAAAAGGCGGGCATTTAAGGGGAAAGGCGGTGGATATACTTTATACAGATGGAGAATTCTTTATTTTTGAGTCTGAAAGGATAGATACAAAGAATACACATGGGACGGGATGCACATATTCAGCAGCTATTGCCTCTGAACTTGCAAAAGGTTATTCATTATATGACGCAGTAAAATCGGCAAAGGATTTTATAACAGATGCCATAAAAAATTCTATTGAGATTGGGAAGAGCAGAGGACCAACAAACCCTATTGCCACATTATATAGAGATGCTGAAAAATATCGGTTATTGCAGGACATAGAGATTGCAATAGAAAAACTGAAAGGGGCAAAGATTGGAATATTGATTCCTGAAGTTCAATCAAATATGGCAGTTGCTCTCTTTGATGCAAAGGGATTTGAGGATGTAATGGCAATTCCTGGCAGGATTATCAAATATGGTGATGACATAATAACTGTATCAAGACCCACCTTTGGAGTATCAAGACATATTGCAAGTATTGTCTTGACCGCCATAAAATTTGACCCTGCAAAGAGGGCAGTAATGAATATAAAATATTCACCTGAGATAATTAATGCTTGCAAGAAACTAAATCTAAAAATTGGCTCTTTTAATAGAAAGGATGAGCCGAAAAAATTAAAAGCAAAGGAAGGCTCATCTCTTGAGTGGGGGACAGAAAAGGCTATCAGTGAATCAGGTTTTGTCCCCGACATAATCTACGATACTGGCGATATTGGAAAAGAGCCGATAGTGAGGATAATTGCAGAAAACCCTGAAGAACTTAGCAAAAAAGTAATTTTAATAAAAGAACACCTTACAAAGAAATAATTTCACTTTCACAAAGTTCTTTTGTGAGTTCTAATTCATATTCTGAAAGAGGGCAGATTTTAAATTGTATTTTAAATACATCTTCAAATCCTCTTACAAGTGCATCTGCTAACTCATTAAAAGAAAATACCTTTCCATTTAACTCATTAAGGGCAATTGATTTTTCTTTTAGCAACTTTACAAATTTTTTACTTTTATACTCTTCTTGAAAACCTAAACAATAGGCAAGTATTTCATGATGATTCTCTAAAGGGATTGACCCATGCTGGAGGAATGAATTTTTAAACCTCCTCTGGGCACTGCCAATCAGCTTTTTCCCGTCAACTGTAATTTCATATTGAGTAGTAGTAGCAAAACAGGAAGGATTTCGGAATACTGAATGCGGAATGCCGAATGCCAAATTTGAATTTGCATCAATTCCAAGAAAGGATAGACCCTTTAATAGAGCTTCACCTATAACTCTGTATGTTCCTGAAATATTATCAGGGAAGTGGGGATTATTTTTTGGAGACGCAATGCTATATGTAACTTCTTTATCATGAAGGACAGCCCTTCCGCCTGTAGGTCTTAAGACAATATCTATTTTATTTTTTCTGCAATATTCAGTATCAATTTTATTGTTCAGCCTCTGTGAATACCCAATAGAAAGTGCAGGCGATTTCCAGCCATAGAATCTCAATGTGGGAGGCGAAATACCTTTTTCTGCTGCTTCGGCAATAGCCTCATCCACTGCCATATTATATAAGCCGTCATGAAAACCATCTCTTATCAACCGCCACGCTTGCATTATTATCTATCTGTGTGGCATAAAACGCAGAGTTTGTCAAAATCCACACGCGCCAGATACCTTAATTTGCTCCCGTGTGGCATATGACAGGTTATACAGGTAATTATTTTCCCTTCAGCAAGGGGTATTTCGTTTGGCACATCCATATTCCTTCTAATTGAAATGCCGACGATATGCGACCGCGAATCCTCTTTATGACATTTCTCTAAACAAGTACTTATTTCAGCCTCCCTTTTACTTTTCAACCCATTATTTCCATGTTTTTCTTCTTCAGAAGCGCTTTCATTTTCTTTCTTCATATATTCAACAACAGAGGCAACTTCAGTGGTTCCGATAAAATATACAGCCACAATATCACTTATAGCCGCTTTCTTTACAGCAGTCTTTAAACTCTCCTCCTTTAATCTCTCCTCCTTTAGTTTAAATCTAAATATTTTTATTGATTTAAAATCCAATTCAGCATCATCCTCTTTTTGTTTTCCACTTTTCTGATCACGGTTAAATGCCTTTCCTGTATCAAAGGTGTAATCTTCTGAGATGGTCCTGTTACCAAAGGGGTCACTGACTGTAATTGTAAAATGGTAAACCTTTTTGGAGTCAAGTTTACTTAATCTTATAATATGCCTTTTATTATAAGTGTTAAAATGTAAGGATTCCCCATAGTCTTTTGTTTTTCCATATTCAACTATTGAATCTGAAAATTTATCAGTCTCAAATTTTATTTCTACACTTGATGAATCTATCTGATTCACCATTATTCTACTGATAATAGGGGGGATCTCGTCATCAACTATAAATTCAGAGATTGAGGCGGGAATAAATGAAAGAACCTCTGATTCCTTTTTCCTATTCTTTTTGTTGATTAAATTAATCTTAACCTGATAAGTGCTGTCTATTGTTATATTTTTAATGATCGCTATGTGCTCGTTCTCATAATTACCAAAGGAAATCTTTGTCCACTTATTATCCACCTTATTTTTATTATTCTCGCTGTCAAAATGGCATTTCTTGCATTCATCAAGTAGATTGTTGTAGTGTTTGTAGGTGAATGCCGATATTTCATCATAAACATCCTGATGGCATTTTTTACACTCCATCTCCTCTGCCATTGCAAATTGATAAAATACAGCCATATTTAAAATAACAAGCGATATAGCTTTAAAAATGAATAGATACATATTCCACCTCCACTTTAAGCAAGTAAGTTAATGTGGTATTTTTATAATTCTAACAAATATTTTATAAAACATTCAATAGCTAAAAATGGTTATGATAGTGGCAGAGTAAATCTGAATGTAGTACCTTTGCCTAACTGACTCTCTACCCAAATTTTTCCGTTATGCCCCTGAATAATATGTTTTACAATAGCAAGCCCAAGCCCTGTGCCGCCCAACTCCCTGCTCCTCCCCTTATCAACTCTGTAAAACCTCTCAAATATCCTCGGTATATCCTTCTCAGGAATCCCAATGCCTGTATCTTCCACATCAACCTGCAGCATATTATCCCTCTTGCCTGCCCAAACTTTTACGGTACCGCTATTTGTATATTTTATGGCATTATCAATTAGATTTACAATTACCTGCTCTATCCTTCCCTTATCTCCCATAACCTTTGGTGTGGTATCTCCAACATCCATAATAATTTCTATCCCTTTATCCTTTACCTGCTTTTCAAAACCTTGAATGACACCACTGATAATGTTTCTTATATCCAATGGCTCAAAACTCATAGGCATCTGGTGTGACTCCAGCTTGGAAAGGGTTAACAAGTCTTCGATAATCGCTGTCATCCTGTTTGCATGGCGGTCAATTACTGTTAAGAATTTCTTAAGTATCCCTTTATCGTCTAATGCCCCGCCTAACAATGTCTCGGTATAACCCTTTATGCTTGCAAGTGGTGTCCTTAGTTCATGTGATACATTTGCAACAAAATCCCTCTTGATTGCCTCAACCCTTTTTTCCTCAGTCACATCCTGAAAAAAACCAATAAGCACATTTGAATCCGATTCAATGGAAAAAGGGACAAGCCTTACTTCCAGAATCTGATTCCCTTTCCCCTCTATTGTAATCTCGTGAGGATTGTTACCCTTCAAAGAAAAGACAGTATCAATGGTTTTCAGAAGTGCCTTATCGTTTATAATATCGGAAATCTTCTTTCCCTCTATACCCTCATCCAATGGAAAGCTCGTATATATAAAAGGGTTGGCATATAGTATTTCTTTATCCGGATTAAGGACTATGACACCCATCTTCATCTCCCTCACAACCGCCTCTAATAGCCTACCTTTCACTCCTCCTCCAGAAATTTGTAACCAAAACCCCTAACAGTCTCTATATGTTTTGCAGATTTTCCAAGCTTCTCCCTTAGTCTTCTTATGTGAGTATCTATGGTTCTATCAGTTACATAATAATCTGTTCCCCTTACCCTATCCAGAAGGTCATCCCTTGATAAAACCTTCCCTCTTGCCTTTACAAGCTCTACTAAAAGCTTAAATTCTGTAGCCGTTAGTTTCAGAGGTTTCCCATAAGATATTACTACTGACCTCTCTAAATCTATCCTAATATTGCCTGCTGTAATAGTGCCTTCATTCTCCTCTCCGCCATGCCTCCTTTTCAAAACAGCCTTAACCCTCAATACAAGTTCCCGTGGGCTAAATGGCTTTGTAATATAATCATCTGCCCCCAGTTCAAGGCCAACTATTCTGTCCACTTCCTCCCCCTTTGCAGTGAGCATGATTATAGGTATATGATTTGTGGTGTTATCCCTCTTTATAGCCTTACAAACTTCAGTCCCTTCCATACTTGGAAGCATTATGTCCAAAATAATAAGGGCAGGTTTTTCTTTCTTAGCCAGCTTTACTGCCTCTGGGCCATCATCTGCAGAGATAACCTTAAATCCCGCATTTTCAAGATTATACTCAAGCAGGGTCAGAATATCTTCTTCATCATCTACTATTAAAATCTTTTTGTTCATAATAACAACAAAACAATGATACCAAAAATAATACGATAGTATGCAAAGGCGGAAAAATCATGCCTTGTAATAAATGATAGAAATGCCTTTATGACAATGAGGGCGGTTATAAATGCCACTATAAAGCCAGTTGCGAAGAGAGGAAAGTCTGATAAAGAGAGATATTTAATATTTTTTAAAAGGTCATAGGTTGTGGCTGCAAACATTGTAGGGATTGCAAGAAAGAAAGAGAATTCCGTTGCAGTCTTCCTGTCAAGACCAGCAACCAAACCGCCCATGATTGTAGCCCCTGACCTTGAGACGCCGGGAAACAGGGATAATACCTGGGCAAAGCCTACACCGAGTGCAGAACGGGGTGAGATGTTATCCACTCCGGAAATATCAGAATTCTTAACAAACCTCTCAATAACCAATATAGCAATGCCGCCAAAAATTAATGCAAAAGAAACAGTAAAAGGATTAAAAAGATTTACCTTTATATAGGAATGTATTTTAAGGCCAATTAATGCTGCAGGAAGAAATGCAATCAGGATATTAATTATAAATCTATTTGCCTCCTTTTTCCCGATATTAGAAATGACATTTAAAATTTTAGCCCTGTATATCCATACAACAGACAGTATTGCACCAAGCTGAATGAATATCTCAAAGACCTTTGCCCTCTCTCCAGTAAAAGAAAGAATGCTGCCTGCTAATATTAAATGTCCTGTAGATGATATTGGTAAAAACTCTGTAACACCCTCTACAATACCAAGTATAACTGCCTTTAAAATATCAATAAACACTACTTCCTCAATAACTCCAAAACCTTCTCCTCTATCTCGTCTCTGACTTCCCTGAATACCTCTATGGAAGCACCTTTTGGGTCTTTAATCTGCCACTCTATCCTCTTCTTTGCAGAAACTGTCGGACAGTTATCACCACATCCCATTGTAACTATAATATCAAATTTATCTTTTGGTAATGCATCTAATCCTTTAGATTCTTGGTTTGAGATATCAATTCCTCTTTCCTTCATTATATCAACTGCCATTGGATTAACAATACCTGTCGATCTTGAGCCTGCACTGTAAACTGAGATTTCCTTGCCATAATACCTCGCAAACCCCTCAGCTATCTGACTTCTGCAGGAGTTTTCTACACAGACGAAGATGAGTTTCATTCCTTAATACTTTGACACATTTATCTCTTCCATTTTTCCTGTAACCATGAAGACAACACGTTCTGCTATATTTGTAACCCTGTCTGCAATCCTTTCAAGGTTGTGTGCTACCCAGATAAGATAGGTCGCCCCCTCAATAATCTTTGGATTCTCTATCATCATAAGCAGTAATTCCCTGTAAACCTGGTCATACATGACATCAACTTCAGTATCTTCATCACAGATAGCCCTCGCAGCATCGGCATCGCGACCCATAAACGCCTTGAGACACCTTTCTAACATCAGCAATCCTTTTTCTGCCATTCTCGGCATAACGACCAGTTTCTTTACAAGAGACTCTTTACCTATCATTACATTTATCCTTGCAATACCCTCGGCATGGTCAGCCATCCTTTCCAAATCTGTTATAACACTCAATATGGCAGCGATGGTCCTCAAGTCAATAGCCATAGGCTGTTGTGTGGCTATCAGAAGAAGGCACTTCTCCTCTATCTCAAATCTCTTTTTATTTATTAAAAGGTCATTCTTAATAATCTCCTTTGATGCCTCAATATCCCTCTTTTTAAGCGACTCAACAGAATTTTTTATAGCAGCAGCCACCATGTCACCCATCTCCAGCAACTCATCCTGAAGTTCCTTCAATGACTTGTGATACGCCTCTCTTGTCATTTGTCCTCCTCTTTACTCAATAATATAGTAGGTAGTTTATGACTTCCATGTATTACTAACACTATATAAACTACATTGCTGCTTATTGTATAAACTATCCGATAATTTTGATAAATAAGTTCCCTTATATCCGGGTTACTGTATTCAGGCACAACTCTACCCATATATGGAAAATCTTTTAGTCTCTCTATAGACAACCATATCTTTTTTGCAAAATTACTGGCATAATAAACTGAATCTTTTGAAATATACTGGACGACTTCTTCAAAACTTCCGATACCATCTTCAGTCCAAATAATCTTTTCTACTTTATCCATCGGGCTATCCTTTTACTTGCCTCATCATGGGTGATAACCTTACCCTCTTCAATCTGTTTTAAACTTTTATCAACTTTTTGTCTAAAATATATCTTTGACATAATCTCATCATAATCAGCCTCATCGGGCAAGTTTTCTATCATCTCTATTACATTTTCCTTTATTGTTTTCATTTTATCACCTCCTCCTCATCCAAATCTCCCAGTTATATAATCTTCCGTCATCTTGTTTGACGGGGCTGTAAATATCTTTTGAGTATTATCAAACTCTATCAACTCGCCCATCATAAAAAATCCTGTATATTCTGACACCCTTGCTGCCTGCTGCATATTGTGCGTTACAATAACCACAGTATAATCTTTTTTTAATTCGGTAATCAAGTCCTCTATCTTTGCCGTTGCAATCGGGTCGAGGGCAGAGCAAGGCTCATCAAAGAGGATTACCTTAGGCTCTACGGCAAGCGCCCTCGCTATGCAGAGTCTCTGTTGCTGTCCGCCTGAAAGGGAAAAGGCTGACTCATGGATTCTGTCCTTTACCTCATCCCACAGAGCCGCCTTTTTTAAGCTCGTTTCTACAGCATTATCAAGGCTCTCTTTTTTATTGAAGCCCTGTATCCTGACCCCATAAGCAACATTTTCATATATGCTTTTTGGGAATGGATTCGGTTTCTGAAAGACCATGCCGATTTGCCTTCTGATATCTATGACATCAACCTCCTTTGAATATATATCCATCCCATCATATTCTATTTTCCCCTCAAGCCTGAACACAGGTATCAGGTCATTCATCCTGTTCAGGCATCTTATAAATGTGCTCTTTCCGCAACCCGATGGCCCGATGACGGCAGTTACTGCCTTTGCCGGGATATTAAAATTTACCTCTTTTAATGCCCTTTTCTCTCCATAAAATATATTTAATCTTTCAATCCTGAAGGCAGTATCCGTTGTCACCATCTCATCCTCTTTTCATATCTGTATCTCAAATATGTTGCAATACCATTCATAAAAAATACAATTATCAAAAGCACCATTATACCTGCTGCGGCGTCTATCCAGAAACCCTTTTGTGGCCTTGATACCCAGTTGAATATCTGAATTGGCAGAACTGAGAAGGGGTCAAAAAGCCCTTTAAGGCTTATATAAGGAAATTCTAATGATATGGGACTTGTCGGCAAAAATGCAACATAGGTTAAAGCCCCTATTGTTATAAGGGGCGATGCCTCGCCTATTGCCCTTGATATGGCAAGAATAGTTCCTGTTAAAATAGTCGGCATTGCGGCAGGCAATATCTGATTTCTTATGGTCTGCCATTTTGTTGCACCGAGGGCATATGATGCCTCTCTTATTGTTGTTGGTATTGCCCTGATAGCCTCTCTCGTTGAAATAATTATAAGCGGCAAAACCAGTATCGCCAGTGTCATTGCCCCTGCAATCACACTCCTATCCATGTTCAACCCCCTTACAAAAAGTTGGAGTCCAAGAAGTCCGTAGATGATAGAAGGGACAGCAGAGAGATTTGAAATATTTATCTCTATAAACTCCCTGAGCCAGTTTTTTTTGCTATACTCCTCAAGATATGTTGCCGCTGATACACCGAGAGGAAAGGCAACCACAACTGTCATGGCTGCAACCCATACAGTTCCGACCCATGCAGAAAGCACACCTGCCGCCTCTGGCTTTCGGGATGGATAACTTGTAAGGAATTGCCAGCCGAGCCTTGAAAAACCATCAATGGTTATATCAATTAAAAGTGTTAAAAGAACTATGAGACCAAATAGTGTTGCAAAAAGCCCAACAATATAAAACGACTTATCATATAGTCTATTTCTGAGTTTTGTATCCATAATGTTAAATTTCAAATAACAAATTCCAAACTACTTGATTATTGGAATTTGGTGTTTGGGATTTGGTGCTTCTTTTCTATTCATATACTTCTCTAAACCTTTTTTTGAGAAAATAACTTATCATGTTTAAGCCAAATGTAACTACAAATAAACTCATCCCTGCTGCAAATATAGTCTTATACTCAAGCGTTCCTGTGGGTGTATCCCCAAGGCTCACCTGAACTATATATGCTGTAATGGTTTCTACAGGGACAAGCGGATTTAATGTGAGCCTCGGCTGCTGCCCGGCTGCAATCGCCACAATCATTGTCTCCCCGATTGCCCTTGATATGCCAAGTATAAACGAGGCGGCAACGCCTGAAAGTGCTGCAGGCAAAATCACCTTTATTGATGTTTGGAACTTTGTTGACCCGAGTGCCATTGAACCCTCCCGTAAACTCATTGGCACGGAATGCAAAGCGTCTTCACTTAAAGACGATATGATAGGAATTATCATAATCCCCATGACAATACCTGATGAAAGAGAATTAAAGCCAGAAAGTTCTGGAATAACCTTTTGAAGAAGGGGGGTTACAAAGAGAAGGGCAAAATAGCCATACACCACTGTTGGCACCGCTGCAAGTATTTCAAGGGCAGGCTTTATAGCTATCCTTATCTTCTTTGATGCGTATTCACTCAGGTATATTGCACTTATAAGCCCAACCGGTAATGATACGCTCATTGCAATTACAGTTGTCAATAATGTCCCTGCAAAGAGTGTCATGATGCCAAAGTGCTTTTCAGCAAACAACGGCGTCCATTGGGTGTCAGTTAAAAAATCAAAAACAGATACCTCTTTGAAAAACTCAAAAGTCTCAAATATAAGGACACCTACAATGCCAAGTGTAATAAAAACAGAAAAGAAGGCACTCAAAAAGAGCGCCTTCTCAATTGCCTTCTCTTTTATTTTCTGAAGATTTCTATGCATTATTCCTTCTTCAAGAGTTCTTCAATCTTTACACCAACCTGAGAACCGTGGCCGCCGAATATAGAACCGACTTTACGATTTTCAAACCTCTTGAGCACAAGCTCATAAGCTGTATTGGGTAAGGAAATATAGCCAACCTCTTTGGAGAGTTCGGCAGCACCCTTCATATAGAAGTCAATAAACCTCTTTACCTCCTGCTTGTCAGCAGATTTTTTACTAACATAAATAAACAGGGGCCTTGACAGAGGCTGATATATTCCTTTCACTACATTTTCATATTCAGGAATAATTGGCCCCTTCCCATTTGCATCATTCTCATCATCAACCGGCACAATCTTCAGCTTATCCTTATTGTGCTCATAATATGCCATGCCAAAAAAACCTAAGGCAAAGTTATCACTGGAAATACCCTGAACGAGGACATTATCATCCTCACTGGATGTGAAATCACCACGGCTTGAATGCTCCTTCCCCACAACTGCCTCAGTAAAATAGTCGTAGGTACCTGAATCCACTCCTGCACCAAAGAGGTGTATCTCCTTGTTAGGCCAGTTGGAACGAATCTGATTCCATTTTTTAATCTTCCCCTGTGCCTCAGGTTCCCAGAGCTTTTTTAGTTCCTTCACAGTCATATAGTCAACCCAGCTATTTTTTGGGTTAATTATAACAGCAAGGCCGTCATAAGCAACCGGAAGTTCAATGTATTCTACACCATTCTTTTTACAAAGTTCAACCTCAGTAGGCTTTATTGGCCTTGAGGCATTACTTACATCTGTCTCCCCATTACAGAACTTCTTAAAACCACCACCTGTGCCGGATATCCCTACTGTTATCCTTGTACTCCCTTTTTCAGACTTCTGAAACTCCTCTGCTACAGCCTCAGTTATGGGATAGACAGTAGAAGAGCCGTCTACCTTTATAAGCTGGGCTGAATGAACTATTACTGCTGATAATAATACAAGCATAATTAATAAACTTATAACTATTTTTCTCATATTGTTACTCCCCCTTTATTTTAAAAACTCACCTGAAATACAACCTGCCCCTTTTTATCATCTTTGTATCCGGCATTCTCATAATGCAGCTGTTCATAGACTATAAGCAGATAATTGTTATCATGAACCTTATAGCTTAAGCCGGTTATTAACAGATTCTGTGTATCGTTGGATGAATCTGTATCAGGGTCCCACACATCATATCTTCCCATAATGGCAACTCTGTCATATAAGGGAATCTTAAGGTTGCCGAATACAGAGTATCCCCTCTTTTTCTTCTCGTCAGAACCGTCCTGTTGACCCTTTGCCTGAGTATATTCACCTGTAAGGACTATATACCTGTTCTGGCAGCTTAATAAACCAGAATTATTCGTCCATTCAGGGTCTGTTGACTTATTCCCTTTTCCTGATACACCAAGATAGCTTAACTGTAAGCCAGGGATTAAGTCCGGCAGAGGTCTTAATGTTATCCTTCCTTCAACCACCTTATTTTGATTATCCTCCGCCGCATAATAACCTCCGCCATTGTATATACCAATATGGTAACTTCCGTATCTGCCTGAATATGGGGTGTGATAGCCTACATTTTCCTGCAATTCTTTGCTTAACTTACCGCCAAAATTACCAAGTAATCCTATGCCCATGTCTGCAGAGTTGAAATTCTTAAACCTTTCCTGAAACATTGCCCCCTGCATCCTGTAAATATTTATACTCTGCTGAAAGTCGAGCCAGGGAGTCTGACTGACCCCAATTCTTAAATCATTATCAGAAAGCATGCCAAAGTCAGAAGTTAGAATATCAATATAATAGTATTTAAGTCTTAATTCTATATCACCTCTTTGTGAATTTGATGTATTTGTTATTTGTGTAATATCAGAAGTAACCCTTGCCTTGAACCATGGCGTTATATCCTTTTTTATATTGATATATCCCCTTGTTATTGAGAACTTGTTATAGTTTGTCTCAACATGGCCTGTTGTTCCTGCTGAGTAATCTAAGTAAGCCAATCCTCCGATACTTATTCCCTGAAGCCCTTTTGGTAATTCAGCCTTACTTTTACCTGCAATGTCTTCTGCCTCTTCCATTGTAATAGTCCCTTTCTCCACTAATTTCTGGAGAAGAGGATCTTTTATTTCTGCATTTACTGAAAATGGAATAGTAAGCAATAGTGCAAATAACCCGCCAACTAAATTTATTTTAATCATTTTCATTTCCTCCTTCTGAATTATATTATAAATTTTTATAATATACTTTACAGCCTTTATGTTACAGGATTATTAACCTTATGTTACATTTGTGTGAAGTTTTACTGAGAGAAACGATAGATATGAATTACGAAAATATAAATAGGAATTAAAGGGGGTTAAAGAATAAGCAACCTATTGAAAGGACTGCTAACAGCTATTTTTTCTCATCTCTAATTCCTGACTTGCCGAATCTTTTTTGTAATTCTTTATAAATATCTTCAGGGGTTATATCATGATACCCCAACAAAACAAGGGAGTGAAACCAGAGGTCTGCTATCTCGTAGATAATTTCTTCTTTCTTGTCATTCTTAGAACCTATCACTACCTCTGATGCCTCTTCTCCTATCTTTTTAAGTATCTTATCTCTGCCTTTTTTAAATAGTGAAGATACATAGGAACCTTCTCTCATATTTCTTTTCCTGTCCAGAATTACCTCATATATCTTGTCAATTAGTTCGGACTTCGGACTTCGGACTTCGGATTTCGGACTTTCAAATAACTTACCGAAAAAGCATGTCCTATTACCTGTATGGCAGGCAACACCCTTTTGCTCTGCTTTTACAAGTAATGTATCATTATCACAGTCATAGTTTATTTCTTTGACAATCTGCTCATTTCCGGATGTCTCCCCTTTTTTCCAGAGCTTTCCCCTTGACCTGCTCCAGAAATGGGTATAGCCAGTTTCAATAGTCTTCTTTAATGACTCCTCATTCATATAGGCATGCATCAACACATCACCATTCTTCCAGTCTTGAATAATTGCTGGTATTAAACCGTTACTGTCGTATTTTAGATTTTTTATGTCCATTTATAACCTTACATTAACCCCTTTCCCTCTTAAAAACTCTTTTGCCTCTTTAATTGTATATTCACGATAATGAAATATAGATGCGGCAAGGACGGCATCTGCCTTCCCTTCCATAAATCCCTCATAAAGATGCTGTAGATTGCCAGCCCCTCCTGATGCTATAACAGGGATACCGACTGTCTCTGATATGTTTTTTGTCAATTCAATATCATATCCCTCTTTCGTCCCGTCTCTATCCATACTTGTAAGGAGTATCTCTCCTGCACCATACTCTTCCATCCTTTGAGACCACTCCACTGCATCAAGTCCTGTAGGATTACGACCCCCGTGTGTAAAAACCTCCCACCTTAAAAGTTCGGAGTTCGGAGTTCGGAGTTCGGAGTTTAAATTTTCTTTTTTTTCTGCCTTCTGTCTTCTGTCTCCTGTCTTCTGTATTTTTTTCGCATCTATTGCCACCACAATGCACTGACTACCAAATCTTTCAGATGCCCTCTTTACAAATTCAGGGTCTTTAACTGCTGCGGTATTTACTGAAACCTTATCCGCACCTGCCTTCAATAAATTTCTTATATCATCAAGTGTCCTTATGCCACCGCCAACTGTAAGTGGCATGAAGACCCTTTCTGCTGTCCTATAAACTACATCAATAATAATATTTCTGTTTTCATGTGAGGCTGTAATATCAAGAAATGTAATCTCGTCTGCCCCTTCCCTGTCATAAATCTCAGCAACATCAACAGGGTCCCCTGCATCCCTTAAATTTAAAAATTTAACCCCTTTTACAACCCTGCCATCCTTTACATCAAGACAGGGGATTATTCTTCGTGTAAGCATGATTAGTCATTAGTAGTTAGTGAATAGTGAATAGTTTTTACTGACGACTATTCACCGAAATTTTCACTACCCACTAACTTAATTGCCTCTCTTAAATTCACAGAACCGCTGTAAAGCGCCTTCCCAATTATCACCCCATCCACTCCATGTTTTTTTAGTTTCATAATATTTTTTATATCGTTAATATCCGACACCCCTCCTGATGCAATTACGGGAATGCTAATTGATTTTGCAAAAAACTTAATTGAATCTATATTGGGTCCTGAAAGAGTTCCATCCCTGCTTATATCTGTATATATAATACCTGATATACCCATACCTTCAAACCTTTTTGCCAATTCAGAGGCAGATGTATCAGTAACATCTTCCCACCCCCTCACTGCCACATTACCATTTTTAGCATCTATTCCCACGATAATCCTTTCAGGAAACACCTTGCAGACTTCACTAATAAGGATAGGATTTTCCCATGCAACTGTCCCAATTACAACCTTTTTAGCCCCTATGGAAAAATACTCTTTTATAGTTTCTATATTTCTTATTCCTCCGCCAACTTCCAGAGGAATTTTTACTGATTTTATTATGCTTTCTATTATCTCCTTATTTTTTGGGACACCAGATACGGCACCATCTAAATCTACAATATGAAGAAACTCAGCCCCCTCATCCTCCCATCTCTTTGCAACTGATACAGGGTCATCTGAATACACGGTCTCCTGCTCCATCCTCCCCTGAAAGAGCCTTACACACCTGCCGCCTTTTATATCAATTGCTGGAATTATTAACATTTACAAAAATCTCCAAAATTCTTTAGCAACTTTAAGCCGGCTTCCTGACTCTTCTCGGGATGAAACTGGCAGGCGAAGATATTATCCTTATAGATGCTTGAAACAAACTCAACCCCATAGTCAGTCGTGGATGCTATAACATCATCATCTTCCGGTATTACATAATAGGAATGGACAAAATAAAAAAAGGAGTTGTCAGGTATCCCTTCATAAATAGATGAAAATTGGTTTTTCTGACCACTGACCACTGACCACTGACCACTCTTTTTTATGCTATTCCATCCCATGTGGGGAACTTTAAAGTTCGGAGTTTGGAGTTCGGAGTTCGGAGTATTAAAAGAGAATTTTACAACTCTACCCTTAACAATATCCAAACCTTTATGAATACCAAATTCCTCACTTTCTGTGAACAAAAGCTGAAGACCAAGACAGATGCCAAGGAAGGGTTTACCATTTTCTATAACCTTATATACAGTATCAATCAATCTGCCATTTTCTAAATTCCTCATGCAGTCTTTAAATGCACCAACACCGGGCAAGACAACTCCATCAGCAGAAAGTATCTCTTGGGGATTATTTGTTACAACAGCTTCATGTCCAACCCTCTCAAACCCCTTCTGGACACTCCTCAAATTACCCATTCCGTAGTCTATTATTGCAATCATAGAATTAGGGACTTGGAGTTAGGGACTTGGGATTAGTTTTTTTACTAACCCCTATCCCCTAATCCCTAACCCCTGCTTTTACAGTTTTCCCTTCGTAGAGGGTATCCCCTTTACTCTTTCATCTAAGGAGGTGGCCTCATCTAATGCCCTTGCTGCTGCTTTGAAGATTGATTCAATTATATGGTGGAGATTATTCCCATATATCATATTTATATGCAGACTCATACCGCTGCTATTTGCAAATGCCCTGAAAAATTCCTCTGTCAACTCTACATCAAATTCTCCAACCTTTTCTTTTGGCATCTTGACATTATAGACAATAAATGGTCTCCCGCTTATATCCACTGAAACCATTGAGAGCGCTTCATTCAAAGGTATCACTGCGTGCCCATATCTTTTTATACCCACCTTTTCTCCAAGTGCTTTCTTAAATGCATCTCCGAGTGCTATCCCTACATCTTCAACAGTGTGATGAAAATCTACATCCGTATCACCCTTTGCATTAATCTCCATATCAAAAAGACCATGCTTTGCAATCTGAGAAAGCATGTGGTCTAAAAATGGGACAGCAGTATTTACCTTATATTCACCCCTGCCATTTAATTTTAAACAAACGCTAATATCTGTCTCTTTCGTCTTTCTTTTAACCTCAGCCTTCCTCTCCATTTTGTCCTCCTATGCTATAATTTTCTTATTGTATCTAAAAATTCATTATTCTCTTCCGGAGTGCCTATTGTAACCCTCAAGCAATCTTTCAGATAATTGTCATTGCCAAAATTTCTGATAAGTATACCATTGTCTGATAATCTATCAAAGACCTCTTTGCTGTTTCTATCTACTTTAAACAGGATAAAGTTTGTCTCTGAAGGATATGGTTCAATACCCTCAATTTCTTTAAGCCCCTCCATAAGCTTATCTCTTTCCGATATAATAGCTCCTATCTGTTTTTGAATTTCTGTTCTGTTCTCTAAAATTATACTTGATATCTCCTGTGAAAGAGCATTGGAATTATATGGAAGCCTAACCTTATTTAGCTCTTGGCAAATCTCCTTATCCGCCATCAAATATCCAACCCTCAAGCCTGCCATTCCTATTTTTGAAAGAGTCCTTAAAATGATTAAATTCTTACACTCTTTCAGATATGGCAAAAATGTCTTCCTTGAAAAATCATAATATGCTTCATCTATTACAACAATGCCAGTCGTTTTTTCCAATACCTTTAAAATTGATTCTTTATCAAATGAGTTTCCTGTAGGATTGTTTGGATAGCTGATAAAAATAACCTTCGGTTTAATTCTCTCCATATTGGATAAGAATTTGTCCAACGGAAGTGCCCAATTCTTACCCAAAGAGACACCTTCAGGCATAAGGGACAGAGACATTGCAATAATCCCATACATAGAAAATGTGGGAATTGGTAAAAGAACCCTATCCCCATGCCCTCCAAATGCAGTCAGAATTAACTGAATGAGTTCGTCAGAACCATTTCCTATTATTATATTGTCTACAGGAGTTTTAACATGCAATGAGATAATGTCTTTAAGTCTTGATGCAAGAGGGTCGGGATAGCGGTTTATCTTTATCCCCTTAATACCTTCCACAACCTTTTTCATCAGAGCCTCAGACAGAGGATAAGGATTCTCCATTGCATCAAGCTTGATTCTGCATGGGGTATTCTCTATGTGATAGGGCTTGAGCTCCTTGACCTCTTTTTTTACAAAACTTTTGATGTCAATCATAACTCAAAATAATAACCAATACCCAAATCACAAAAGCCAAATAATAACCAATGATTCAATCACCAATAACCAAACATATAACCTTTTGATTATTGGTAATTGGAGTTTATTTGGTGATTAGTATTGGTGTTTGGTTATTTAAGGCGTATCTCTACCGCCTTTGCATGGGCTGTTAAACCCTCTGCCTCAGCTATGCCTTTTACAGTAGGTGCAATATCCTTTAAAGACTTCTCGTTAAAGGATATGAGGCTTGACCTCTTCACAAAGTCATAAACCCCAAGAGGCGAAAAAAATCTCGCAGTCCCTCCTGTCGGCAATACATGATTGGGCCCTGCCGCATAATCACCGACTGCCTCAGGTGTAAACTTGCCAAGAAATATGGCACCAGCATTTTTGACTTTATCAATCATCTCATCAGAGTCTTCTATCATCAATTCTAAATGTTCAGGGGCAATCTTATTTGATAGGGTTATACCATCCTCAATATTTCTCACTATAAAACAGATACAATTGTTCTTTAGACAATTATCTATAATTTCAGAACGGCTAAGTGATTTTTTCTGAATATCAAGCTCCTTTACTACATCAGTGGCTAAATCCAAAGAATCTGTTATGAGCAGAGGATATGATAGTTCATCATGCTCCGCCTGAGAGAGAAGGTCTGCTGCAATGAAATCAGCCCTTGCACTTTTATCAGCTATAATAAGTATCTCGCTTGGTCCTGCCACCATATCAATATCTACATCCCCAAAAACCATCCTCTTTGCCTCTGCCACATATACATTGCCAGGCCCAACAATCTTATCCACTTTTGGAATAGTTTCTGTCCCGTAAGCCATAGCAGCTATTGCCTGTGCACCTCCAATACAGAATATTTCGTCAACACCAACTATATCTGCCGCTATAAGCACATACGGATTCAGCCTTCCTGCCGATGCAGGTGTACACATAACAACTTTTTTTACACCGGCAACTTTTGCAGGAATGACATTCATTAATACAGAAGACGGATATGATGCCTTGCCGCCAGGCGCATATACCCCGGCAATAGCAAGTGGTCTTATAACCTGTCCGAGCAGTATGCCTTCTTCCTTATAACTCCAAGACTTCTCCACCTGATGCTCATGAAATTTTTTTATCCTCTCGGCAGTAAATCTTAAATGCTCTAAAATCTTCTTGTCTATTGATGCATAGGCATTTTCAATCTCCTCTCCTGATACCTTTATATTTTCAGGTGAAAGATGGTAATTATCAAATTTCTTTGTAAATTTTATGACCGCCTCATCGCCTTTTTCCCTCACCTGATTTATGATATTCCGGACAGAAGCCTCTACATCTGCCCTGCCAATTCTCCCCCTATTTACAATCCTATTGAGGGCTTCATCAAATCCATCTTCCCATGATTTAATTATTTTCATCTGCTATCACCTCAACACCAAATCGTGAAAATCTTTTTTGAGCGACTTTTTATTCTTTCTTTTGTTCCTTAATGTAAAAATCTGACAGAGTAAAGCAAAAGAAAAATAACGGAAGCGAAAAAAACGGTTTTCACGATATAATACTCCTCAATTCCTCAATTACATTATTTATCCTCTCATATTTAGTCTTAAGGCTTGCCCTGTTGACTATCAGCCTCGCTGTAATCTTCATAATCTCCTCAACCTCTACAAGGCCGTTCTCTTTTAGTGTTTGCCCTGATGAAACAAGGTCAACAATCCTCTCTGACAGCCCTACTATCGGAGCGAGTTCAATAGAGCCGTAGAGTTTTACAATCTCCACCTGTATCCCCTTATTCCTGAAATAATTCTCTGTGATTTTTGGAAATTTCGTTGCAACCCTTATATGTGTCCATTTGGAGGGGTCATCCTCTGCCCTCAACTCTTTAGGCTCAGCAAGCACCATTCGGCAGAAACCGAATTTCAAATCAAGAGGTTCATAGATATCTCTCCCCTGCTCCGTCAGGACATCTTTTCCTGATACACCAATATCAGCAGCCCCATACTCCACATAGGTGGGTATATCAGTATCTCTTATCACAAGAAATTTCACATTCTCTCTTGAAAGGTCAAATAAAAGCCTTCTTGTATCTTCTAAAATAGGAGAGCCATCTAAGCCTATTGACTTAAAAAGCTCCACAGACGGTTTTAAATTCCTGCCTTTTGGAATTGCTATAGTTATTTTATCCACTATTTTACTCTCCTTATCTTTGCCCCCAGTACCGATAATTTTTTCTCAATTGCCTCGTATCCCCTGTCAAGGTGATAGACACGGCTTATAACTGTCTCCCCCTCAGCCGCCAGTCCTGCAAGTATTAATGATGCACTTGCCCTTAAATCCGTTGCCATAAGAGGCGCCGCACTCAACTTCGGAACACCCTTTATAACCGCAGTATTCCCCTCTACCTTTATATTAGCCCCCATTCTTCTAAGTTCTGCAACATGCATAAATCGGTTTTCAAATACTGTCTCGGTTATAACGCTCATCCCTTCCGATATGGACATGAGTGACATGAACTGTGCCTGCATATCTGTTGGAAATGCAGGATAGGGGGAAGTCTTAATATCTACTGCTTTTATCTTCCCATTTGCTTTCACCCTTATAAAATCCTTCCATGTATCTATATTTACACCTGCCTCAGTCAGTTTTACAATTACAGGTTCAATATATTCAGGGATACAATTTGTTATCTTAACATCGCCACCTGTGATTGCTGCAGCCACCATGAATGTCCCTGTCTCAATCCTGTCAGGTATTACAGTATGCTCTCCGCCATTCAGTCTTGATACACCATTTATCTCTATAATATCGGTCCCCGCCCCTTTTATTGATGCCCCCATAGAATTTAGCGTGTTAGCCAGATTGACAACCTCCGGCTCTTTTGCAGCATTTTCAATAATGGTCTTCCCTTCGGCAAGGACTCCTGCCATCATAATATTCTCTGTCCCGGTTACTGTTACTATGTCAAAATATATCCTGTTCCCCTTAAGCCTCTTTGCCTCCGCTACAACATATCCATGCTCAAGTTTTATATTTACACCGAGTGCCTCAAAACCTTTCAAATGGAGGTTTATAGGCCTTGCACCAATTGCACATCCTCCGGGCAGGGATACCTTCGCCTTTCCAAGCCTTGCCAGTAACGGACCAAGCACCATAACCGATGCCCTCATTGTCCTCACAAGATCATACGAGGCTTCAGTATTATTTATCCTTGATGCATCAACAATGACCTGCCCATCTCCGCTTCTTTCTACTTTTACACCCGCCCCTTTTAGTAGCTGGCATGTTGTATCTACATCTTTTAGATTCGGGACATTATGTATCTTATTCTCTTTATCCGTCAGGATAGATGATAGGAGAATAGGAAGGGCAGCATTTTTTGCCCCGCTGATCTTTACAGTCCCGTTAAGTTTTACACCCCCTTCAATAATTATCTTTTCCATGCAGTAACAACCCTTTCAATCCCTGATAAATCTTTTATCGTTTTTATATTATGAAATTTATCTATGTCTGAAATAATACGAGATACCTCCTCATACTGACCAAAACCTATCTCCATTGCTATAAAACCACCTGATTCCAAGAACAGTGGCGCATCTTTTATTATTTTCTGTATAATCTCCAATCCGTCTTTTCCGCCGTCAAGAGCCCATCTCGGCTCCCAGTCCCTTACCTCAGGCATTAATCCCTCTATATCACATGTTGGTATATAAGGCGGATTTGATACAATAATATCAAATAATCTCTCCTTACCCTCCTTTATGAAAAGGGGGCCAGGAGGATTAAATGGAATATATAAATCACCCTTTAAGAAGATAATCCTTCCTGCTACATTATGAATTATTGCATTTTCCTTTGCAACAGATAATGCACTATCTGACTTATCTACTGTAAAAACATGAGACTCCGGGCTCTCTTTTGCAATACTAACTGCAATATTTCCAGAACCTGTCCCAATGTCAAGGATGCGTATGGGATTGAAGATTGGAGATTGAAGATTTTTAACCTTTAGACTTCGCTCAAGGCATGCTTCTGACTTCTGACTTCTGACTTCTGACTTCTGGCTTCTGATTATATCCAGAACAGTCTGAACGAGTACCTCTGTTTCTGGTCTTGGTATAAGGGTATCCTTTGTTACCTTAAATTTGAGTGACCAGAATTCTTTCTCCCCTGTAATATAGCTTACAGGCTCCATCATCCCCCTTCTCTCAATAAATTCTTTGAATCTTCTGACTTCTGACTTCTGTATTCTGGTTTCTGAATTTACGTAGAGATATGTGCGGTCTTTATTCAAGACAAAAGAAAGGAGGACTTCTGAATCGAGGCGGGCAGAGGGGATATTATGACTTTTGAGATATTCTGCTGCCCAATTAAGAATATCTCTTAAAATTATAGTGGTCAAGTGGTCAAGGGATCGAGGGTTCAAGTGTTTGACTTTTCTTTTCGCTCAATCCCTTGACTCCTTGAACCCTTGAATCCTCTTTTGAATTCAGTGCCTCTGTCTGGTAGGCAATAATCAATTTATCAATTATCTCCTGTAAATCACCTTTTAAAATTGAATCAAGTCTATGGAGAGTTAATCCTATTCTATGGTCGGTAACCCTATTCTGGGGAAAATTATATGTCCTTATCTTCTCACTCCTGTCACCGCTTCCAACCTGAGTTTTTCTCTCCAGTGCCCTTGCATCAAACTGCTCTTTTTCCTGTCTTTCTTTAAGCCTTGCCCTGAGTATCTTAAATGCTTTATCTTTATTTTTGTGCTGTGATTTTTCATCCTGCATGGATACAACTATTCCTGTAGATATATGAGTAACCCTTACGGCAGAGTCGGTTGTGTTTACACTCTGCCCGCCATGTCCGCCAGACCTGAAAACATCAACCCTAATATCTTTCATATCTATAACTACATCTATCTCCTCAGCCTCAGGGAGTATTGCAACAGTTGCGGCAGATGTATGCACCCGACCTAATGCCTCTGTCTCGGGAACCCTCTGAACCCTATGAATTCCGCTCTCGAACTTCAGCTTGCTATAAACCCCTTTGCCTTCTATCATCGCTATTACCTCTTTAATACCGCCCTTTCCTGTAACATTACTGCTCATTACATCCACATTCCATCCTTGTTTCTGTGCGTATGCTGAATACATTTTAAACAGGTCAGCCGCAAAGAGTGCCGCCTCTTCACCACCTGTCCCAGCCCTTATCTCAAGAATGATATTCTTCTCATCATTAGGGTCTTTTGGAATAAGGAGCATCTTTAAATCATCTTCCAACTTACTCCTTTTCAACTCAAGTTCAGCCAACTCCCTTGCCACCAGTTCCCTTAATTCCTTATCAACTTCATCTTTCAACAGAGCAGCACTCTCCTGTGTCTCCTTAACTATCTTCTTATATCCCTGATATGTTTTTACAATATCAGATAACTCTGCATGCTCTTTTACAAGACGCAGATATTCCTGCTGCCTTGAGATAATCTCAGGACGGCTTATCAACTCAGTAATCTCGTTATATCTCTCTACTATTAAATCTATTTTTTCAAACATACACTTTAGAAATCCGAATTTCAAAGTACGAAATTAGAAACAATGACCAAAATCTAAATACCAAAACAAGCTGACAGTATGGGGTTTTGGATTTCTGCCATTTGAGTTTTAAATTTGTTTCGGATTTCGATATTCGTATTTCGAATTTTCATTTAATTTACAATCATGCAGTTGTTTCAGCGGGTGTCGTTTCTGCTTTCTTAATCCTTTTATACTTTTTATGAAACTTCTCCACTCTTCCCGCAGTATCAATAAGTTTTTGTTTCCCCGTAAAATAAGGATGACAATTGGAGCATATTTCGACTGACATATTCCCTACTGTGGTTTTTGTTTTATATACTGCACCACAGGCACAGCTAATTGTAGCTTCTACATACTTCGGATGAATTCTCTCTTTCATTTTTCCTCCCTTTAAAGAGTGACAGTTTCAGTGAATAGTGTCAGTAAAAGAAAAATATATATATCCAAATTTACTGACACTGACACTGTCCACTGAAACTAAATTATGCATTCATTGATTCTAAAAATTTCTTATTGGTCTTTGCCTCTCTCATCTTTTCAAGCAGTAATTCCATGCTCTCCACAGGTCCGAGAGGCTGTAAAACCTTTCTAAGTATCCAGATGCGGTTCAATTCCTCTTTTGCCAGTAAAAGCTCCTCTTTTCTTGTCCCTGAAGCATGAATATCAATAGCAGGGAATATCCTCTTATCCACAAGTCTCCTGTCAAGATGGACTTCCATATTGCCTGTTCCTTTAAATTCTTCAAATATAACATCATCCATCCTGCTTCCTGTATCAACAAGGGCTGTAGCAATAATTGTAAGGCTTCCACCCTCTTCTATATTTCTTGCAGCACCAAAAAATCTCTTTGGTCTCTGAAGGGCGTTAGAGTCTATACCTCCTGAGAGCACCTTCCCGCTTGGAGGGGCAATTGTATTATATGCCCTTGCAAGACGGGTTATACTGTCCAACAAAATAACCACATCCTTTTTATGCTCAACAAGTCTCTTAGCCTTCTCTATAACCATCTCTGCCACCTGAACATGCCTCTGTGGAGGCTCATCAAAGGTAGAACTTACCACCTCTCCCTTGACTGAACGCTGCATATCTGTAACCTCTTCAGGCCTTTCATCAATAAGTAAGACTATCAGGACAATCTCAGGATGATTGGCAGTTATACTATTCGCTATAGACTGGAGGAGCATTGTCTTTCCGGTCCTTGGCGGTGCAACAATCAACCCCCTCTGCCCTTTACCGATAGGGTCTACAAGGTCAAGGACACGGGTAGAAAGGTCTCCATTATTTGCTTCAAGCCTTACCCTCTCCATTGGATAGAGAGGTGTTAGATTATCAAAGAGTATTTTCTCCTTTGCAGCCTCAGGGTCTTCAAAATTTATTGCCTCAACTTTAATGAGGGCAAAATACCGCTCACCCTCCTTCGGATGCCTTACCTGTCCAGATACCGTATCGCCTGTCCTCATATCAAACCTTCTTATCTGGGATGGCGATACATAAATATCGTCGGGGCCCGGCAGATAATTATAGCTTGGTGCCCTTAAGAAACCAAACCCGTCAGGGAGTATCTCAAGGACTCCTTCGCCAAAAATAAGTCCATTCTTTGCAGTTTGAGCCTCAATGACCTTGAATATAAGCTCCTGCTTTCTCAAGCCTGAAGCACCTTGAACACCAAGGTCTTTAGCAATTGTATTTAGCTCAGATATAGTTTTATCCTTTAATTCAGCAATATTCATAGAAACTCCATAATGTAGTAAAAGATTTTAAACTCATGAAAGTTAAATATGAAGCATTTAAGGTTTGCTTTAATTATATCCTGAAATAATACCTAAACAAGCCCGGTACAGCGTTCAGGATATTCATGAGAGGTTTAAACCGCTAAAGCGGAACTTAACTATGATTAATTTTACACAATATATTTTTTTTGTCAACAAATTTTTTAATTAATGCTTCTATCCTGTCTTCGCGGGAATTATTTTCCCTAGAACAACCTGCTTCCCGGCTCCCGTTACATGAGGGAGATTTGCAGGGATGCCAGATATTGCAGCATATCCTAAAATAGCAAATACTATTGCTTCGATTGTTTCAGGAGGGAAGCCGTAACTATCGGATGTTTTAACTTTAATAGGTTTTATCTCCCGTGATATCATATCTATTAAAATAGGATTTTTTGCTCCGCCTCCACAGACAATAACCTCTGATACATCATGCTTGCATAAAATGAATCTCTTATAATTTTCCACAATTGACTTCGCAGTAAATCTTGTTGTAGTTGCTACAATATCTTCATCGGATAGCCTATCCCTCTTTGCAAATTTATAAAACTTCAATGCCTCATTATAACCAAATTCCTCCCTACCTGTAGATTTTGGTGGTCGTGCCTTTATAAAAGGATGTTTCATAAGTTTCTCCAGAAATCTCTCGCTATCCTTCCCTTTTCTTGCCATCTCACCATTTTTATCATACCCATATTTTCCTTTTGTAATTATATGCATAACAGAATCTATGAGCATATTTCCAGGCCCCGTGTCAAAGGCAATTACATCATTTATATCCCCTCCAGCAGGGATAAATGTTACATTACTTATGCCTCCAATATTATTGACTGCTATTCCTCTCCATCTTTTTCTGAAAAGTATATAGTGGGCAAATGGAGTAAGTGGTGCACCAAGCCCTCCAGCAGCTATATCCATTGTTCTAAAATCAGCTATAGTAGTTACACCTGTCCTCTCAGCAATAACAGAAGGCTCGCCTATCTGTAAAGTTGAGGGGGGCTTCCCCTTGGGCATATGATAGATTGTCTGCCCATGTGAGCCTATTAAATCAATATCCCTCATCTTATAGCCTGCCTTTTTTACAACCCCTATTGCAGCCTTTGCAAACAGCTCACCTATCAAAAAATTCAATTGGCAAATTAAATCTACCCTTCCATATTCAGGTGTGGATACTTTATGGATTAACTCCCTTAAATCTTTTGAAAACTGGAATTTTTTAAAGGTTATTAGACTTGCTTTATAGTCAAGCCCCTTCCCTTTTATCTCTACAATTGCAGCATCAACACCATCTGCCGATGTCCCTGACATTAAACCAATTGCCTTTATAATCTTTTTCATCTAAAACCCTATTTAAGCCACAGACTTTCACTAAAAAAAGGCTTGAGATTTACCTTCATCTTGTTTTTCTTCAGCCTTCAGTCTACTTTGCTAATATCAATTAATTCAGACATCCTGTCTTCTGCAATCGCATCCCTTATTTTCTTCATCAGGGTTACATAATAATGTATATTATGTATTGTATTTAATCTTAGTGAAAGAATTTCTTTAGATACAGACAGGTGTCTTAGATATGCCAGAGAAAAATTTTTACAAGTATAACAGCTGCAGTTTGGGTCTAATGGATTCTCATCTTTTATATATTGGGCATTCTTTATATTCACCTTACCATTGTCTGTAAACAGGCATCCATTTCTTGCATTTCTTGTAGGTATTACACAATCAAACATATCCACACCCATTGATACACACCTTACAATATCCTCAGGTGTCCCTACACCCATAAGATACCGAGGCTTATCAAAGGGGAGGAGCGGGGCAACATAATCTGTAAACCTATACATCTGCTCTTTCCCTTCGCCAACACTCAAACCTCCAATTGCATAGCCGTCAAATTCAATGTCTGTTATCTCCTCCACGCTCTTCTTTCTTAGGTCTTCATAAATCCCCCCCTGTACAATTCCAAAGAGAAGCTGCCCTTTTTTATTATGTCTTTCCTTACATCTCTTTGCCCATTTTGTAGTCAACTTTTCAGATTGAAGTGTATATTCATATGTTGAGGGATAAGGGACAGGCTCATCAAATATCATGATTATATCTGCCCCAAGTGATTCCTGAATTTCAATTGATAGCTCAGGAGTCATAAAATGTTTTGAGCCATCTATATATGATCTGAACTCCACACCATCCTCATTTATTTTTCTTAAATCCCTGTGGCTGAAAACCTGAAAACCGCCGCTGTCCGTAAGTATAGGTCTATTCCACCCGATAAAACTGTGCAGACCCCCCATTTCATTTATTATATTATGTCCCGGTCTTAAGTATAAATGATAGGTATTGCCAAGAATAATTTCAACATCATTATCCTTTAAATCCTGTGGCGATAGTGTTTTTACGGAGGCTTGAGTGCCGACAGGCATGAATACAGGAGTAGTTATCTCTCCATGATATGTTTTAAGTTTTCCTAGCCGTGCAGATGTGTATTTATCTTTATGCAGGACTTCAAAGCAGTTTGAATTATTCATTTCTTATATTGCCTTCTATCTGCAAGGAATCTCTGTAATTGGAAAATGGCTAGATACTTGGGCAGGGAAATCATTTTATTTGTAAAATATAACTGCTTCTTGGCTAAAATCCCCTCCTCTTTTTTGCCTCTTCATTATAATGCTTGTTATATAATACCTCCCACTCAGGTGTCCCCTCTCTTATATTTTTTGAATAGGATGCCAATGTCTTTCTTGCTGCCTCATCAATCTCATCATCAACTTTAAGAACATCAGTAACAACCCTTACAATCTCTAATCTTATTTTATTCTCCTCATCAAAGAACTCTACCCTGTCATCTCCTGCCAGTTCTGTAATAATTAATTTTGAAAGATGATTTATTTTATCCCTGCCCAATCTCACAATACCATCCCCCTCTCCTTTGCCAGCTTTTGTTTTACCATCTGAAACATCCTCCTGTAGTCTATATTCCCTTTGTCCAACTCCATCTCATGGCTCTTAAGTAATTCTTTTACTTCGTCATTAAGCCGGTCTTCCAATAACAGTTCATCAGTAATTATTTTCCCAATTGAGTCAACAATCTTTTCCTTTGCACAATCTATCTCTATAAGTCCATTTTTTAATAAATCATCAACGATCATTGTTGATACATAATTAATCATATCTTCCTTCAAGCGCATCTAAATCCTCCTATTTTTTAATGCTTGCCTCCTGATTCTTGCCTTTTTTTATCTCCTCTAATTTTTTTACAGCAAACCTACCTCTTTCGTCATTCTTATACTTTACTGCAAGTTTTTGATACATAAGGACTGCCTCATCTATTCTCCCCTGCATTTCAAATATCTCCCCTACTCTAAACCTTGCAGTCCCTGTCCACATATCATTATCAGGATATAAATAGGAAATCTTAAGATATTCTATAATTGCATCCTCCAATCTTCCTGAATTTTGTAAAGCTTCTCCTAACCAGAAATGCGCCTCAGCCTTAAGTTTATTGTCCTCTACACTGTTTATAACCTGAGAAAAAGATTTTATTGATAAATCATACTCCTTTTCTTTCAAAAAGAAAAGTCCTATGTTTACCCTCTCGGCATCAAATCCTTTTTCATTGGGATAATCATCAATGACCCTCTTAAAAAACTCAGAAGCCTTATCAATCTTTCCTGATTTTGCCAATATATCGGCAGTCATATATAAAGAAATTGCACCTGAACCTTCTGCCACAGAGGGCGCAGAGGACACATTTATTTTTTTATACTTTTCATCGTTTTCAGTGATAAAATTTTTTTTCTCCTCTTCCATTATCACAGGCTCATAATCCATAAAATAAGAGGAGAGTTCAACATATTCCTTATATATACCCTTTTTAAGATAAATATCTTTCAATTTATTTTTTATTAACAGCTTCAAAAGAGGTTCAGAAGTATTCTCAAGCAATTCCTTATACAAAACTACTGCCTCATCATCTTCACCTGATTTCAGATAATTATCAGCACTTTGGATAATATCCCATAAGTCCTCCCTCCCTTCACTTTTACCAAAGTTGAGGTCAGCAGAAGGATATTTCTCGGTATAGGTTTTTAAAATATTCACTGCGGAATTCAAATCCTTTAAATCAAGATATACCTTTCCTGCATTTATATATGCCTCACCAATACGCTTACTACCCTGAAACTCGTTTATCAATTGGAGGTAAATCGATAGAGATTCTTTTAAATTTCCCATCTCATCAGTGCTTTTCACCATAAGCCACAGAATATCTTCTTTAAACTTACCATCAGGTCTGTCTTCAATAGTTTTTTTTAATTTATCATATGCACCCGCAAAGTTCTCTCCATTTAAAAACTCCATAGCAGAAACAATATCTCTCTCATAAGCACCCTCTTTTTCTTCATAAGCCATGAGATACTGCCCTGCCTCTTTATACATCTCCTCCCTCCACAGAGACCAAACAACACCATATACAGCCCTGACATAGAGACTGCTTTTGGGATAGCTATTTGCTAATTTTTCAAATCTCACCCTTGACTCCTTATAATCCCCCTCTGCAAAATACAGGACACCCAAATTATATAGGGCACTCTCTGTTAAATTTGACTTTGGATATTTCTTTATTACATGAAACCACTTCTCCGATGCCAACCTTAAATCTCCGGTCCTATATAGACACTCCCCTAATTTATAATAAAGCTCATCTTCCGGGACACCATGGGGTATCTTCTCAGCAAGCCTCTCAAATATCCAGAGTGATTCATTGTATCTCTGTCTTTTATAAAGGATGTTTGCATAATAGTATGCAGCACCACTGGAATAACCTTTTTCCGGATACCTCTCAAATATTATTTCAAAGACTTTAATTACTGTCTCACCTTCTTCAATATATTTAGAACACTCTCCTATCCTTTTAATAACATCATCCGATTTTAAAAAATCAGGAAACATCTCTAATATTTTCCCATACTGTAAAACTGCCTTGTTATATCTCTCTGCCTTATATAATCCTTCTGCTGAATAGAAATAGGCATCTGAAATTAATTGGCTGTCAGGATAATCTTTTATAAAGAGATTAAATTGTTTTGCAGACAAGTCAAACAATCCATCATTATAAAGACCTTTTGCAAGCGTAAAAGCATTATTCTCAGGCTGAAGGATATCTGTATTTGAAGGGTAAACTGGGGGGGGCGATATAAAAAGCAGAAATAATAAAAACCAAAGATTAAATTGTCTTTGAACTCTGAGACATGCCTTTAATGTTTTCATTTTGATTTATGAATTTAATATTTGATACCTCATCCTTCAATCTGTCCACATATTGAATCGGAAGTTTTGCCCTTCCCATCATTATATTGAGTTTTTTCTCGCCGTGGCAGTCAGAGCCGCCTGTCACCAAAAGCCCTTTATCCTTTGTCATTTGAAAATAGCGGTTCGTATCCTCTTCGGAATGCCCGCTGTGATAAACCTCCAACCCCCTAAGACCTGCATAAATCATAACATCTATAAGGTCATCCCTTCTTGTAAGCCCGGGATGTGCCAGAACAGAAATTCCGCCTGCGTTTGATATAAGCTCTATTCCCTCCTCTGGGGTGAGCGCATTCATCTTTTCATATGCAGGTTTTCCAGAACCGATATACCTATCAAATGCCTCATATACAGAGCTTACAAATCCCTTCTTTTTTAAAAAATGGGCTAAATGGAGTCTACAGATTGAATTATTTGAGACATATCCAATAAGCTCATCAAAATCAATATCTACTGCCACCGTTTTCAATTTATCAACCATTACAGACATCCTTTTAACCCTTATCTCCTGAATCCTCTTCAGGCTTTTCAAAAAATACTCATCTGTATAATCAATAAAATAACCGAGTATATGTATCTCTCCAGTATCTACAGTCGTACTGATCTCAATCCCGGGTATAACCTCAACACCACTTTTCTCCCCTTCCTCAATTGAGGCTGCAATACCATCTACTGAATCGTGATCTGTAATAGATATGATTTTAAGATTATTTCTTACAGCATGACGAATAATTACGGCAGGCGGGAAAGAACCGTCAGAATAGGTCGTATGAATATGCAAATCAGCATACATAGTTACAGTGGTCAGTAGTTAGTAATCAGTGGTCAGTAGTCAGAATTTAAAATTCATTTTTTACTGTGTACTGAGCACTGGTCACTGTTCACTGATTTTTGGAGCGGGCGACGGGACTCGAACCCGCGACATTCAGCTTGGGAAGCTGACACTCTACCAACTGAGCTACGCCCGCTTAATCCCTGATTATTAAATGATTTTATGATATACTATCACACAATAATCTTTTATACAATCTTCTAAATTTTAGGCTGGAAGCTTTTGAAAATTCGCAAATAAAAACAGATGAGACAGATAATAGTTTTAATATTGCTATTTTTAATTATTTACACAATCAGGAAATCACTCCAACACTCTCCATCTGTAAAAAAAGAAAATTCAAAAGGACTTGCAGGTGAAAACATGATGAAGGACCCTGTCTGTAATATTTATATCCCTGAATCAGATGCAGTCAAGGAAGTCATAGGAGGGAAGACAGTTTATTTCTGCAGCAATAAATGTTTAGAAAAGTTTAAAAATCTATCAGGGTAATCCCCTTAAATACCTCATAAGTCCTTCTATATGAAAGTTTATATCCCTGAAGGCCACCCTGTAATTAAAGATAGAACCGCCATAAGGATCTGCAATATCGGTCTCCATCCCTTTTTGATTTCCAAAACTGCTCAATAAAAAAACCTTGCCTTTTACTTCAGAATATTCACTCAGTATCTTATCCCTATGGTCTGACTCCATGACAATTATCAAATCAGCATCTTTTACCATCTCCCCCGCGAGATGCCTTGACCTGTGTTCTGATATATCAACTCCAAGCCCTCCTATTATTTTTAGTGCCTCCTCCCTTGCCTTTCCGCCCTTCATATCCATGAGCCCTGCCGAAGAGACCGATATATCTGCCATGCCACTGTTTTTGAGCTTTTCTTTCAGAATGGTCTCAGCCATTGGGCTCCTGCATATATTTGCCGTGCAGACAAAAAGGATTTTTTTTATGTCCATTTTTACCTTCCTTTTATGAAACCCATAAATTCCATCCGTGTCCTTGAATCTCTCTTAAAAACACCGAGCATTGAGCTTGTTATTGTTATGGCATTCTGCTTTTCTACTCCCCTCATACACATACACAGGTGCAGCGCCTCAATAACAACAGCCACTCCTTTTGGTTTCAGGGCATCCGTAAGGCATTCTGCAATCTGGTTTGTCAATCTCTCCTGAACCTGAAGCCTCCTGCTGAAGACCTCTATTATACGGGGTATCTTACTCAAACCAATTATCCTCCCATCGGGAATATATGCAACATGGCACTTACCATAAAAAGGGAGCAGGTGATGTTCACACATGCTAAAGATATCAATATCCTTCAATATCACCATCTCATCACATTTTTCCTCAAAGACAGCCTTCTCTACTATCTTTTTTATGTCTTTTCCATATCCCTCTGTCAGAAATCCCAACGATTTCTCAACCCTCTCAGGGGTCCTTTTTAGTCCATCCCTTTCAGGGTCTTCACCGAGGTTTATTAAAAGTTCTTTAATAATATTTTTCATATAAAACACTTTATCCCAAAATTTTAAATTTATACGAATTTATTTTATAGTATGCTACTTCATACAATTTTTCAAGTCCATTTTATCCCTTTGTTCTTGATTTTTAAGCTACAATCATGTAAAAATTGAACATAGTGAACAGCATGCATAGAACAGTAGTTGTCCATAAAGATGCAAAGATAGGGGAAAATGTAAAGATAGGACCATTTGCAGTAATCGGAGAGCATGTTATAATTGGAAACAATGCTGAGATAGACTCTCATGTATGTCTGGATTGGGTTGAGATAGGGACAGGCTGTAAGATTTCTCAGGGTGTAGTTTTAGGCGGCACCCCTCAAGTCTTAAAACATAATGACTGCCCATCCTATGTAAAGATAGGCAATAACAATATTATAAGGGAGTTTGTAACAATTCACCGCTCTATGAAAGAAAATGGGGCAACGGTGGTTGGAGATAACAATTATATAATGACTTATGCCCATATTGCTCATGACTGTCAGATTGGGAATGATACCATTATTACAAGCTATGCAGGGCTATCAGGGCATGTAGTTGTGGAAGATAAAGCTGTAATAGGCGGTGCTGCTGGAATCCATCAATTTGTAAAGATTGGAAGTATGTCAATGATAGGCGGGATGTCAAGGGTTGTAAAGGATGTTCCTCCATATTTTTTAGTGGAGGGAAATCCCGCTGAACTTATAGGTTTGAATACGATTGGTTTGAGAAGAGGTGGAATTACGCCAAAGACAAGGGATAGCTTAAAAAAGTCTTTTAAGCTGCTTTATCAATCAGGATTTAATATCTCTCAGGCAGTAGAAACTATAAAGAAAGAAATTGAAGGTGGTGCAGAGATAAACCATCTCATTGAATTTATAGAAAAATCACAGAGGGGAGTTATAAAATAAGAATTAGCCACAGACTTACATAGACCATAAAAAAATAATTCAGTTTATTTTAGTCAGTGAAAGTCTGCGGCTTAAATAGGTTTTTATATGAAAAAGGTAAGGGCAGGTGTAGTCGGTGTGGGACACATGGGGCGTTACCATGTGGGGGTATATTCCGAGATACCAAATGTCAAATTGGTAGGCGTATCAGACCTTAACGAGACAAGAGGCAGAGAGATTGCAGAAAAATATAATACTATCTTCTATAAGAATTATAAGGAGCTATTTAATAAAGCGGATGTAATCAGCATCGCAGTCCCAACCTCTCATCATTATAAAACCACAAAAGACTTTCTTATGGCAGGTATTCATGTCCTTGTGGAAAAACCAATGACAAAGAGCATCAAGGAGGCAATGGAGTTGTTTGAAATTGCAGATAAGAAAGGGCTGACTCTTCAGGTAGGACATGTGGAGAGATTCAATGGCGCTGTTCATGAATTAAAAAAGATAGTTGACAATCCCCTCTTTATAGAATGCAGGAGGCTTGGTCCTTATGACTCAAGGATTCAGGATGACGGCGTTGTAGTGGATCTCATGATACATGATATAGATATAATTCTCAGCCTTGTAAATTCAAAGGTAAAACGATTAAATGTAATCGGCAACTCTATTTTTTCAGATAAGGACGACCTCTGTAATGTGCAGATGGAGTTTGAAAATGGGTGTATTGCAAATATCACTGCAAGCAGGGTAACACAACATAAAATAAGGACACTCGCCATAACACAGAAGGATAAATATATATTTCTTGATTATTCAAATCAGGATATACATATTCACAGACAAGCATCCTCTGAACATTTCCTTACAAAGAAAGAACTTCGTTACAAACAGGAATCATTTACTGAGAGGATATTCGTTCATAGAGATAATCCTTTAAAACTTGAGCTCAACCACCTAATTGATTGTGCCATAAATGGAGCAGACAGAATGGTCCCGGCAGATGAAGAGATATATTCCCTCCAGATTGCCCTTGAAGTATTAGATAAATTTAAAAAACAGAAAAATTCACAGCGGTAGCATTAAAACCTATCACCTATTAAAAACAATGGCAGACAATATCAAGAGATTGGGGTTGATTGCAGGGAGCGGCGAACTGCCTGTCTTGCTTGCCAATGAGGCAAATTCAAAAGGGCTAAATGTAATCTCAATTGCCTTTACGGAAGAATCGGCAAAATCACTCAAACCCTTTTCAACAGTTGTATATCAATATGGTGTTGGAGAGGCAGGAAAGATAATCAAGTCTTTAAAAAATGAAGGGGTTAAGGATATAGCAATGGCTGGGAAGGTAGAAAAGAGGCTTTTATTTCAAAATCTGAAATTTGATTTAAAAGCAATAAAGATTTTGAGCAAAATCAAAAATAAAAATGATGATACAATCATGCTCGCCATTATAAGTGAATTAGAAAAAGAAGGGATGAGGGTTTTAGACCAGATTTCATTCTTAAAAAGACTATTTCCTTCAAAAGGGCATCTGACAAAATATAAACCTGATAGAAGAGAAAATAGTGATATAGAATATGGTTTTAAGATTGCGAAAGAGATTGCAGGGCTTGACATTGGCCAGACTGTAATTGTAAAAGACAGGGCTATATTGGCAGTAGAGGCAATTGAAGGGACTGATGAGGCAATTAAAAGGGGATGCAGTCTTTGTAAAGAGGGGGCTGTTGTTGTAAAGGTAGCAAAACCGAAACAGGATCCAAGATTTGATGTCCCTACAATAGGGATAAGAACAATTGAAAATATAATTGCCGGGAAGGTGTCCGCCCTTGCAATAGAGGCAGAAAAGACTATGGTTGTGGACATTGATAAGGTGATAAAGATGGCAGAGGAAAATGGGGTATCAATAACAGCTGTTTAAAAACAAAATTTTATAATTTCCTATGATTGAAAAATATATGAAAAGGGCTATTGATTTAGCCCTGACAGCAAAGGGGAGAACAAGCCCCAACCCTGTGGTGGGGGCTGTAATTATAAAGGGGGGCAAGATTGTCGGGGAAGGCTGCCATAAAAAGGCAGGGACACCCCATGCCGAAGTCAATGCAATTAATTCGGCAGGTAAAAACGCAAAAGACGGAATAATGTATGTGACCCTTGAACCGTGCTGTCATAAGGGTAGAACTCCCCCATGCACAAAAACCATTATAAAGAGCGGAATAAAAAAAATTGTTATCGGAATGGTTGACCCCAACCCAATAATCTCAGGTAAAGGCATAGAGGAGCTGAATGGAGCGGGGATTCAGGTGTCTACAGGCTTATTGGAGAAAGAATGCAAGAGGCTCAATGAGGTATATATAAAATATATCACATCAAAAAAACCATTTGTCCTCTTAAAGATTGCAATGAGCCTTGACGGAAAGATTGCAACCTGTAAAAGAGAATCCAAATGGATAACATCCGAACCTTCAAGGGAACGTGTCCACAATTTAAGAGATGAGGTAGATGCAGTAATGGTTGGTATAGGGACTGTCTTACAGGATAATCCAAATCTCACAGTAAGTTTAAAAAGAGGCAATGTGAAAAACCCTATTCGTATAATTGTTGACAGCCAGTTAAGGATTCCAATGGATTCCAATATTATTAAATCTGCATCTGCCTCCCGCAAGGCACAAAAATCAAAAGTCATAATTGCTGCAACAAAGAAGGCAGATGCAAAAAAGGCAGATATATTGAGAGAAAAAGGGATTAATGTTATAGAGATAGAGGAAGAAAACAAAAGGATTAATCTGCCAAATTTAATGGAAGAACTGGGCAAAATGGAGATTACAAGTATAATGATAGAAGGGGGCTCAGAACTCAATTCTGCCGCACTAGAGTCAGGTATAGTTGATAAGGTAATATTCTTTATTGCACCAAAAATAATTGGCGGTAAAGAGAGTGTACCTGCTGTGGGTGGAAGGGGTTTTGAAAAACTAAGTGATTCTCTGAATATCCGCGATGTAACTGTGGATAGGTGTGGAAATGATATTGTTGTTGAAGGATACCTGAAATAATTTACGATTTACGATTTTGGATTTAGGATTTTAAATCGTAATTCGTAAATCATAAATCTAAAATCTTCTTATGTTTACTGGACTGATTGAAGAAGTTGGGGTAGTTAAGGGGATTTCTAAGAAGGGGGATAATCTTAGGCTTACATTGGCTGCGAATAAGATAATGGATGATATAAGCATGGGCTCAAGTATAGCTATAGATGGCACATGTCTTTCCGTTGTAAAATATACCAACAATGCATTTGAGGTGGAGATTTCAGAAGAAACGGTAAAGAAAACTACCATCGGCGGGTTTAAGCCAGGAAGAAAAGTAAACCTTGAAAGGGCTATAAAAATTAGTGACCGCCTTGGCGGACATTTTGTTACAGGACATATTGATGGGATAGGTGAGATAGTAAAATTTGACAGGACAGTTGATGGAGCTTATCTTGGTATAAAAGCATCAGAAGATACAATTAGATATATGATATACAAAGGTTCTGTAGCAATAGACGGCATAAGTCTTACAGTAGCAAATGTAGATAGCAACTCTATTGCTATTGCATTGATACCGCACACGATTGAGATGACAAACTTAAAGGAAAAATCAATTGGAGAGAAGGTAAATATAGAATGTGATATAATTGGCAAATATATAGAGAGGTTTGTTAACCTGACTACTGACACTAAACACTCAACACTTAACACTGATTTTTTGAAAAAACATGGATATAAAATTTAATTCAATTGAAGAGGCGGTAGAAGACATTAAAAAAGGCAGGATGATCATCCTCGTTGATGATGAGGACAGGGAGAACGAGGGCGACCTGATGATTGCTGCCGAAAAGACCACTCCGGAGGCAATAAACTTTATGACAAAGCATGGGAGGGGGCTTATATGCCTCTCTCTAACGCCTGAAAGGGTAGCAGCACTCAATCTTCCTATGATGGTTGAAAATAATGAGGCAAGATTTGGGACTGCATTTACAATCTCAATAGAGGCAAGGCATGGAGTAACTACCGGTATATCAGCCCATGACAGGGCAACTACCATACTTACAGCAATCAATCCAAAGACAAGGGAAGACGATATTGTAAGCCCTGGGCATATATTCCCTCTCAGGTCAAAGGAGGGGGGCGTCTTAGTTAGAAGCGGTCAGACAGAGGGCTCGGTAGATTTGGCACGGCTTGCAGGCTTATATCCGGCAGGAGTTATCTGTGAAATTATGAATGATGACGGGACTATGGCAAGAGTTCCCCAGCTTATGGAATTTTCAAAGGAGTTCGGCTTAAAGGTTATCACAATAAAAGACCTCATTGAATACAGGATGAAAAGAGAGTCTTTTGTCAAGAGGGCTGCAGAGACCAAACTTCCTTCAGACTACGGCGAATTTAAGGTAATTGCATTTGAAAATACACTGAACGATTTTATACACCTCGCCTTGGTAAAAGGAGAAATCACACCTGATAAGAATATACTTGTAAGGGTTCATTCACAGTGTCTTACGGGCGATGTATTCGGCTCACACAGATGCGACTGCGGTGAGCAGCTGCATAAGGCACTTGAGATGATAGAAAAAGAGGGGACAGGCATCCTCTTATATCTCTATCAGGAGGGGAGGGGCATTGGCCTTGTCAACAAGCTGAAGGCTTATGCCTTACAAGACCAGGGGAGAGATACTGTTCAGGCAAATGAAGAACTTGGCTTTAAACCTGACTTGAGAGATTATGGTATAGGAGCCCAAATACTTGCAAACCTCGGAGTAAAAAATTTAAGATTAATAACAAATAATCCAAGAAAGATTGTAGGATTAGACGGATATGGGCTTCACATAGTAGATAGGGTTCCGATAGAGATACATCCTAAAAAGGACAATGTCAAATATCTTGATACAAAGAGGAAAAAGCTGGGGCACATAATAACATCAGTAAGCAGTAAGGAGTAAGCAGTAGAAAGAAAACAGAGACAGAGGGGAGTTACTGCTTACTGCCTACTATCTACTGCCTACTGTCTTTTAAGGGGAGGTCTTATGCCTGAGACAATTCAGGGAAAACTGGATGGAAGCGGCTTAAAGGTTGGGATAGTGGCAAGCAGGTTTAATGATTTTTTAACAAAACAGCTTATAGAGGGGGCATTGGATGCTCTTACAAGACACGGCACCAAAGACGGAGACATCAAAATAGTAAGGGTTCCGGGATCATTTGAAATTCCATACGCTGCCAGTATATTAGCATCATCAAAGAAATATGATGCATTGATATGCCTTGGTGTAATAATAAGAGGGGATACGCCTCATTATCAGCATATATCTTCAGAGGTTACAAAGGGAATTGCAGCGATTTCACTTGAGACAGGAGTCCCGGTAATTTACGGCGTCCTTACAGTTGAAAATATTGAGCAGGGCATTGAAAGGTGCGGCACAAAATCAGGCAACAGGGGATGGGATGCGGCAATCAATGCCATTGAGATGGTGAACCTGTATAAACAGATAAAATAGAAACAAAGACTAATTTTAGCCACAGATTTACACAGATAAAAAACTGAAAATATTTAAAATTTCTTTTAAAGTCTGTGTAGGTCTGTGGCTAATTACCTGCTATTTGACAAATGAAGAAGAGAAGAAGGGGAAGAGAATTGTGTCTGAAAATCCTGTATCAGTGGGATATTCAGAAAGACGATATTAAATCTCAGATTGAGGATTTCTGGAAGTACAATCCAACCCCTGATGATATTCAATCCTTTACTACAAAATTGGCAGAAGGCACCTATAATCACATAAAAGAGATTGATTCAACCATTGAAAGATTCAGTGAACACTGGACTCTGGGCAGGATAAACAAAATAGATAAAAATATAATGCGGAGCGCAGTATATGAATTATTGTATGAAGATGAGATACCTTCCAATGTCACTATAAATGAGGCAATTGATATTGCAAAAAAATACGGCACAGAAGATTCGGGTCATTTTGTGAATGGTATCCTTGATAGGATAAAAAAGGAATTAAAATGCGATAAAAAGAAAAATGTTAAAGATTAAAACACTGCCAGATGAATTCCTGAAAATCGAAACCGACCTAATCGTTGTATCACTTTTCAAAGATGTCATACCTCTCAAAGGCAATGCAGGCAATATTGACTGGTTTTTGAACGGGCAGATATCAAATCTTATAAAGAAAAAAAAAGTTTTTGGAAATTTTAAAGAGACCGTCCTCCTTTCAAGCCTTAATAAATTGCCGACAGAAAAAATACTCTTAGTCGGGTTCGGGAAGGCGGCCAACCTCAATTCACCAAAACTCTTATACATATTTTCAAGCATTATAGATATTGTCCAGAGGATGAAGGTTAAAAACTTTGGCATCTCTGTCTGCATAAAAGAGGTGTCAGATTCAGAATATAACAGGATAGCCGTAGATATGGTTGAAGGCATCTTAAATGGATTCAGCAAAATACAATTATCAGAGAGTGATTATACAGTAAAGATAGCAGAAGAGGATAAGAGAAGATTTTTAATGTTAAACAGGCTGATGAGACACTCTGTGGAAACTTTTAAGGAAAGGCATCAGATAGTCCTTGAAGGATAACCTATAGAATTGAAGATTGAAAATTGACGAATGACGATTGATAAGGATTGTATTAATTTATCAAACTTCAATAGTCAATAGTCATTACTGCAAAATGAGATACGCCATATTTTCAGATGTTCATAGCAACATAGAGGCTTTTCAATCTGTCCTGAAAGAAATTGAGAAACTGAATATAGACCAAAGGCTTTTCCTCGGCGATATTGTAGGCTATGGTGCCAATCCCAATGAGGCAATAGATATGCTCACGACCCATCTAAAGGATGGGTACCCCGCTGCCGATATAATACTGGCAGGCAATCATGACTATGCCGCCGTAGATATGACAGACATTAATTATTTTAATCCACATGCAAAAGAGGCTGTCCTCTGGACAAAAGAGATATTAACTAAAGGGCATAAAGAATATCTCAAAAAACTGCCTGTAACTATGGTTGCAGATAATATTACATTAGCCCACTCTTCACCTAAAGAGCCGCTGATGTGGCATTACATTATAAATACCCTTGATGCAATGGAAAATCTTGAATATTTTAATACCACCTTATGTTTTATAGGTCACTCTCATTATCCAGTTGTTATAGAGAGCGATGCTTCTAACAGAATAAATATCTTAAAGGATAAATTTATAAAACTCAAAAGCACCTCAAAATATATTATCAATGATGGAAGTGTCGGACAACCAAGGGACAGAAATCCCGATGCCTCATTTGTTGTTTACGATAGTAAAGATATGACTATAGAGTTTAAGAGGGTTCCGTATGATATTAAATCAGCACAGGAGAAGATGAGAAGAGAGGGGCTTCCTGAATACTTGATTGACAGGCTTACTTATGGGAGGTAGTTGATTTATCTAACATGAAAGATATGTCAAGCAAATCCTTCTTTAACTCTTTAAAGGTCTCCATGACCCTTTCGCTGTTATCCGATATCTTATATCTTTTAAAAAGCCTTTTTTTTGCGCCTTCAATTGAAAACCTCTCCTCATAAAGCAGTTTTTTTATTTCAAGGATTGTATCAATATCTTTCTTTCTGTAAACTCGCTGTCCAGCCTCGCTCTTGTCCGGTTTTATTAAACCGAATTCAGATTCCCAGTATCTCAGGACATGAGGCTCTACCTTTGTAATCTCTGCCACCTCTCCTATTTTAAAGAATAATTTATCAGGTATTTCCTTTGCCACCATTTACAACCTCCTTCATATTTTTACTCGGTTTAAATGTAAGCACTCGCCGGGCTGTAATCTTAAACGCCTGGCCTGTCTTTGGATTTCGCCCCGTCCTCTCTTTCTTATTCCTCAAACAGAATTTCCCAAAACCAACTATATTTACATCCTCACCTGCCGTCAATCTCTCTTTTATTGTCTCAAATATAAGTTCTACAGCGGCAACAGCCTCACTATGCGTAAATCCTACCTTCTTATACACAATATCAATTATATCATCCTTAACCATCTTTTCTCTCCTCTATAATAGCTGAAAAACCATTTGCCTTAAGTTTATCTACAACTAATAATACCTCTTTTTTGCTGTTGTAATCCCCCACATATACCTTATGAAGATTTGCAACCTTCCCCTTTATGTAGCCAGGAGCTATCTTCTGATAGGATAAAAAACCTTTTTCTTTTAAATCTCTTTGCACAACATCCGCACTCTCTTTAAGCACACATGTTGCCACCCTTATAATATATGCTCCGTGATAAGCCTCTTTTTTCTCTTTTTTTACTGCCATGGATGTGATGAGATGTGGGTCCTCTTCAACTTTTGGAGAAGGAACGGCAGGAGTATTGATAACAGCTCCGCTTTTTATTACTTCTTCCTTACTTTTTATCATATCCTCATTATCAACCGGCGAAGGACTTTTCTTAGGATTATCTTTAGCATCTTCTGAATGTGGTGTAGTTATCTCTCCTGTCAGGGGCATAAAAGCAGCTTCATCATTTTTAACCTCATCTACAGCAGGAATAGAGGGAGATGGAGGAGAACCAAACTCCAATACAGAATACAGCTCGTATAAAACAAATCCTGCAACCGTAATTAGAAAAACCACATAAATATTATTTTTATTAAATTTCCTTTCAGACCGATAATTCAACCCCATCAGCCTCGCCCTCATACCGTGAACCTCTTTTAAAAGATTAAACTGTTTCATTAGTGGTGATGTTTTATCTCTTCCTTCCTCGCCTTTGCTTCATTTATAATTTTTTCCGACAGGTGTCCCGGCACCTCTTCGTAATGGAAGAACTCCATTGTAAATACCCCTCTTCCCCCTGTCATAGAGCGTAAATCCATTGCATATTTCAAGACCTCTGCCATAGGAACATGAGCCTTTATAGCCTGGCTTCTGCTCTGGGGGACAACACCTGTTACCTTACCCCTCCTTGAATTGAGGTCGCCAATCACATCCCCCATATTTTCATCAGAAACAATTATCTCCATATTCATTATAGGCTCAAGGAGTATTGGCTTGCCCTCCTGCATCCCCTTTTTAAATGCCATAGAGCCTGCAATCTTAAATGCCATCTCTGATGAATCTACATCATGATACGAGCCGTCATATAAGGTTACTTTCACATCTGTAACAGGATAGCCTGCGACTATACCCTCCTCCATCGCCTCAACTATTCCCTTTTCAATAGCGGGTATATAATTTTTTGGAATAGTACCACCTACTATCTTATCAACAAAGACAAATCCATTTCCTCTTGTGAGAGGCTCCATTTCAAGCCAGCAGTCGCCATACTGCCCCCTGCCACCAGACTGCCTTTTATATTTGCCCTGCACTTTTGCAATTCCCTTAATTGTCTCTTTATATGGAACTCTTGGGGTTTTCATCACAACATCAACTCCAAACTTTCTCTTTAGCCTTCCGATAACCACTTCAAGATGCACCTGCCCCATTCCTGTTATTAATAATTCCTTTGTTTGAGGGTCTCTGCTTATCTTTAATGTTGGGTCTTCTTCTGATAAACGGCTTAATGCAATACTAACCTTTTCATCATCCGCTTTTGTCTTTGGTTCAATAGCCAGAGATATGACAGAATTTGGAAACTCAATGGGCTTTAATATTATAGGGTCTTTCTCACTGCACAGTGTATCACCCGTAAAAGTACTTTTCAGCTTTGCCACACCTGCTATATCACCGGCTGATGCCTTTGCCACTGCTGTCTGCTTTTTCCCCATTATCAGGAATATATGCCCTACCTTCTCCTTTACTTCCCTGTTTGGATTTAATACTACTGAGTCAGAATTGAGTGTGCCTGAATAGACCCTGAATAAGGTCAGTTTACCTGCATAGGGGTCAACAATTGTCTTAAATGCAAGTGCAGAAAGGGGGGCACTTTCAGATGCCTCTCTCATAATCTCCTCATCTTTCCCTTGTCTTTTTCCTTTAATCTGCGGGATATCCTTTGGAGAAGGGAGAAATTCAGTTATTGCATCCATAAGAGGCTGAACTGAAATATTTTTAACTGCCGAGCCGCAGATAACTGGAATTATAATCCCGTTCAGAACAGCCTTTCTCAAGCCCTTTTTGATTTCCTCATCAGAAAGACTCCCCTCATTGAGATATTTTTCAATTAGCTTATCGTCACTCTCTGCCACTGCCTCTATTAACTCTACTCTGTGCTCTTCCGATTTCTTTTTTAAATCCTCAGGTATATTCTCTATTCTATATTCGCCGTTAGCATTGGCAGAGAATTTAAGCGCCTTCATGCTCAAGAGGTCAATAACTCCAATAAAAGACGCCTCTTCACCGATAGGCAGATTTAACTTTACAGGCCTATGTTTGAATACTTTTTTAATATCATCAAATGCCCTTACATAGCTTGCCCTCTCCTGGTCCATCTTATTCACAAATACAATCCGTGGGATACCAAACTCATCAGCCCAGCCCCATACCTTTTCTGTCTCAAGCTTCACACCCGATATTGCACTCACAATTACAACAACCCCATCCATCACCCTCATGCACCCCTGTGTATCGGCAATAAAGTTCTGATAGCCGGGTGTATCAATTATATTTATTTTATGGCTCTTCCACTCACAGAAGGCTATGGATGAACTCAATGTTATCTGCCTTTCAATTTCATCAGGCTCATAGTCCATCACAGTGGAACCATCCGATACCTTCCCAAGATTATCAATTGTCTTTGAATTAAAGAGGATTGCCTCTGAAAGGGATGTCTTGCCTGCACCGCCATGTGCGACAATGCCGATGTTTCTTATGTTCTCAATTTTATATTCCTTCATATCCCCTCCTGTCTAAAAAATTAGCCGCAGAGGACACAGAGTTCACAGAGAAAAACCTTTTTATGCTTTTCTATGGTTTATTTCCCCCCCATAATATATATTATAGAAAATGATATTTCAATACTGAAACTCAAAAACTCCTCATTCCTTTTTACCTCCCCTCCCTCTCCCTGAAAAATAATCTTAATGGTGTCCCTTCAAATCCAAAATTTTCCCTTAATTTATGGTGAATATATCTCTCATATGAAACACCCACACCTTCAGGATGGTTTACAATAATCTTGAATGAAGGGGGCTTTGCAGTTACCTGAGTAATATAATAGAACTTCATAAATTTGCCTTTAAAGGATGGAGGTGGTCTATCCTTCACTATATCCTGAAATATTTTATTTAGTTTTGGGGTCGGCAATTTTTTTGAATACTCTGAAAATACATTTTCTATCGCAGGTAAAATATTTTTTATCTTCTGCCCTGTCTTTGCTGATATAAAAATAATCGGGGCATATGATAAAAATTTGAATCTCTCCCTTATAAAATTTACATATAAGCCTGTTGTTGTATTATCCTTGTTTATGCTGTCCCATTTATTAATCGCAATGATACATCCCCTCCCTGCCTCATTAGCGTAGCTTGCGATTTTTGCATCCTGCTCTGTAATGCCGTCATTTGCATCAAGTAATATGACTGCGATATCACATCTTTCAATGCTTTTTAGTGCCATTATTACACTGTATTTTTCAAGTTTCTGGCTTACCCTGTGTTTTTTTCTTATCCCTGCCGTATCAATAAAGAGATATTTCTTGCCATCCGCCTCCAGAGCAGTATCAATGGAGTCCCTTGTAGTGCCGGGTATTTCACTAACAAGAAGCCTTTTTCTGCCAAGAAGTTTATTTATGAGAGAAGACTTTCCTACATTTGGCCTTCCAATAACAGCAACTCTGATAATATCAGCAGGCATTTCTTCTGCCTCAAATTGCGGAAGATAATTAGATATTGTATCCAATAAATTTCCTATTCCAATGTTATGCTCTGCTGAAACAGGAATAATATCCTTAAACCCCAACTCATGAAACTCCAGTATTCTCTCCTCATGCTTTTTATCATCTATCTTATTCACTGCAAGTATTATATTCTTTGACGACTTTCTTAAAAAATCCGCCATCTCTTTATCAGATTGGGTTAAGCCTTCAGCACCATCTGTTAAAAATATAATTACATCTGCCTCCTCAATTGCCAGTTGTGCCTGCTCCCTGATCTGGCTCATAAGTCCATCTTTTTTTACAGGCTCAAATCCTCCTGTATCTATAAGAGAGAAAGTTTTATCTCCCAATGTGACATCATAATAGTTCCTATCTCTCGTAACACCCGGAGTATCGTCAACAATAGCTATCCTCTTTCTAACGATTCGGTTGAACATGGTTGACTTCCCCACATTCGGTCTTCCAACAATCGCTGCAACTGGTTTTCGCATATTATATTGCCAAAGCCATTATTATTTTAGTGTGGCATTTCTTTTTTAAAATACTTTTTTAGTTTTTCATGCAACCGTTGTTCAGCCTGCCTTACTGCTTCGCGTGTAACTTTGAATTTATCTCCTATTTCCTGCAAAGTGACAGGTTCTTCAGAAAGAATTCTGTTTCTCAATATCTCCTTTTCATATTCATTTAAACCATCCTCAAATTCTAACATCTTCTTATAGAACAAATCTCTGAACTCACTTTCTTCAACCTTTTCTTCATGAGATTGCACTTTTGACTCAATAGTATCGCCGATTTTTTCCCTTGAGTTTTCATTAATTGGTGCATCCAGAGAAATATCCTGCGAAGAGATAGCTTTACCAATATCTATTATATCTTCTTCTGTCGTACCAAAATGTTCTGCAAGCAACTTTGTGTTGGGATTATAACCCTCCCTCTCCAATCTCTCTATCTCGCTTTTAAGTTTAAAGAGTAACTTTCGGCGGACATTGGTTGTACCTACCTTTACTATCTTTAAATTATCAACAATATATTTCAGTATAAACGCCCTTATCCACCATGTAGCATAAGTGGATAATCTTGTACCTTTGAATGGGTCAAATCTCTTAACAGCCTCAAGTAACCCTATATTCCCCTCTTGTATCAATTCAAAGATGTTACTGTACATCCTGCCGAACTTCATCGCAAGTTTTACAACAAGTATTAGATGAGAGGTAACCAGCCTGTATGCAGCCTCTCTGTCCCCATCTGTCCTGTATTTTACTGCAAGTTCATATTCCTCTTCCTCCGTAAGGAATGGATACTTCTTTATCCTTGCTATGTAGCTTGTCAAGGGGTCGTAAAGGAGTGACTTTTCTTCTTTTGCTTTATTATCTGTTAATTCTTTTAACTCATCCATTATCTTTTCTATAATATAAGAAATTATAAAAGCAATTATATATAAAAGCAACTACATATGAATGCAGATAAACACAAATAAAACAAATAGGTATAAAAATATGTTATCAATCAAAAAGTGAGTATATGCTTTTGTTTAACCCTTTGAAATATTAATGTAAATCTTAGGCAGAATGCATTGTTAGGGTTGATTTAGGGAAGGGAAAATTTTCAATTTAGTCAGAGAGATATGAGTAATAACATCCTTTTTCATTTCAATGTCTTTATATAAGCAGCTATTTCTGCGATTATTTTATCCGATATTTTTCCTTTATAGGCAGGCATTTTATTATGCCCGTCTTGTGTAGTCTTTATCAGCTCATCGTCTGACTTGTTTGAAGTGGCATCATCAGTAAGGTTCAGGGCAGATATATCCACCTTTAACATCTTCGTCATCCCTGAATTCCCTTTACCATCCTTACCATGGCAGGAGGCACATGACTTTGCGTATTCCTTTTTCGCTGCATCCGAGACCTCACCCGATTGCTGTGCATTTACAGATGCTGCTGTTAAAAAGAATATCATTAATAATATGAAGTTAATTATCCATTTCATAACCCACCTCATCTTTCTCCCACATTCCCCTCCCGCATAAGGAGGGGAATTTTGGGAATGATAATCAGAACATATACTGCACCTCAAGGGTATAGTTGTTGTCAGTAGTCTTAGTCTTTGTTGTCCCTTCAGCCTCTTTATACCTGTTGGTATATTCAAACACAAACCTCCCGTGTTGGAATGGCTTCAAATGGATACCAACTGTAACGACATTGGTTGTCTGTTTGTCATTCCCTGTATCCCTGTCAGGGTCATAGTTTACAATCTCATATCTCAGGTAAGGTGCAAGTAAGTCGCTCCTGATATAGCCCTGAAGTTCAGCAAATATTGTTGATGCATCATAGGAGGTGTCTGTTGTAGCACTTACCTTTTGATACTTGCCGCTCTGTGTGTAATACGATGCAACAATGGCGCCCATTGGTATAGTATAATTTCCAATGAGACCGACTGATGAGAAGTCGTCATAAGAATTGCCCTTAGGTGTCTTGAGGAGATGGAGGGGGAATTTCCCCTTATAGTAATACAGTCCGAGCATGCTCCCCATGTCGCCGAGGGCATAATCTGCGGTCAGCCATGCATCCTTTTCAGTATCACTGCCGAGTTCAACAGTATTTTCATATTTCCCTGTGCCATTGACTATGCCACCCTCAACAAAGAGGTCGGTGTAAGAGTAACCGGCAGTTACGCCGTATTGTCGTGAATAAGGTCTGTAGGGATTATCGCCAAAAGAGGTTGTGATTGCATCGGGTCTTGAAGATGCAACCCTCCCCCCAACATTATGAAAGTGGATGAGTGACGGAACGACCCTACCGCCCCTCGTTGTGAAAAATGATTCCTCGTCAGATGTATTGTATTGGAGATACATCTCAGCCAGTTTTGACCTTCCCCAGTCGCCCATATCAGAATCTGTTAATTCTGTGCTTATGGCAGGTGTCTTTCTCTCATTTTCATGAAGATACATCTCTGCAAAATATGAAAAGCCGCTGTCAAGGGGACCCCCTGAATATATACTCAGTGCATGGGCTTCAAATGATGATTTGGTAGTCTCTGCGGTGCTTGTCGTCTCAACCTTCTGTGTCTCATTCCATCCCCTTATCTTGGCAGTGATGGAGAAATAATCTGAGAGATTCTCCTCCTTATCACTGGTACCAGGCATTTTATGCCCGAGACGCAGAAAGGTCTGTCCTGCCCTCGTTAATTTATATCCTGATATATGGCATACACTGCAGTCAACACCATACTTCCTCCCCCATGCGGTTATTGCATCGCTGTCTGTGGTTAATATTGAGATGAGGAAAACTGCCATAATGCTGCCCATGAAAATGGGTTTCATTTTTTTCATATATTCCATAACACCTCCATTTCTTCAATATTTAAACTGCAAGATTATCACCTTGTGTCTTTAATATATATCCCAAAATAAATCTGTCAATACCCCTTTTGGTTTATATTACCCTGAGAGTTAAAAGCGCCCCGATAATAATTATTCCAATTGCTATATACAGCCTGAACACATTTGATGAAATCTTCTCAAATAATTTTTTCCCAATAAATGTCCCTGCAAAGGCTGATATGGTTGTTATAAATAATAGAGCCATATTGTTCGCCATAATCTCCCTGCCGTTAACTATATAGAGCGGTATCCTTGTAACATCCACTATAGATGCGATGATAGTAGCTGTGGCTATAAAAGTCTCCTTCGGGATATTGTAATTAAGTAGATATGCACTTCGGATCGCCCCCTGATTGCCTACAAGCCCCCCTAATAGTCCCGATAAAAAACCACCGATAAAGTCAATTTGTTTTGGAAGCCTCGCCTTTTCGCCAAGACCTGATGCCTCTTTTAAACCAAGGAATATTAGGGATATACCCAATAAGACCTTTACTGCGCCGGAATTCATCCACCCTTGTAAGAAGGCACCGATAAAAGCTCCGGTTATAATTAATATGCCGAACCGCTTGAGAATTTCCGTGTTGATATGCCTGCTGAAGAGAGAAAATTTCAAAAGATTATTCAAAAGATGGACAACAGCAACAATTAAAATGGCAATTTTAACATCATAGAATAAAAGGAATACCGGCGTGAGAATTGTCCCGAGGCCGAACCCTGTCATAAGGGTTAAGGCTGCTGCAAGAAACGCTGTAACAGCTGGGATTATAATATTTATTTCTGTCATTCCATAACCTCTTCTACAAGCTCATTTATCTTTTCCTTAACTTTTGATAATGTTTTCATTCCTTTTGAAGTTGTTTTGTAGTATTTTCTTATTTTTCCGCCTATATTTTCGGAATATGACTTCAATAATCTTTCTTCTTCGAGTTTGTGAAGAATCGGATATAGTGTCCCGGGACTGAGCTTATATCCATGATGTCCAAGCTCTTCAATAAGCCACAAGCCATACACTGGCTCTTTTGAGGCATGATTCAAAATATGTATCTTTATAAAACCCAAAAAGAAACCTCTAATCATATTTTATAATTTCAAAGTCTGTTGTGCTGGCAGGGATAATATCATAAAACGATAACGAAATACAATAATACAAATATTTTCAAATATATTTATTAAGAATAGCTTTTGCCTTGATTCTGTATAATAAATCTTGTATCTTTTAGCCATAATGAAAAGCAGAGTTCTTGTTTTGATTCTTGCATTGCTCCTCTTGATAGGCGGCGGTATTGTCTCTTACAGGGTTTATGACTATTTAGAAAATGACCCTATATTTTGCAAATCCTGCCACATAATGGAGACTGCCTTTGCTTCATGGGAGAAGAGTGTCCATGTAGGGGTAAATTGCCATGATTGCCATCACATATCCCCGCAAGAGGGTGCCCATCTTTTTTACAGTTTTATAGTTCAGAGACCAGAGTCAGTTCCTCCAAGGCATGGCAAAATAATTGTTGCAGGAAAATTCTGTATTCAATGCCACCTTGAGAGGGATGAAAAATATCCTCAAGCAGTATCAATCAGGGCATCACAATTCCACGAAAAACACGGTTTTGAAAAGAAGATAGAATGCTCTAAGTGTCATGGATATAAAACACACGAGTTTCTTCCAGAGGAGAGGTTCTGTGTTATGTGCCATGAGGGAAAAGAGGTGCATGGAGCAGGGATGGTGGAGCTTGCCTGCCTAAATTGCCACAGTGACCGCACTAAAGATTTGAGACCTGAAAGGGAGAAGTGCCTCTTCTGTCACGGGAGCGATGAGATAAGAGTTCAACTGATTAGAGAAGAGAGATTAGATGTAAAACACTTTACGCCGTCTCCAGAGAAAATTAAGGCTGCCATTAAGATTAATATACCTGCCGATTCTAAACATCAATTTGACTGCTATGCCTGCCATATACCGCATGAGAAGGCAAGACCTGACTGGAGTGAGTGCATAAACTGTCATGGTGATATTGTTAATACAGGAAAACATGAACTCCATATGAAGGTTATGAATATTAATTGTGGAGAGTGCCACAAACTCCATTCATGGGTAGTTACAGAGGAGCAGGCTAAGAAGGGATGTATAAAGTGTCATGAGAGTGCCGGAATATATAAGGAGTGGGCAGGCTGAAAGGGAAAATAGCAATGGGAAAAGTTTTTATTAACTCTCTTAAACCTCTTTGAGGCAAAAATGGGAATATTGGTGAATTAACTTTCAAAATATACTCTACAGACAAAATAAATTAACCACTTCCCTCGTTTTAAAATGCCCTTGCCGAATCCTTATAAACCGTGATAATTTAATAATATGTTGAAGACAGAGATATTGACCATAAGCAATAAGGGTTCAAGAGGCGAGAGATCATGTGCCTTCAGTTAGGAGTTAAGAGCTGTGAGTTTAGGTTAAAAATGAAAAAATTAATTACATTTGAAGGAATAGAGGGGTGTGGGAAGACAACTCAGATAAAATTACTTGGAGATTACCTTCGCAAAAAAGGTTATACTATACATGAGACAAGAGAGCCTGGCGGGACACTGATTGGAGACCAGATAAGGATGGTACTCCTTAACCCTGATAATAAAGGGATGAGTGAAATTACAGAGCTGTTTTTATACGAGGCATGCAGGGCTCAATTAATAAAAGAGCTAAGAGAAAAAAGTAGTGATAAAGATATTATCCTTTGCGACCGTTTTACAGATTCAACCATTGCCTATCAGAGATACGGAAGGGGAATTGATAAGGGGATAATAAAAGAATTAAACAGAATAGCCTCAAATGGAATAAAACCTGCCCTTACTATTCTGCTGGATTTGGATGTGAAGACAGGTTTAGGAAGGGCAAAAGGGCGAAATATTAAAAGAAGACGGCAGAAGGCAGCGGAGGGCAGATTTGAAGAAGAGGCATTGGAATTTCATCAGAAGGTGAGAGAAGGCTTTTTGAAAATTGCCTCAGAAGAATCTGAAAGGGTAAAACTGACAGATGCAAACAGAGGGATAGAAGAAGTGCACAAAGAGATAGTTAAACTTGTTGAAGGCCATTTACTTAAAGCTGATAGCTGATAGCTCATAGCAAAGATTATGAACCATGAGCTATGAACTATGAGTTTTAACAATATTCTCGGACAAGAGAGGGCAAAAAAGATACTGATAAACAGTCTAATCAAGGGGAATATTTCCCATGCCTATATTTTTGCAGGACCTGAAGAGGTGGGTAAGAAACTTACTGCTCTGACCTTTGCAAAGGCACTTAACTGCATTAATGGAAAAGAAGATTGTTGTGAGGAGTGTCTATCATGTAAAAAAATTAACAGTTTGAATCACCCTGATTTAATTATCATTAGAAAAGGGGATGAAAATACTAAAATAAATACAATAAGCGATATTAAAAGGGATTTTGGAGATGAGGATAAGGATAAAGAGAGTAAATCAATTAAAATAGGAGCCATAAGAGAGCTTCAGAGGAGGCTGTCTTTAAAATCGTATGAGGGGAAAAAGAAGCTGGCTATAATAGATAATGCAGAGGATATGACACGTGAGGCATTAAATTCATTTCTCAAGACATTGGAGGAGCCTCTCGGAGAAACCGTTATAATTCTCATAACATCAAATACGCATTCACTTCTTCCGACTGTTGTCTCCCGGTGCCAGGTAATCAAGTTCAATCCTCTTTCTGATGAGCACATAAAAGAGATACTGATTAAAAATTACAAATTCAGTGAAAATGATGCCTCAACCTTGTCAAGCCTGTCTAAAGGGAGATTGGGGAGTGCACTTTCTATGGATTATGAGTCGTTCTGCAAGTTCAGGGAGGATGCACTGAAATTGCTCGGGTCTTCTATTAAAGGAGATTTGGAGTATGTATTCACAGAATCCAAAAGGCTTTCAAGTGATAAAGATAAGCTCCCTCAGTTTTTAGATTTGGTGGCTGATCTATTGAGGGATGCAGTGGCAATTAAGGGAATTGGAACAGATGAAAATGTTATAAATAAAGATGTAAGTGATAAAATCAGGGGGTTTTCAGATGGGTTGCATATACACAATATTTTGAATATGGTTGACTCTGTTCAGCAGACAAAATCTCTATTGGATAGAAATGCAAACCACCAACTGGCGATAGAGGTAATGATGCTGAACATAGCTGGAGGTTACAGATGACAGATTTAAATAATACAAATGATTCATCAATTTTTGTTATAGGCGTGAGGTTTAAAAGCAGCGGTAAGATCTATGACTTTAAAGCTAATGACTTCTCAATAAGGGTGGGGGATAGCTGCATAATAGAAACTGATAAAGGCATTGAGTTAGGCATTGTATCAATTGCCCGCAGGAAGATTTTACAAGGTTTGGTCAAGAGGCCGCTTAAGAATGTTGTGAGGAAGGCTACACAGGAAGATATTAATCAGGTGGAGAAGAACGAGGTGTTGGGAAGAGAGGCATTTGACCTCTGTCAGAGCAAGATTCGTGAGAAGGAAATGCAGATGAAACTTGTAAATGTAGATTTCAGCTTTGATGCACAAAAGGCGGTTTTCTATTACACATCTGAGGAGAGGGTAGATTTCAGGGAGTTGGTAAAGGATTTGGCGTATCACTTTAAAATAAAGATTGAAATGAGGCAGATAGGCTTACGGGATGAGGCAAAGATGATAGGAGGCTGTGGTCCATGCGGCAGAAACTTGTGTTGTGCGAGTTTTTTAAAGGAATTTGAACCTGTATCAATCAAGATGGCAAAAGACCAGAACCTTGCACTGAACCCTGTAAAGATATCGGGTGTTTGCGGAAGGCTTATGTGTTGTCTTGTGTATGAGCATGAAACATATAAAAACCTCAAGAGAACCTGTCCGAAACTTGGGGCTATTTTGGATACCCCTGATGGAAAAGGCAGAGTGGTTAAGATTAACTTGCTTCAGGAAATGGCAATTGTGGAGTTAGAAGATGGAAAAAAAATGGATGTTGACATGAAAGTAAATAAATGATACTTCGATTAAGTTTTTGTTAGTTCATGCATTCATATTCAATGGAGGACTGTATGATAGATAAACCAAGTGATAGGGAAGAAGAGTTTTTTGCACGACAGGAGTTTGAAAGAAGAAAAAAGACAGAGGAAGAAAAAAGAAAGAAGATGGTGGAGGAGGAAAGGAAAAAATTAAAGGAACTTCACCATATGCACTGTCCAAAGTGCGGTATGAATCTCATAGAGATAGATTATAAAGGTATTAAGGTGGACAAATGCTCAGGGTGTGAAGGAATTTGGCTTGATTCAGGGGAACTGGAGACAGTGGTAAAAGCAGAGCAAAAGGACAAGGGCTTCCTTGACAAGATGTTCACAGTATTTAAGAAGTAGATCAATGTCTGAAATGCCGTATCCCTGTAAATACCATTGCAATATTATGCTCATTGGCTGCGGCAATGACTTCCTCATCCTTTACTGAGCCGCCGGGCTGGATAATCGCCGTTACACCGACCTTTGCAGCCTCATCTACACTATCTCTAAAAGGGAAAAAGGCATCTGATGCCATTGCTGTCCCCTCTATAGGTTTATTTGCCTTCATTGCTGCAAGTTTTGATGAATCTACACGGCTCATCTGCCCTGCACCTATACCTACAGTTTCATTATCAGCAGCATAAATAATTGCATTGGACTTTACATGCTTTGCCACCTTCCATGCAAACCTCATCGCAGTCCATTCCTTTTCTGTCGGCTGTCTGTTTGTTACAATCTTGAGATTATCTTCATTTAGTGTAACGGAATCCTTATCCTGCAATAAAATCCCGCCGCTGACAGTTCTTAAATCATATTCCTTTTCAGCCTTTTTATTAAAATCAGGCAACTTAAGGAGCCTTATATTTTTCTTCTCTTTTAATATGGCAAGAGCAGAATCGTCATAATCAGGGACGATCACAGCCTCAATAAAAGTTGAGGCAATCTCCTTTGCAGTATCCTCATCAACATTCTTGTTAAATGCGATTATTCCGCCAAATGCTGATAGAGGGTCTGTCTCCCTCGCTTTTCTATAGGCTTGTACAAGGCTATTACCAGTAGCAACACCACATGGATTCGTATGTTTTATAATTACTGCTGCAGTCTCATCAAATTCTCTCACCAATTCCAATGCTGCATTAAGGTCAAGTATATTGTTATATGAAAGCTCTTTTCCGTGAAGCTGTTTTGCCTTTGAAAGAGTCCCCTTATTAAGCCCGATATTTTCATAGAATGAAGCCTTCTGATGTGGATTCTCTCCATACCTCAAGTCAGTAATCTTTTCATATTGTAGATTTAAAATTGAAGGGAAGCCCTCCCCTTCAACCTTACTCTCAAGATATTTTGAGATGAGGCTGTCGTATCGGGCAGTATGTTTAAATGCCTTTACAGAAAGTTTCATCTTTGTATCGTAACTAAGGTCACCGTCGTTTTCTTTCATCTCAGCCAATATATCCTCATAATCATCAGAGTCAACTACAACTGCCACATCCTGAAAATTCTTTGCAGATGAGCGAAGCATTGAAGGACCACCAATATCAATATTCTCTATTGCCTCATCAAGGGTTACTCCATTTTTTGATATGGTCTCCTCAAAGGGATAGAGATTTACAACAACCATATCTATAGGCTTTATTCCATGTTTCTTCATCTCCTCAACATGCTTTTTATCATCCCTCTTTCCAAGAAGCCCCCCGTGAATCAATGGATGAAGTGTCTTAACCCTCCCATCCATAATCTCAGGGAATTTTGTATAGTCAGAAACCTGAATAACCGGAATATTATTATCCTTTAATATTTTTGCTGTTCCTCCTGTTGAGAGTATCTCCACCCCCATCTCATTTAACCCTTTTGCAAAATCTAAAAGCCCGTCCTTCTTTGAAACACTTACCAATGCCCTCTGAATCTTACTCACAAATACCTCCTAAAATTAACCTAAATCTCCATATAAAAATTGTATTATGCTTAATGCACTTAATGCCACTGTATCTGTCCTTAAAATCCTCTGACCAAGACCTGCTGAAATGAACCCATAAGAATTGGCTATTTCAATCTCCTTCTCACTCAATCCACCTTCAGGTCCTACAATGATTGATATTGATTTAACCTCTCCTTTTTCATTCAGGAATTTTTTTAATCCCTTTTTTTTCTCCTCCTCATAGAAAACTATCTTTAAATCTGTATCTTTATATTTATCACAAAAATGCTTTAAATCATATATTGTATTGATTGAAGGTATGAATCTTCTCAATGACTGCTCAGACGATTCTTTTGCAATCCTCTGCCATCTTTTAACTTTGTCTATTCCCTCATCTTTTATTCTAACCACACATCTTTCCATTTTTAGAGGGACAATCTCAGTTACACCAAGCTCTGTTGCCTTCTGGACAATAAAATCCATTTTCTCTCCCTTTGGTATCCCCTGACCGAGTATGATTTTAATTCTTGAGTCTTCTGTTTTAAAATCCTTAGATTTTATTTCCCCCATTACACTCCTTTTCTTAATCTCAGTCAACTGAACTTTATATTCCCAACCATGCCCATCTAAGACAAATATCTCCTCTCCTTCCTTCATTCGCAAAACTTTTCTGATCTGCTCTGCATCATCCCCTGTTATTTTTACATGGCTATCTGTAATAGAATCTCTGCCTACAAAAAAACGATTAATCTTCTTCATAATTAGGTTAAATTACATTCAGTTTTTTCAATTCCTTTTTAAGGGTATCTGTCCCCTTATAATGGATTAAGTTTATTTTCAGGTGAGATGCGGCGTTGGCGAATTCCTCTATATCATCAATATATACACATTCTTCCGGTTTTACACCACATAATTTTACAGCCTCCCTATATATTTTCGGATGGGGTTTCATTACGTGGATTTTATAAGATAATACATGATAGTCAAATATTTTCAGTATATTAAATTTTCTCCCACAGAACTCATAATGAAAGGCATTTGTATTTGAAAGGAGGCATAGTATATATTTTTTCTTTAATTCAGTCAGTAAATCAGCCACATCTTTTTTTAATGTAAATATATCAGTAAATATTTCTTTGAACTCATTAAAGGAAATGTCGAAATTAAAACGACCGTCCAGATACCTATAAAATTCCTCTGCAGAAATCTCTCCATTGTCAAAGGCTATATCTATCTTTGATTGATAGATAAAAACATTTAATTCCTCTGCTGGAATGTTTATTAAATTAACCAGTTTAGATATGCTTATTTTATGGTCAAAGTCTAAAATAACCCTGCCCAAATCTGAAATGATGGCTTTAATCATATTATTTATACAATTATAGATTTTCTCTTTTTCACTAATACCTAATTTATAAAATGCCGATATTTAAGTCAAGAATATCAGCAAATAAGTATTGGAGGTGTTTATGAAAAGAATAATTATGCCAGTTTTTTTGGTAATCCTGTTTACAGTCTGACGTGCCTTTACAGATGATAGTTTGCATAAAAACAAAAGAAAAAGGGAAGTAATTTCTATTGACAGTCTATCTTTTTAAGGTTTAAAATCTGCCATAAATACCAAGAATGCAATACACGCAAGGATCTCATGTAATATTGTTGTTTTTTAATTAAGGAATGGTAAAAGTTAGACCTGTGAAAAGGAGATAGAACGTGGAGAAGATACATTGGGGTCAGTCGTTTAGTGTCGGCGTTGCGAAACTCGATGAGCAGCACAGTCGCATCATTGACATGATCAATCTGCTTATAGAGAACGTCGAGCCAGACATTCGTTCCGAGCCAATCTCGGAGACCCTGACGAGAATGACTAAGTACGCGGAGGAACACTTCGAGACGGAGGAGCAACTCCTCGCACAGCACGCATACCCTGAGCTCTTGAGTCATAAGGAGGAGCACGCGGTCTTTTGCAAGAAAACGGCTGCTTTCTGTCTGGATACGATGCGATATAAGACTTCAGTACCTGAGGAAATCCTTCTCTATCTAAATGACTGGTGGACGAACCATATTCTGACAATAGACATGAGATACAGTTCTTTCTTCAAGGAGCGAAATATCACATAACGCGAGCTAATAAAGCGATGCATCTGCCTCCCTCATCCGTAGCTCGCAGATGACCACTACGTCGTTATCTTCTAAAAACTGGCGGGGGATTATTTCCCCTCGCACCACTCCCTTGCATTCTGGAACATCTTGAGCCAGGGGGATGCTTTAAGGTTCTTCTTTAAATTCTCTGGCATCCATGCCCACTGCCATTTGAGGAATGTCCTTTCAGGGTGGGACATCATGGCAATGTGCCTGCCATCGGGTGTGCATAGTGATGCAATACCAAGGGGTGAGCCATTTGGATTGAAGGGGTATTTTTCCGTAATCTCACCGCTGTCATCTGTGTATCTGACAGGTGCAAGTTTTTTATCAATTACTTCTTTTTGCGTTTTTTCATCAGGGAAATGGGCAAAGCCCTCTCCATGATTTACCCATACTCCCAAAATAGAGCCTTCCATACCTTTTAACATAACAGAAGGGCTCTCAAGAATCTTCACTGTGGCAAACCGAGATTCCAGTCTTCCTGATTTATTATGAATAAACCGAGGCTGAAATTTACCTGCTATCCCCTGCCAAGGAACCCAGCCGAGCAAAGCCATTAATTGACAGCCATTACATATACCAAGACTGAATGTATCAGTCCTGTTATAAAATTTTTGGAATTGCTCATAGAGTTTTTTATTGAATCTTATAACGCCTGCCCATCCTTTGGCTGAGTCAAGGACATCTGCATAACTAAAGCCTCCTACAAACGCTATGCCTTTAAACTGTGCGAGGGTTATCCTGTCATTCATTAAGTCTGTCATTGTTACATCCCATGTCTCAAACCCTGCCATGTAAAACGCCGAAGTCATCTCCCTGTCTCCATTACTCCCCTCCTCACGGATAATTGCTACAGGAGGTTTAACCTTTTTCTTTATAATAACTTCAGGAGTCTGTTCAGGTGTGAATGTAATTTTATATGATGGTTCTCGTCTATCATAGATAGCCTCTTTTTCTTCAAGGACACATTCAGGATTTGTCTGGAGCATATTTAGTTGATGACTCGTCTCCTCCCAGATTCCCCTTAAGACTCTCATGTCTTCATCTAATAAAGTGAGGAGTGCGGAGTATGGAGTGCGGAGATTTATCTTGATTTGTTTTTCCTGTAAAGTCTTGCCAATGATTTGAGAGGGAATATTGTATTTTTTAAGTTCTGATACTATCTCCATTTCACTTTCAGGGAGATACTCAATCACTAATCCAAGTTCCTCAGAAAACAATGTTGCTATTATTTCTTCTTCTGACTTCTGATTTATGTTTATCTCTATTCCACAATTTCCTGAAAATGCCATTTCAAGCAATGTTGTAATAAGTCCGCCATCACTCCTGTCGTGTCCTGATAATATCAACCCTTTATCAATAAAATACTGAATTACATTAAAAGTATTTTTAAGTAGATGCAGGTCATCTACATCCGGGGATTCATCACCTATCTGTTTATAGCATTGTGCAAGTGCTGACCCACCAAGGCGATTTTTCCCATTTCCTAAGTCTATATAGATTAATTTACTCCTTCCCGGCATCTTTAAATCAGGAGTAACAACCTTTGTAATATCAGGGCATGGGGCGTAGGCGGAGATAACAAGAGTTCCGGGAGATTTTACAGTCTCTGTCTTGCCTGAGGGGTGCCTCACCTGTGCCGCCATTGAAAGACTATCTTTACCTCCATCCACAGCAATACCAAGCTCAAGCATCATATCCCTCATTGCGACTGCCGCATCATAAAGCCTTGCACCCTCTCCGGGGAGCTTTGCTGCCCACATCCAGTTTCCAGAACATCTTATATCAGGGAGTGCACTTATCCTTGCCCAGACAATATTTGTTAATGCCTCGCCGACACTCATCCTCGCCATTGCAGAAGGGTTGATAAGTCCCTTGATAGGCTGTTCTCCAATTGAAATAGCTGCACCTGTCAATCCAAAATGGCTCTGTGCTATGACTGCCACATCTGAGACAGTAAGTTGTAATGGTCCCGCACACTGCTGTCTTGCTATTAAACCTGTTACAGACCTGTCAACCTTGCTTGTGAGAAATCTCTTTGAACCTACTGATACAAGCCTTAAAACCCTATCTAAATGAGTGATGAGTGATGAGTGATGAGTGACAAGTGATAGAGGAACTTTTTTTATAGGGATGCGTTCAAGGTTAAAGGTCTTCTGGGGCATATCACCCAAAACCTTTTCAAGATTAAGATTTCCAGGTGTTGAGCCGTCAAGTTCATCATAGAGGACAATATAACCATCACCTGTAATATCCCCTATTATTGAAAAAGGAAGTTTTTCTCTTTCACATAACTCTCTGAACATATCAATCCTATCTGAATATATGAGGACTGCATCCTGCTCCTGATACTCCGCACCCCATATTTCAAGGACTGACAATGTATTATCACCGACTATTATCTTTCTTATATTGATTTTTGCACCTGCTGGATAGACAATCTCCTTAACCACATTACAGTTTCCGCCTGCACCCTGGTCATGGATACTCGCAATAGGGTTTTCATCGCCAAGTTCAACAGACCCCCTTATGACCCTGTTTAGCTTCTGCTCCATCTCTGCATCACCGCGCTGGACTGCGTTAAAATCCAATTCCTCTATATTTTCCCCATGAACCATACTTGATGCAGAGCCGCCGCCCATCCCTATGCGATATGCCGGTCCTCCAACCTTAACAACTACCATATTTTTTGAAGGGGTATCTTTTTTAATATGCCTGTCATCTATCTGCCCAACCCCGCCTGTAAACATGATGGGCTTTATCCATTCACGTCTTTCCCCGTCTGGAAGCCTTAACCCGAATGACCTCGTAAAACCCTGTATTAAAGGCTCACCAAACTTATTCCCGTAATCTGATGCACCATTACTCGCCTCAATCTCTATCTGCAGAGGCGATGCAAGATTTTTCGGATAAATGAAAGAGTCATCTTCCCATGGGAGGGGATAATCTGGAATCCGGAGATTTCCCACACAGTAGGCGGCAGTCCCTGCAACAACAATACTCCCCTTTCCAGTCGCATGGACATCCCTGATTCTTCCACCTGTCCCTGTCTCTGCCCCCGGAAATGGTGCAACACCCGAAGGAAAGTTATGGGTCTCGGCTGTAAAGATTATGTGATATGTAACTTCTCTAATGCTGAAAGCTGAAGGCTGAAAGCTGTTTGCCGGGAGCATGGTTTGAATTTTATATCCCCTGATGGCACTTGAATTATCTTTAAATGCAATGATACTGTTATTAGGATTCCTCTTATACGGTTCTTTGACAATCTGCATGAGGTTTTCTGAAATCTCTTTTCCATCAAGTATGAGTCTCCCTCTAAAAAACCAGTGTCGGGAATGTTCGCTGTTAGACTGGCTCAAATCAAAACATTCTACATTTGTTGGATTTCTCTTAAGTTCATTTACGAACAGATTGTAGTAATAATCAATATCCCACTCATCAAGCCCAAGCCCCATCTTCTGATTAACCTTTGCGAGGGCTGATTTGCCTTCCTCTAAAAGTGGAATGGTATATACAGTCTCAGGCTTTATCCCTGTTTCAAATGTCTTGAGAGGCTCTTGATATTGGCACTCCGTCATCCTGTCATGGACAAGACTTAAAAACTCTGATAAATTCTGACTTCTGACTTCTGACTTCTGACTTCTGATTAAATATCTCCTTGACCTCTCTATTCTCTTAATCTTAGTTAGTCCGCAGGCATGACAAACTGATACAACATTTGTTGACCACGCAGTTGTGAAGTTCATTCTTGGACCTACTTCAATAATAAATCCCTCCCGCCCCCCCTTTTCAAAGGGGGGAGAGGGGGGATTTTGAGTTAAAAAACTCTGAGAAGAAAAATTCTCCGGTTCAAAGGTCTCTGACAAAAGCCATCTCAAGGTATTAAGTTCTTTATCGGTAAGCGGTTCTGATACATCTATATTGAAACAAAACTCAGTCTCAATAGTATCAGTATCAGGGATTACCTTCTCTCTAAATATTTTAACAAGATTATCTTCTTTATATGAAGAAAGGGCAGGCCTGCGATATAAGTTTAATAGGTTTTTTTTGCTCACAATCCTCCTTTAAGGTCTTAAGCCATTTTAACAGATGAGATTTTCAATTGACAAATATTTTTCTCAATGGTAAATTTCATTCGTAAATTAATGGAGGATAAAATGAAAAATATTTTAATTACCCTTATTGCATCTGTCTTGATTTTATTTGGCATTACTTTAATATCTGCCGAGACATCTTCATATAAGTTTAAGCATACAATGCATCATGTTTTAGATAATTATACCCATGCACGAATCAGCTACTCTTTAAAGAAATATGATATTTCTGATATATTTCTCAAACATGTCTTAGAAAATCTCAAAGAAGTCCCAGCTTTTATACCCGATTATAATATGGACGGGATGAAACTGGATAAGGAAGTTATTAATAAAAGATTAAATGAGCTCAAACAGAAGATGTCATCTCTTAGAGATGCAGTCCGGAAGAGAGAATTAAAGGAAATAAATAAACAATCAGATGAAATATTCCGCATGTGTGTCGGATGCCACGAAGGGACAAAGAATAAATATCTTTTTAAAGAGCCTGGTGAAGGCATAGAACCCACCTTTCAGGAATATATGCATAAAATATCTGAAGACTTTAAAACTGCAAGGATTTATTCAGAAAACAAGGAGTTTAATGAGACAGAAGAGTATCTCAAATTGATTAATTTTTATCTTGGCTTGCTTGAAGGTATCTTCCCCGAAAAGGGACCTTCAGGTATTATTTTAGACAGGGATGGTTTTATCCGCCGCATGAAAGATTTTGTGAAACTCAATGAAGATGCACAGAAAAATATTAAAGAGAGAAAAGTATTTGATGCTGAGTCGTTCAAAAAATCATTGAATGAACTCTGTGTAGCCTGTCATGAGCCTGAGCGTGTAAAGTAATCCCAAACCCCTGCAATCTTATAAAGGTAAAGATTTTCTCTGTCTTTACCTTTACCTATTTATTACTTGGCTTAATAACTTATGATAATAGGCATACCAAAAGAAATAAAAAAAGATGAATACAGGGTAGGCATTGTCCCTTCAGGGGTAAGGTCACTTGTCCTGGCAGGACATAAGGTCATCATAGAAGACGGTGCTGGATTAGGCAGTGGCATATCAAATTCAGAATATGAGTTTGAGGGTGCTGAAATAGTCCCCTCTGCAAAAGATGTATACCTCAGGGCTGACATGATTATGAAGGTGAAGGAGCCTCTGCCTTCCGAGTATGACATGCTAAGAGAAGGACAGATACTTTATACCTATCTCCATCTTGCACCTGCCCCTGATTTGACAAAGGCTCTCCTTGAAAGAAAGATTATAGCCATAGCTTATGAGACAGTTCAGCTTGATGATGGTTCCCTGCCCCTTTTAATTCCAATGAGTGAAATTGCAGGGAGGATGTCTATACAGGAGGGAGCAAAATATCTTGAGAGGGAAAAAGGAGGGAGAGGCATACTCCTCGGAGGCGTCCCCGGAGTTGCCCCGGGTAAAGTAACTATAATTGGCGGCGGCATAGTCGGAACAAATGCAGCAAAGATGGCAATCGGGACAGGAGCTACTGTAACCATACTTGATGCAAGTCTTTACAGACTCCGTTATCTTGACGATATATTTGGAGGAAGAATAAGGACACTGATGTCAGACAGCCATAATATAATGGAATCTATAAAAGAGGCTGATTTAGTCATAGGTGCGGTTTTAATACCCGGTGCAAGGGCACCCTTTCTTGTTACACGGGGAATGCTCTCAGATATGAAAGAGGGCTCGGTTATTGTGGATGTATCAATTGACCAGGGCGGATGTATTGAGACATCAAAACCAACATCTCACAGTAACCCTATTTTTGTAGTGGATGGTGTTATTCACTACTGTGTAACAAATATGCCTGGGGCTGTTCCGAGGACATCCACCTTCGCCCTTACAAATGCAACATTCCCCTATGCCCTTCAGATAGCCAATCTTGGACTTAAAGAAACATTCATTAAGAATAAAGCACTCTTAAAGGGTCTAAATCTGGCGAATGGTAAAGTAACACATAAGGCTGTGGCTGAAGCCCTGGGGTATGAATATTATCCGTCAGAGAATATTATAGGGCACCTATAAAACCTTCCATCCTTCTATGAATCAAAAGAACAATCTCAAAAGGATAATTAAATGGAGTTTGATATTATCTGTTATAGCTGTATTTCTCTTTGTAATCCAATTTACAACAGCCATTAAGTTTATCTACCTTGTCAGTGGAGAGACTTCTGTCACCGCCGAAAAGAAGGCGATGCACGCAAGTTCCCTTATCTTCGCCAATATAAAAAATCTGCCATTATATTTAAAGGATTTCTGGGAGAAACCAGAATTCCATGAGCATAAAATTGACAGCCTATTTTTTGGGTTAAATGTTGCTCCATCCAGCTTCCCTGAAGGAGACGAGCATATCATAAAAAACCTTTTAGAGATGGGGGTTCAGTCTGTCAGAGTTGACTATGGCTATGAATCAAATAAAGTCCATATAGAGAGGTTTTTAAATAAACTTATAAATCCCCCCAGCCCCCCTTTTTCAAAGGGGGAGAAAGGGGGATTTGATATTCTCCTTCACCTTGTCCAATCAAAAGAAGAGGCTGGCAGAATGAGTGAGAAAGGGATACAGGATAAATGGAGAACTTTTTTAGAAGATATAATGAGTAGATTTTCCCCTGTTATAAAAAATTATGAAATCGGCTCTGTGCCAAACCGCAAGAAGTGGTCAGGCTACACTATTCCAGACTATATAACAGCATTAAAAATTGCATCAGAGGTAGCAAAAAAATATGGGGTTAATATATTTGCACCGAATATCCAGGATTTTGAGCCATTCTGGCAGGTGGCAATATTTGAGGCAATAAAGGATGAGGGCATCAATATTCAAGGCTCAACTGATAATCTGTTTGTTGACAGGGCTATTCAGCCTGAATTATATGATGAGCATGTCCTTGGCAGGAAGTTAAAAAATTCAGCCCGAATGGACATCATCAATAAATCAAGGTTTCTTGATGTAATATCAGAAAAATATGGAATCAAAACATTTATATCCTCTTTTACACAGTGGAATTTGGATGTCCCTGCACCATTTTATAACTCTTCTAAGGAAAGGTTGGCAAATGTAGATGATTATGCCGACTACCTTGTAAGATATTATGTCCTTTCAGCGGCAGGCGGTTATACTGATAGAGTTTACTGGGGACATTATGCAAGTTATAAAGAAGGCATTTTTGATGACAGTAATAATCCAGAAAAAGAGGATGCCCCGGAGGTGCATCATAAATTCATCTATCAAGGTGACCCAAGGATATATAAAACTCGCCCTGCCTATAATGCATATAAAACCATGACAGGATTTCTGAGTAACAGCAGATTCATAAAAAATCTGTCTGATATCTACCACTTATCCCCTCCTGATGAAGATAGGGATAAAGAGGGTGTGTTTATATTTGAATTTGAGAGGAATAATCAAAAAATCTATGTAGGCTGGACCCTGAATATTTACAAAAAAAGGGTTAATATATTTGATAGGAATAAATGTCAGGCTACATGGAGAGATGGTGAAACCATACATTTAAAAGAAGGTGGAATAGACCTGCAAAAAAGCCCGACATATATTGTATGCAATTAATGTGAGGAAGGGCTAAAAAATCAGATTGATACAAAGCACTGCTGCAAAAAAGATATGAGGAACTTGCTATTTTTGATCAGGAAAATTCACTCCTAATATATAATCCCAAAAGTAACCTATAGTTAGCTATTTTATTGAATTTTTGTTTCTGTCCTAAATCTTCCCCATTTTCAAAATCTGTCAAAGGATAGGCTTTCTCTATAAAGTAGATGTTAAAAATTTACATGCAGGAAGAATCTTAAACATAATTATCAGAAATCATCAAATTTTCTATTTTTTGTAAGTTTTATGCTAATATAAATTTATGAACATAAGAAACTTTTCTATTATTGCACATATAGACCACGGAAAGTCCACACTTGCTGACAGGCTTATTGAATATACAGGCGGTCTCTCTCATAGGGAGATGAAGGAGCAGGTGCTTGACCAGATGGATATTGAGAGGGAAAGGGGTATTACCATAAAGGCACAGACTGCAAGACTCAAGTATAAAGCTTCTGATGGCAGCGAATACATTTTAAACCTGATTGATACACCGGGTCATGTTGATTTTTCCTACGAGGTGTCAAGGAGTTTGGCAGCATGTGAAGGTGTTCTGCTTGTAATAGACGCAAGTCAGGGGATTGAGGCTCAGACCCTCGCAAATGTCCACCTCGCCCTTGAACATAATCTTGAGATTATCCCTGTCATTAACAAGATTGACCTCCCAAGTGCATCCCCTGAAATGGTAAAGAAGCAGATTGAAGACATAATCGGAATAGATTCAAGCGAGGCAATCCTCGCAAGTGCAAAAGCGGGTATCGGCATAAAGGATATACTTGAGGCAATTATAAAGAGGATACCATCTCCGAAGGGGACAAAAGATACGCCTTTAAAGGCACTCGTTTTAGATTCGTGGTATGACTCATATCAGGGGGTTGTAATGCTTGTCAGGGTGTTTGAAGGAGGCATAAAAAATGGAATGAAAATGCTCTTCATGTCCAATGGAAAGATATATGAGGTCGGCAGGATCGGTGTATTTACTCCAAAGGATTTGAAGGTAAATGAATTATCTGCCGGTGAGGTTGGTTATGTTACAGGAAGTATTAAGACTATTCAGGATGCAAAGGTTGGAGATACAATTACCGATTCTGAAAGACCGGCGGAAAAGCCTCTTCACGGCTACAAGAATATAAAGCCAATGGTGTTCAGCGGCATATATCCTGTGGACGGTGCTCAATATGAGTCTCTGAGGGATGCACTTGAAAAGCTCCAGCTAAATGATTCGTCATTAAAGTTTGAGCCTGAGACCTCTCTCGCCCTCGGATTTGGTTTTAGATGCGGATTCCTCGGACTACTGCACATGGATATAGTAAAGGAGAGGCTGGAGAGGGAATTTGACCTTTCACTTATCACAACAGCACCTACAGTTGTATATAAAGTAATAAATACTAAGGGGGAAATAATCCATGTTGATAATCCCTCCAAGCTCCCGCCTCCGAACTACATAGACAGAATAGAGGAGCCTTATATTATCGCTACAATAATAACACCTGATGAATTTCTTGGTGCTATTATGCAGCTAACGCAAGAAAAGAGAGGAATCCAGAAGGGTATCGAATATATAGGTGAAAAGAGGGTGATGGTTACTTATGAGCTTCCTCTGAATGAGGTTGTCCTTGATTTTTATGACAGGCTTAAATCCATTTCTAAAGGCTATGCGTCAATGGATTATGAATATCTTGACTACCGCACATCCAATCTGATTAAATTAGATGTATTGTTAAATGGCGACCCTGTTGATGCGCTGTCCTCAATAATACACAAGGACAAGGCTTATTACCACGGCAAAGAACTGGCAGAGAAGATGAAGGAGATAATCCCAAGGCAGATGTTTGAGGTGGCAATACAGGCGGCTATAGGAGGCAAGATTATAGCCCGAGAGACAGTAAAGGCTTTAAGAAAAAATGTTATCGCAAAATGTTACGGCGGTGATATAACAAGGAAGAGAAAACTCCTTGAGAGACAGAAAGAGGGGAAAAAGAGGATGAAGCAAATCGGCAAGATTGAGCTGCCTCAGGAGACATTCCTTGCAGTGCTTAAGACAAAATAAGAAAAACAAATTTTTGATTTTAACCACAGAGGCACAGAGAGAAATAAGTTTTAAAAATCTCTGCGTCTCCATGCCTCTGTGATTTATAATTTCTTATAAAATATAGAGGAGAGTTTAATAATGGAAATGGAAAAAGTTGAAAATATTGAAAGGGCATCTGTGACAGAACAGACGAAAAAGAAATCTATTGTAAGGGAATATGCAGAGGCAATAATAATTGCACTCGTCCTTGCCTTTATCATCAGAACATTTGTAGTGCAGGCTTTTAAGATACCATCCGGCTCAATGATACCAACTTTGCAAATAGGCGACCATATACTTGTAAATAAATTTATATACAGATTCACGGATGTAAAAAGGGGAGATATTATTGTTTTTAAGTTTCCAAAAGATGAGAGCCGTGATTTCATAAAAAGGGTTGTCGGCCTGCCGGGTGATAAGGTAGAGGTAAAAGATAAAAAAGTATATATAAATGATAAAGAGGCGGAAGAACCTTATGCATTTCATGAAGAGGCAGGCGGAGGTTCGTTTCATCCGAGGGATATTTTTGGTCCCATCACAGTCCCTGAAAATAATTTTTTTGTCATGGGTGACAACAGGGAAAACAGCATGGACAGCCGATTCTGGGGGCTCCTTGATAAAAACAAAATTAAAGGGAGGGCATTTATTATTTACTGGTCGTGGGATAGTATGAATTTTGGCGTCAGATGGAATCGCCTTGCCATGATGTTAAAGTAAAATTATTCTTGACATCACAATATATTGTGGTTATATTTTTTTATAAATACAAAATGCTGTGTCAGTGATTATTGTTAGTAATAACTTCTTTCACTTGACACTAATAACTAACACTTTTAAAAGGAGAAATTTATTAATTATGGAATCCTCGGAATGTAGTTTTGAAGAGCCTCCCAGCAGTATTTTAAATCTCATTACTCCTGCATCATTAAAAAACCTTGCAACCCTTACATATAGCGGCGCAATCAAAAAAGAAAAAATATTAAAATCTATTCCAAGAGAATCATGGAATGATTGGCGATGGCAATTAAAAAACAGAATCACCACACTTAAACAATTGGAAGAGGTCATAGAGGTAACGCCAAAAGAAAGAGAAGGTGTTCTGGCTTCGGGTGGAAGGCTTGCAATGGCAATAACCCCTTACTTCGCTTCACTAATAGACCCTTACAATCCTGATTGTCCCATCCGCCGTCAGGCAGTCCCAAGAATAGAGGAGTCTTATAAATTACCACATGACATGATTGACCCATGCGAAGAGGATAATCATTCTCCTGTTCCGGGACTTATCCATAGATACCCCGACAGGGCACTCCTCATAGTTACAGACCAGTGTGCAATGTATTGCAGGTATTGCACAAGAAGGAGGATGGTTGGGGCTGAAGAGAATGTCATATCAAGGGGCAGGCTTGAAGATGTATATTCCTATCTAAAAACAAATAAGAAGATACGGGATGTATTGATATCGGGCGGAGACCCTTTACTATTAAAGGAAGAGATACTTGAAGATATACTTTCTAATTTGAGGAAGATACCAAATATTGAAATAATAAGGCTTGGAACCCGTGTCCCTGTAACTCTGCCACAGAGAATAAATACTCCATTTGTAGAGATGTTGAAAAAATATCACCCTATCTGGATGAGTATTCATTTCTCACATCCAAAGGAGATTACAAGAGATGTAAAGAGGGCATGTGGAATCCTTGCAGATGGCGGAATACCCCTTGGAAGTCAGACAGTCCTCCTTCAGGGCATAAATGACAAGCCCAATATTATGAAAAAACTTATGCATGAACTGCTCAAGATAAGGGTGAGGCCATACTATATATATCAATGCGATCCTGTTGTAGGGACAGGGCATTTTAGGACACCTATATCAGTCGGGATTAATATAATGGAAAAATTGAGAGGGCATACCACAGGTTATGCAGTCCCCACATTTGTTATTGATGCACCTGGCGGCGGAGGCAAGATACCTGTATCACCTGTATATCTTATATCACAGGCTGATGGAAGGGTAACTCTGAGAAATTATGAAGGGAAGATATTTGAGTATTATGAATCGGCTAAGCAGGTTAAACAGTTTGAGCGGGTTAATCAATTTAAGCTATTTGATTCTTGACAAAGAAATTATAAAAATTTACCACAGAGACACGGAGACACAGAGGTTTTAAAAACTTTTTAAAATATTTAATTTTTCTCAGTGTCTCAGTGGTTTAATCAAGTTTTTATTTTTCTGAAGGGGAGTTATGCGGGTAGGTCTAACTTATAATCTAAAGAAGGACGTTAAAGACGGGCTCACAAATGACTGGGATGCTGAATGGGATACAGAGGAGACAATTGATGCGGTCAGGTCTGCTCTTTCTTCACAACACGATGTTATACTCCTTGAGGCAGATGAAAATGTAGTAGAGAATTTGAAAGGCTCAAAACCTGATATTGTTTTTAACATTGCAGAAGGAAGAGATGGACCAAACAGAGAATCACATGTCCCTGCAATGCTGGAAATGCTTGAAATTCCATATACAGGCTCAGACCCTATGACATTATCTTTATGTCTTGACAAAGGGAGAGCCAAAGAGATATTATCCTTTTATAAAGTTTCAACTCCACGCTTTCAGGTGGTATCATCTATCTCAGGGCAGATAAAATTAAAAAAATTTCCCCTTATTGTTAAGCCACTCCATGAGGGTTCAAGTAAAGGGGTAAAAAATGATGCCTTGATATTTTCGCCTTCTGAATTAAAAAAGAAGGTAGAGAAAATAATAGTTCAGTATCATCAGCCTGCACTTATTGAGGAGTATCTAAACGGGAGAGAGTTTACAGTGGCAGTGATGGGAAATAATGGGGACACAAGGGTTCTGCCGATTGTTGAGATAAAATTTGATAATCTTCCGAAGGATATCAACCCCATATATTCTTATGAAGCTAAATGGATATGGGATAATTCAAAAAATCCCATTGATATATTTCAATGCCCGGCAGACATTGGTGATGGATTGAGAGACAATATTGAAGATGCGGCATTAAAGGCTTATAAATCCCTCAGATGCAGGGATTGGTGCAGGATTGATATAAGACTTGATTCAGATAATGAACCAAATATTCTTGAGCTTAACCCCTTGCCAGGAGTCTTGCCAAAACCTGAAGATAACTCTTGTTTCCCAAAGGCAGCAAGGACGGCAGGAATGAGTTATAATGAAATGATATTGAGTGTATTGAATATAGCAAGAAAGAGATATAATTTATAAATAGGAGGTTAAAATGAACAAAAGTGATTTAATTGTAGCAATGGCAGAGGTGGGTGAAATTTCAAAGGCTGCAGCTGAGAGGATATTAGATTGTTTTTTATCAAAGGTTACAGAATCGCTCTTAAGGGATGAGAGTGTAACACTGTCTGGTTTCGGGACATTTTCGGTATCAAGCAGGGCGGGGAGAAAGGGAAGGAATCCACTAACAGGTGAGGCAATAGATATACCAGCAAAGAGGGTTCCAAAGTTTAAACCTGGCAAGGAATTAAAAAATACTATTTTATCAGGCGGGGCTGCATCCGGAACAACAACTGCTTAAGCTTATGCAATATTTAATTTTTTATGATGGAAGGACAAGTTAAATTGAAAGGAGGTGTAAACAATGAGAAGATTGGCAATCGTCATATTATTATTAACATTTATTGCGGTTCCGTTAATTTCAGGCTGCCAATCCAAACAGCTTCAGGAGGAGAATGCCGCTTTAAAGGGACATGTGGATTCTCTCCATGTTGAGAAGGCTAACCTTGAGAGTAAAGTAAAAGAGTTGACTACTGAAAGCTCTGCATTAAAGTCTCAGGTAGAAGGGCTGACAAAAGAGAGGGATGAGCTGACTGCAAAGGTGACAGAATTGGAGAAGCAGTTGGAAGAGGCAAAGTCATCAAAAGGGAAGAAAAAGAAATAATATTTTTCATAAAACGAGGCGGTTTTATTAAACTGCCTCGTTTCTTTTTTTTGAAAGGAGATTTTGAAAGATGAGTAAGGTTGCAAGATTGTTTTTAGGCTGTTTATTGATTGCTGTAGTTTTTATGGCAGGGTGTGCAAAGCCGCCAACTGAGGATATAGATGCAGCAAATATTGCTGTAGAATCTGCCAAGTCTGCCGGTGCAGAAAAGTATCTCTCTGATGATGCAAAGAAGGTAAGTGACGAACTCTCCTCTGCAATGGACGAGGTAAAGGTGCAGGATGGCAAATTCCCATTATTCAGGAAATATGACAAGGCAAAGGAGCTACTTGCATCTGTCAAAGGGAGTGCAGAAAAGTTAAAGATAGATACTGCTGCAAAGAAGGAAGAGGCAAAGAAGAATGCCATAGCATCTATGGAAGCGGCAACTGGTGCAATCGCCAATGCAAAGGCAATGCTGGAAAAGGCGCCTAAAGGGAAAGAGACTATGTCAGATATAGAGGCAATGACAGGTGATATAAAGGGCTTAGAGGATTCATTCCCGGATGTGCAAAAGTCAATTGATGGTGAAGACTATGACGGTGCAGTCAGCAAGGCAAAATCAATAAAAGAGAGGGCTGATGCAGTTTCAAATGATGTGCAACAAGCAATAGAGAAGGTTGAGGCAGCAAAAAAGGCAAAGAAAGAAGCCAAGAAAAAGAAGAGAAAAAAATAAAATGAGATTTTTAAATTATGGGAGGGCTATTGCCCTCCCATTTATTATCCTCTTTTTTTCAGCCTGCAATTCATCCCCACCGCCGCCTGAAATTAAATTATTAAAAGATATTGATTTTGAACTCCACAAAATAGATGCGGTAAAATATGCCCCTGACGAATATAATAAGTTTAAGGTAAATTTAAGGGTATTGAAGGATAAAATTGTTCAGGAGGAATCAAAATTTTCCATATTCAGAAACTATGAATCAATCCAGAAAAATATAAGGGATATTATTGCTGATGGGAAAAAGCTTCTAATTGACATTAACGAGGATAAAAGCAAAAGGAAAGAAATAATTTCTGATAAAATTAAAAAATTAGAGGACAAGGCAAGAATTATAAATGAATTGACATTAAAGGTGAATGTCGGAGCTTCTACAAGAAAGCTCCTTACCAAAGGAGATATTGCAATAAGGGAGGCGAAGGCATCCATTGACATAGAGAGATATGATTCGACAATGGAAAAGGTGGAAAGTGCCACAGCCCTTTTAAATGAGGCAGAAAAATTAGTAATTCCAACCTTAAAGCGTTATTCACAAAATGATATAATAAACAAGTGGAGAAAATCTGTAAGAGATGCAATTGAGGAATCAAAAAGAAAAAAGATGGCTGCAATTGTAGTTGATAAGGCTGAGCGAACCTTAACTCTGTATAAAACTGGCAAGATATTGCAGGTCTTTAATATAGGATTTGGCAGGTATGGCTACAGGGATAAATTGTTTTCAGGAGATGACGCTACACCTGAGGGGAGATATAAAATCATCAAAAAATCAGGTAAGGGTGAGAGTAAATATTACAAGGCGCTTCTTCTTGATTATCCAAATCAGGAAGACAGAAAGGAATTTTTAAAGGCTAAAAAAAGGGGGCTTATTTCAAAAAATGCAAGGATAGGGGGGCTTATTGAAATTCATGGCGGCGGTGAGGACAGCACTACCAATGGCTGCATTGCCCTTGAAAACAGCCACATGGATGAGCTTTTTGATAAGGTTGCAATAGGGACACCTGTTACCATTGTAGGTGCTACAAGTATTGAGAATGAGCTTTACTTTGGGCTTAAGGAATTAGAGGGTAATTCTAATTTGATAAAGAGATGAATGGTTATAATTTCAAAAATAATATAAATAATGATACAGAATATCAAAAAAGGGGATTAATGAGGCGGATTATTTACGCCCTCTCTATCTTCTTTATTGTCTTTTCTGCCATCAATGTAATGGCATATTTTATACAGAAAAACTCTAATGCTGCTGTATCTAAAAAAGAAGAGATCGGCAATGCAAAAAAGATTGTAAATGATATAAGCAAAAATAATAAAAAGATTTACAAATCCATCTCAAACCTCTCTCCAAAGGGTAATTACATTGTTATAGACACAGCTAAAAATATCTTATATCTAAAAAATGGAGACAGAGTTCTGCATCAGGCAGTTGTATCTACAGGGAGCGGCAGGTTTCTTATAGACCCAAATAAAAAAGAGAGAAAATGGGTCTTTGATTCACCAAGAGGGGAGTTTAAGGTTAAGAGTAAAATAGTTGAGCCTGTCTGGGTAAAACCAGACTGGGCGTTTATTGAAGAAGGAACGGACGTGCCAAAAAATTATAATGACAGGATTGAAGAGGGGGTTTTGGGTGATTATGCCCTTGGAATCGGCAACGGTTACTTTATTCACGGGACACTCTACACGCGGCTTCTTGGCAAACCTGTCACCCACGGCTGTATCAGGGTTGGCGATAATGATTTAAAGATTATATATAAATCTGCCAAAATTGGAACAAAGGTATATATATTTTAAATTTTATGTTTAAAAGCTTGTGGCACTGGATAATGACAGTGCCTTTTTTATTTTTATTCATATGGTGCGGCAATGCCTTCTCGGATGATTCCAATATTCAGGATATTTATAAAATCAGGATGGAGAATAGGCTATTGGAACTGGAGGCAAAGGCGGCAGCCAAACCTGTTACTTATGTAGTTTTAGACTTAATCAGGAAAAAGATGTATCTAAAGATAAGAGGAGTAACACTAAAAGAGTTTGATATTGCTGATTCTGACACAATTGGAATTGGGCAATTAGACGAGTTTTATAGTCTTGTTACTGTAAAGGCAATTTTTGCACCGAAAAGAAAAGAAATAAAGCCTCCTGCACAAAAAAAAGAAGAAAAACCTGCCAGCACAACTCAGGAGGCAGATTCATATAGCGTAGGGGATATGCCGTCAAACTACACACTTATATTTGACAAAGGGCTCTCCATATCTATAAGTCAGCATTTTAAAGGAGGTTTTCTTCTGTCAATATTAAACTATATCAATAAGAAAATGGGAAAGCTGTGGAACTCATCTAAATTATTGTGGAGCCACCTCAAAAAGACCCCTTTCATAAAAATACTTGTTGTGATGAGTAAAGACGATGCACATGCCTTCTACTGGGCACTGCCTGAAAAGGCAGATTTCATTATTATCAGATAATCCTCTCATTTTACATACATAAAGTCTCCTATTTATTTCTGGTAATTGGTAACTGATAACTGGTAACTATTTTCACCCCTTCTCTCCCTTCAAATGCACGGTTCTCTGCGGAAAGGGTATTTCTATGCCTTCGTCTCCGAATCTCTTGAAAATCCTCTTTCTAAGCTCATGCTGGACAAGATACTGGTCAACGAATTCCTTGACCTGGCATATCAGCGTAAAATCGAGGGAGCTTTCTCCGAATCCCGGTATAAATCTGACAAAAGGCTCAGGGTCTCCGAGCAATCCCTGAACCTCTCCAACAGCCTTTTTAGCCTCTTCAACAAGGAGCTTCTCAATTCTTTCAGGGTCGGAAGAGTAACTGACAGATATTGGAATGAGCAAGGACATCCGTTTTTCTGGCAGATAGTAGTTTGTTACGATACTCTGTGCAAGCTTGCTATTGGGAATTATAACTATGTTATTTGGAAGCATCCTTACCCTCGTCGTCCTCCATGTAATGTCATCAACATAACCCTCCTGTCCTGTCTCAAGCCTTATAAAATCTCCAACCCTGACAGTTTTTTCAAAGAGGATATGAATCCCTGCAAAAAGGTTTGCCAGTGTATCCTGAAGTGCAAGGGCAACAGCAAGACCCCCAACACCTAATGCTGTAATGAATGGTGTAATAGAGATTCCGAGGTCACTAAGGATTATCAAAAAACCCAGAACAAATATTACGCCTTTAAGAATTCCATATGCAAGTCCTGTGGCAGGGATCGGGAGATTGGATTTCTGTATAAAATTACTAAATATCCTGCCTGAAAGGTTTGCAGCAGCAATAGTAATGGAGAGTATTACAATGGCATGAATTGTTTTGCTGAGATAAAAGATATACCTTTCCTGAATATCTGAGACAGCAATACCAAAGTAAAGCCCTATGGCTATGCACCAGTAAAGTGAAGGGGTCTTAAATGCCTTTATTATTATGTCGTCAATATCTGTCTCTGTTTTTCCTGCCCATTTATTAAGAACTCTAAAGGCAATACTTCTGAATAGAATTAATAAAGACACAGAAATAAAGGCTGTTCCTGCTGGAATTATAAGCTTCTGTAAATTCATATCCATTGTCGCCTCCTTGATAAAAATTTAAGCCAATTGACCAATATTCCGCTTTTTATTACCGTTCCACAATTATTATCTGCATATCCATAACATTTGTTCCTGATTGATGAAATATTTCCGAGCCATTATATTGTGTTTCCTCTTCACTTTCAAGGAGTTTACACCTTTTTATTATTTGGTACTTGATTGCGGTTTTATTGCCTCCTGACTCCCTACAATTTCACCCATATCTTTTATCATAGGTATCATTATGGCTACAAAAGGGATATTATCTACAAATGCCGACATAGCATCAGATAGCCTTGTTAAATTTTTCTGTGATTATCACAGCATAGGTCAGGACTAAAATTGAAGCTGCCATAGTCATACTATTATCCCCTTAGACTAATTTCTAATGTCCCTCAATCAGTTTCTCCACATCCTCACCGGGTATATTTGAGTTGAATACATAAGACCTTACAATGCCATATTTATCAAATATGATGTATAAATCCTTTGAATATGTAGTTCCTCCTGCACTCCATTTATTGTAAACATAAGTCCATGTAATATCACCGTTATCTATTCCCTTTCTGAATGGTAAACCGAAACTATTAATTATCTCCTGTTTTGTAGTCTTCCCTTTTTCAATTTGTTTCACGAAGGCAATATTAAAATCTTCCCCTACAGTTGCACAACCTGAAAATATAAAAAGGAGTAAAAAGAGAGCAAATATTTTTCTCATAAATCCTCCCATAAAAATATGAGTCAAAAATAAAAAAGCCCCCAACCATATGGAAGTCAGGGGCCCTTTTTAAAAATAACTATTTTGTCTTTATATAACCGGACTCCCAATATTTTTCAGAACCGTCATGCAGCGACCATTCTCCTCTTGTCCTGGCATGATGGACTGCCTTATCTTTATTGGCAGATGAAAAATCACGGGGGATTGAAAAGACCTGCTTTGGATAAATCAGGTCAGGGTCATTTATCTTATCATGGTTAGCCTTATATATGATTGGCCACATAAACGGATTCTCATAAACATCCTTATGCTTTGCTATCTTCCATAGAGATTCACCTTTTACCACCTCATGACTCGCCCTCTCCAATGCTTCCGCTGCTTTCGCTTCTTCTTTTGCCTTTGCCCTTGTTTCTTCTTCAGCTTTTGCAGCCTCTTCAGCCGCCTTCGCCTCTGCTTTTAATCTTACCTCTTCTTCCGCCTTCAATCTTGCTTCTTCATCAGCCCTTCTCTTTGCCTCCTCTTTAGCTTTTGCCCTTGCCTCATCCTCTGCCTTTAATCTTGCCTCTTCCTCTGTCCTCTTTCTCGCCTCATCTTCTGCAGATACTGAAGGTTTCTGGACAACAGGTTCTGGCGGCTTTTTCTTCGTACAACTCACCATGCTGAATAATAGAGCAGATAGGAGAACTGCACTACAGAAAATAACTAATGATTTGAAAGTATTATTTTTCATCTCCATGTCTCCTTAAAAATAAGAATTACCCTTCTCAAGAAAAACATTATTAAAAATTATCCACATTCTTGAGAAATAAGTGGAATAAGAGTATGTAATTGAATTGCCGTTATTCAGTTAAATCAAAAAGGGTGGTGGTCTATATAAAAGCTCAAGAAAAGAGATTATCTTAAGGAGTATAAAACTATTTTCAAAAGGTAATATCAGGAGGTAATATAATAAAACTATGCTGATGAATAGAAATTTTACATTGCAGCACGGCTTTAGATTTTCACTGTCATTGGAGTTAGTGTCCTCTACTATACTAAGCTTTTCCTGCTTTATTAGACTGAGCTGATAGAGATTCCTGGACAGGTTGATATTGATAATGCCTATTGATATGAAGAAGATGATGAAAATCAATATCACTTTTTTCATAAACTATATAATAACATTCTAAATATTTTTTTCAATAGATAACAGTCTAAATCCCAAATATCTCTTTATTTAAGAAACCTGTTCCATCATCCACTCAAGAAATTTCTTCACCTCTCCCTGGTCAGTCAGATAAAATTCAGTCTCACGGCATACACCGATGCAGATACCTGTGCCTGCTCCCCTTATTGCCTTGAAAGCATCCTCATCTGTAAGGTCGTCCCCAATATATATCGGAGTCCTTCCCTCTCCAAAATTTTTAATTATCCATGACACTGCATCGCCTTTATTCCATGCATTGATTGGTCTTATATCAAAAACCTTCTTACCTGTTGTAATCCTTAAATATTTCTCATACCCCTTTGCCTCTATCCTGAATCTGTCAATCAGTTCTCCAAGATATTTTGGATTCACCTTTCTGAAATGTATGCTTGCAGTAATCCCCTTATCTTCTATAAATACCCCTTGGATATGTGATAGTGCAATCTTTAACTTGCCTAAAAATTCCTGTAGAATATGACCGTTAACTGGTAACTCGGGGCACGGGGCACCCATCCTGTGGATGGGTCGCAGTGGATGGGTCGTGGTGACTGTCTTTTCGCCATCCCATATCTCATTCCCGTGATTCCCCGCATATATCATATCATCAATCCCTGTCCTTTCCCTTATATCCTTAAGCCCCCTTCCGCTTATTACAGCAATAGGGATATGCCTTTTTAATCCTGCAATAACAGACCGCATATCATCGGAAATAAATGCCATGTCAGGAGATTCAATAATAGGTGTGAGGGTTCCATCATAATCAAGGAATAAAAAGATTTTATTATGGACAAGCCTCTTCTTCAACTCATCAATATGGTCAAAGAGGTAGAGGCATTTTATATTTTTTTTAAGAAGGAGTGCCACTATTTCATGCAGGATATCTGAGACCCATTTATAGATATCCTTTCCCCTGACAAGTCTCCTTAACCCTCCCATTCTCTCCCTTTTCTCTTTTTCAGGCATTATCAATACCTTTCTTATACATTCTGAGAAGTCTTCAATATCATAAGGATTTACGAGCATTGCCCCCTCAAGTTCATCTGCCGCACCTGCAAGCTCACTTAAGATAAGCACACCCTTTTCATCAACCTGTGATGCCACATATTCCTTTGCCACAAGATTCATTCCGTCATACACAGAGCTTATTATAGCGACATCTGCCATTCTATAGTAAGCAACAAGGTCTTTATGCTCTACCTTCTCATCAATATATATTATAGGCTTCCATATGCCTGCAGAATATCTCCCATTAATCTTTGATATAAGCCCTTCAACAGTCTCTTTATAGCTTATATAAGGCTCTTTCATCCTTGTGGGGACAGCAATCTGAATAAAGGTAAATTTTTTAATAAATCTCTCATATCTTTCAAAAAAGAGATTAATCGCCTGGAGCCTCTTTATCAGTGCCTTTGTATATTCAAGCCTGTCCACCCCTATACCTATGTAACCTTTAAGTTTATATCTGTCTCTGATTTTCTTAATAGCGGCCTCTGTCCTTTGGGACGATGCCATAGAATTGAACTTCTCGTAATCCACACTTATTGGGAATGCCTTCAATCTTGTAATATGCCCCCTATAGGTAACAGTTGACTGATGATAATCTATATCGGCATTGAGTCGCTCTTTTACACAGTCTAAGAAATTTTTAACAAAGAGGGGTATCTGAAAACCTATAAGGTCATTGCCCAATAGCCCTTCAAGAATCTCCTTTGACTGCGGGCAGACCCTGAAGACACTCCAATCAGGCCAGGGGATATGCCAAAAATGGGCTATTATCATATCTTGCCTTTTCTGCCTCAAAATTAAAGGGACAAGACATAGGTGATAATCATGAACCCATACGATTGAATTGCCCTCAGCCTCCTCAAGGACTGCATTGGCAAAGGAGATGTTTGCCTTCATATAGTCTTCCCAGAATCTCTTCCTGAAATAGACTCTGTCAAGGGTTATGTGACAGAGGGGCCACAGCACCTGATTAGAGTATCCATGATAGTAATTCTCTATCAAATTCTGATTAAGCCATACCCTCTTCAATTTATAGGAAGGGTTTTCAGGCGGCACTGTAATACAACTTCTACCATTTACAACCTCCCTGTCTCCGCTCCCGCTCCCCCATGCCACCCATGTTCCGCCTGTTGCCCTCAGAATATTATCAAGTGCAGATGTAAGCCCACTGGCAGGCTTTTCAATCTTTATCTCTAAGCCTGCTTTTTTATGAATATATGGCTCCCTGTTGGAGACTATTATCAGGGTCTCTTCAGATAAATTTTCTTCTACGAATGCCTTCAATATCTCAGACATTACAACTCCAGAATGTTCTTCCCTTTATTTTCCAGTGAATACCACACAGATAAGTAATCTCTTACCTGCCTCGTTATGAGAAAATTATTTCTCACATATTCCCTCCCCGTCCCCCCCATCCTCTTTGCCATCTCAGGATTATTGAGAATCTGCCTTATCCTGAATGCAGTCCCCTCTACCGAATGGACAAGAAATCCTGTAACTCCATGTATTATCTGAAGAGGTATGCCGCCGGCAGCCCCGCCTATCACAGGCTTCCCCTTCCACATAGCCTCTGAGACCGTAAGCCCAAATCCTTCTTTCAGAGACTTCTGTAAGACTATAGTTGATGCCCTTTGTAAAGCATTTATGTCTCTATCACTGAATGGAGGCAATAATAAGATATGTATATCGGGGCTGCCTTCTGCAAACTCCTTTACCTCATTTAAGACTATCTCACCTTCAGGGTCATCTGTAGCAGGACTCCCGGCAAGGATAAGGATGCAGTCATTATATTTTCGGACATCTTTGTAAGCCTTTATCACGCCTATAGGGTCTTTAAATCTATCAAATCGTGATACCTGTAGTATTATCGGTCTGTCTGCAGGTATCTGAAATCTATTCAGTGTCCCTTTTATCTCATCATTTGAAAGCTCCATATTTTTTTCGCTTATAGGGTCTATTGAAGGGGGGATAATAAATTCCGAGAGGGGCATTGCCTTTGCGAATTTAGACACCGAGAAGATGGCAGCCTCATACCTTTCGCAATACCGCCTGAGATACTCATAGACATCTTTTTGGGGATTTGATACATCTATATGACATCTCCATATCCATTTGCCTCCTTTTTTGAATTCAATAAGCGGGACAGGCTGGGGGTCGTGGATAAGAACTGCGTCGGCATTAAGATTTATACTTTCAGCATTCCTTTTATTAATCTCAAAATGATAATCCCACATATCCTTTGTAATCTTCTCCGTCCTGCCGTGAAGGGCATTATGAATCTTTTTTGTAATATCAAAAAATCTTTTATCCCCCTCTATAATCTCCCACCTTGCGGCAACGCCGATTTCCTCTAAAATAGGAAGCATCCTGTGCAGTATCTCCGCCACACCACCGCCCGAACGGGTGGAGTTGATATGCAAAAATGTCCTATTTTTCAGTGTTTCGCAAAGCCTCATTATGAGAAGCAGATCTCCTTTTGGCGATATACCCGAATATCTCTCCATTACAATAACCTCGTAAAAAGTCAAAAATTAGCCATAAGGGTAAAAGGATTCTTATTGTTGTAAGGGCTAATTTTGTTTTGACTTTTTACGAGAACCTCCATCACTTTATAGCCTCCATATCGTTCTTTACCTCTGCCTCAAGAAGCTCCGATATATGCTCCCTTATTTTTTCTATATTGTGCATAAAGGGGTCTATTAATCTTATCTTTTCCGAAAGCTCCTTTTTCCCCAGCTCATCCTCAAACCATTTTGAAAAATCATCTATCCCGCCGAGCCTCCGTCTTGACTCATAGAAGTGATAGTATATTGAGCTTGCATCTATGTATTTAATCGCCATGAGAAATTCTGCGAGATTTTTAACCCTTATCCCTGCCGGGAATATGAATGTTACCGCCTCATTAAAATAAAATTCATTGCCAGACACTGCATCTCTCGGTTCAGGAAAATTTTTAAGATAGTCATCTATCACATTTAATAATTCCTTCCTTAAACCGTCTATATCTTTAAATGCATAAGGATCTATATTTGAAAGTATCTCCGACAAAGCCCTTTCTTCAATGCTTTCACCTGCCCACTGGGCAAAGTCATTTGTGTATTCAAGCACATGAGCCTTTAACGAATATTGATAGGTATGGTGGAATATTGACTCTTTGCTTACTGCTGATATTCCTTCCCTAAGATCATGGAGGTTTTTAGCCTTTTTACCCGTGGATTTAATTATGCTCGTATATTGCTTAAACTCAAATGGTATTGTCATTTCTTTTATTCCTTAAGTATTATCTGTATATCCATGACATTTGTCCCTGTAGGACCTGTTATCATATGAAACCTCTCACCTGATAGAAAATCGAGTTTTTTAAAAAAGTTATAGGAGTCATTATCAGCCAAATAGTGATTTGGATTTAAACCAAGCTCTCTTGTTTTTATCACAGTCTCCCCATCTACTATAGCACCTGCTGCATTAGTGGGTCCATCTGTCCCATCAGTGCCTGCAGATAACATTGTTATGCCCTTCATCCCTTCTATCTCAATTGCAAAGGCGAGTGCAAGTTCCTGATTCCTGCCACCCTCCCCATTTCCCTTCACTGTTACAGTTGTTTCACCGCCGCTAATCAGACACCTTATCCCTTTTATACCTTTTGCTTTTTCTGTAAGCCATCTCCCTACATCCCTTGCCTCACCTTGAAGCTCGGATGAAATTATTTCAGTCTCATAGCCCATTGATATAGCCTTCTCTTTTGCAGCAGTAAGGGCATGTTTAAGATTTCCAAGTATAAAGGCCTTACTCTTTTTAAAAAATACCTCTCTATTCTTCGGTGTATCCTTTATCTCTCCCATTAAACCCCGATTTAAAAGCCTTATCACATTTTCAGGCAATTTATCTACGAGATTATATTTTTCTATGACATTCATTGCATCTTTAAATGTGGTATTATCCGGCACAGTTGGGCCAGATGCAATGACATCAAGTTTGTCACCTATAACATCGGACAATATCAGAGTTATGAGTGTAGCTGGATGGGATATTTCCGATAGCCTTCCACCCTTTACATTAGAGAGATGCTTTCTTACTGTGTTAATCTCATTAATTCTTGCACCTGCTGAAAGGAGGAATCTGTTGACCTCTTTCTTCTCATCAAGTGTTATTCCATCCAACGGAGAGACGAGGAGTGCCGAGCCGCCGCCTGATAACAGGCAGATAACAAGGGTCTTCTCATCCGCACCTTCAAGAAGTTTTAAAATCTCCTCTGTGCCTTTAAGTCCCGCCTCATCTGGCAGAGGATGTCCCGCCTCTATCTGTCTTATCTTTTTTAACGGAGAGGTATGCTCATACTTTACAACTATAAGACCATCACTTATTTTATCTCCTATAACCTTCTCAACAGCTTGAGCCATAGAGGCTGTCGCCTTCCCTGCACCAATTACGATGATATTATTAAATTGATTGAGGTCATAGGAAACATCTTTGATGTTGAGAATATTGCCTTCAACTTTTAGGGACTGTAAGATTAGCCTGTATGGATTTACAGCATCAATGCCTGCCTTGAATATAGAAATGAGTTCATCTGTTTTCATCAGCCCTTAACTCGTAAAATATAAAGGAGGTAAATGTTTACTATGTAGGCAAGGAGTATGGCTATGGTATCCCAGCCGAGTCTTAAGAATGTCTTCCTCTCCAAACGATAGATGAGGCTCACTACAGCTATCCCTGTCATAAGGACTGCCATAAAACCTGTTACTGCATGATTGGCGGATACATCAGCCAGTAGAGAGCCTTTTATATAAAAGATGTCGTCTATGGCAAGGATTAATATGTTAAAAATGTTGCTCCCGAAGAGGTTTGCTATTGCCATATCTGTTGCACCAATCTTAAGGGCTGAAATGGAGACAACCACTTCGGGCAGTGATGTAGTCATGGCTATAAAGACAGTCCCTATAAAGCTCCTTCCAAGTCCTGTCTCTTCTGCAAGTCTATCGCCTATAAATGGCAGCCATGTAGCAACAGCAATTATAAAGAATGCGTTCAGGATATATTTATTCACTGCCTCCTTTGTAGATATATGCTCGTATTGAGTTGCATGAACTGTCTCCCCTACAAATTCCGCTATCCTCCTCTTCTCAAAAAAGAAGACGCTTCTTATGCCGATACCGTATATCAATATAATTGCAGGTGTATATAACCCGATATTTCCTATAGCCGGTATAGTCTGATTTGCGAGGATTGAGATGGAGGCAAGACTTATGAGGATTATTCCAAATCCTGCCGAAAGAATATGACCATGCTCGCTTTTATGAAATATAGGGGCAGAGCCGTGAAGCATATCCATAATTACTATGATTGAAATGTTAAAGACACAGCTTCCCATAATATCGCCGAGTGCGATATTGGGTGTATCTGCAATAGCCACAGAGCTTATGCCTGTAATAAGTTCAGGAAGGGATGTAACGCTTGCCATGAGGATGAGCCCTATCCATGCCCTGCCGAGCCCTGTCTTTTCGGCAATAATATCGCCATACCTTGAAAGCCTTATGCCGCAAAAGACTATCACGGCAGAACAGAAAATAAACTCAAGCCATACAATGAGCATTCTTAACCTTTTGTTCTTGTCTGAAAATTATAAAAAGCAACCACAGAGTCACGGAGACACAGAGAAAAAAACTAATCTTTTTTTGACACAGATGGACACTGATTATTTATGATTTTCATGACTCTTTTTTCTGTGCCAATCATAGCTTATCTGTGTCTTTCAGTGTCTTTATTTTTAAGTCTTTCTCTGTGCCTCAGTATCTCAGTGGTTAAAATTATGTTTTTGTCATTCCTTACAGGTGTTTAATATCATCCTTCTCTTCTTCCTTTAAAAATTTCTTTTCCAGATAAGTCCTTGCAATCTCCTTTCCCCCGAAGCCAAATGCAAGGGCAAGGGCAAGGACAATTCCACCGAATATTATTGTAAATGCAATGACAACAGTCTCCCTCCCTATACCAAGCTGTTCCAATGCCATTGTGCCTGAAAAGACAAGTATCGTAAACTTAACAAACCTGCCTATAAGTCCTGAAATTTTCATCCCTGCATTCACCGACGCTATGAGGGCAGCCCTCCCTAAAAAATTGCTTAGCAGATAACCAAACAAAAGCAAGAGAGTGGCAACAAATACATTCGGAAGATAAAGGAGAATTCTTTCAAAGATTCGCTCAACAGTGGAGACCTCAAGGGCTTTCATAGAGATAACAGCAAAGACAACAATGGTAAGCCATCCGATTATCCTTGAAAGCAAAATAGATACGGAATCCCTTATCCCTCCTTTCCTCAATAATTCTATCACCCCTGACCGCTCTGATAACTTATCAAGACCGATTGCCTTAAAAAACCTTAGAAAGAGAACCTTTAAAACCATTCCAAAAACTATGCCTACAATCAGAACAAGAATAGCTGTAATAAAATTTGGTAAGAAGTGGAGAGCCTTTTCAAGAAATCTCTCAAACGGACCTATTACTAATTTTTGAAAAATATCCATAACTACCCCCTTTCATTATTCCACCTTTCTATGAATAAAATCTTCCTCTCCTCAAAAATCCTGCACAAATGCTCAATCTTCCCCTCCACCTCTGAGGCATCGCTGTTCCATGTCTCTTTTACAAAGGATGCAGTTCTTCCGATATACAGCGGTGTAAGGGATTTCAACAGGTGCTCCTTGCTTATCACCTTTTTGTGCGATGCAATTGCAAAGCTGTATATAATCTCCACCCAAACCTCATCCGGAATATTAAATTCCTCCTTTGATACTCCATCTGCCATGTGCAAAAAATTTATAACATCCTTTGAGAGGAATTCTTTCCATATCTCCCCTAACTCCTTAACCCCGAGCCTGAATTTATCAATCATCCTGTCAAGATTAACTGAGACAGGCTCAAGTCCGACTGCATATTGAAAGCCATAAATCGGCACCAGCTCTGTTTTTATTATATTCTTCCATACATCTGAATATGCCTCCATAGAATCAAAGGCCGCTCCTACAACCTGATAGAGCATTGCACTTAAATCTGCTCCGGGGTCTTTTGGGTCATGAATCTTTGCACCCAAAAAGGATTGACAAACCCTGAAATTATTAGCAATGGCAGTAGTTGTCATCCATATATCTATCCCGTATCTTGCAACATCAGTTTCCCAGACCTCTCTATTCAGGTAGAATTTTGCAAGCCTTCCCGAGAAGCCAAAATCGCCGCCTATTGGCTGCCTTATCCTCTTGCCATATAAAGCCCTCGTCAGGGGATAGATTATGCTATTGGTTATAGTTCCATCATATTTATGCCTGTGGTAGAGAGGGGCAACATAATCAAAACCTCCCTCAATTACAGGTTTTATGAGAAGCTCTATCCATTCGGGTGTAATACTCCTAAGGTCAGAGTCTACAACCACACATGCCTTAGCATTGATAGTATCTGATAGTTCAAATATTGTCCTGAAGGCGCTCCCCTTTCCGGGGATACCGTAATATGGTGTTGCTATCTTGAAAAATGACCCAACCCTGTGGTGCAGTAAAATAGACTGGAAATCCTCTATTGTTGACTGATGAAAAATTTCCATTGTGCCATCGGTAGAGCCGCCGTCAGAATTTACAAGGACAGATTTTTTGTCAGGGAAATATTTTGCAAGTCCTGCCTGAACAGCCCTTACAACATGGCCTATAGTGTGTGCATTATTGTAGCTCGGAATCCCTACAAGGATATCCGCACTCTTTATCTCATCAATTTTGCTGTGAATCTCTTCTCTAAGAGTAATCTTTTCCACAAGAACAAAAACCTAATGAAACCACAGATAAACACAGATTAACACAGATTTTAAAGCCTTAAATCTTTTTTTCTGTGTAAATCTGTGTCCAATTTTTATAATTTCCTATATAGAAATAAACCTTTTTCATTCCCTTTTTCTCAACATCGTCAGGGTAAATTTATTTTTCTTTCAGTGACTTTCTTCCTCCGCAGAAGAAATGAAATTATCACCCCTATAATTATGCCGATAAACACACAGAGGACTATAACAATCGCAAGGGATTCCTCAAACTTCCATGTTAGAAAAGAAACAGATACAGTGGCAGCATTCTGGGCTGAAAAAAGAGCCACAATTGCAATAATAATTAATGTAAATATTATAGTAATCATCTGGTGTATATCTGCCCCCTATCCGCTATTTGGATGGTATCTTCTACCTTTCCTCAAGCTCCTTTATCTTTTCTTCAAGTTTTTTGATTCGGGCTATAATTTCCTTTACATTACTGGAAAGTAAAGGACTCTCAACCTTTGAACTCAAATCGTAAATTGCACCACCAAGCTCCGCCATCTCCTTATGAACCTTCCTATGAAGCTCATAAATTTTATATCGCCTTTTACCCTCATCGGTAAGCTCGCCAGCCTTCTTTTTTACAACAACAGCGCCGCCTTTCACAACCTCAATACCCTCTTTAAATCCCTTTTTCAAATTTTTCTTTACACTTTCCCAAAAACTCATATCTCCTCCTATGTTTAGGTTTAACTCTAAATAACCTCTTTAGTTTATATCACCTCCTTCCTGACTTCTGTCCTCTGTCTTCTGACTTCTATTTATTATCCTCATTCACTGCCTCCATAAGCATATCAAAAAAATCAGGTATTGCCGATGTAACCCTGTTCCAATTTGGTATCAGAGACGCACCGAGTGGGTCATCCATGAATTGCTCGCCTGCAGTTTTTATCGCCTGTGCAAAAGATGATATGGCAAGCTCCTCAGAGTGCCTGTCAAAGAAAAGCCCGTTTATCATGGCGTCATCATGATACCTCTTCATCATATCCTGAGCTGTGCGTAGATAGGTAACACGGAGGGATTTAAACAATCCGTCTGAAAATGTTACGCCCTCTGTAGCAAGGTTTCTGAAAAATGTCTTTGAGATATCTATTGCCATCTTCATCAACCCTGTAGAAGCATTCTCTGCCGAAAGGGGCTGATGTCTATGCTCATAGTTGTCGCTTATATCTACCTGACATATTCTCTTAGGAGAACTGTTTCTATATACCTCTGCCAGCACACCTATCTCAAGCCCCCAGTCCCCCGGTATCCTGTTTATCCTTGCCATATCGGTAAACATTGCAAATTCTCCTGATAATGAATAACGGAAGCTGTCAAAATAGCTAAGCATTGGGTGAGTCCCCATTATTTTTGCCATAGCCCGGATGAGCGGCGTTACAAGAAGTCTCGTAACTCTACCGTGCATCCTGTCTGTTACGCGGGCATAAAAGCCCTTACAGAATTCATAATCAAGGTTAGGATTTGCAACAGGGTAGCACAATCTTGCAAGCAACTGTCTGTCGTAAGTAACTATATCGCAGTCGTGGAGGACTATTACATCCGATTTTCCTTCTGCCAGTATATAGCCGTATGATATCCATGCTGAACGTCCCTTCCCATCTCCACCTGCATCTAAGTCATTCTCTTTTAAAAGTGCATACAATTTCTGCAGCCTCTGACCATCATTCCATATAATCTTTACATCATGTGGCAGGACAGATATAATCTCTCTTGCCCTTTTAAATTGGCTCTCATCAGCTCTTCCCAATGTAACAATAATCTCATTTAGATATTTTACATCCTTTAGAATATTCAGGATGGTTTTCATCGCTTCCCCCTCTAAATCTGTAAAAAGGGCTGGAAGGACGAGTGCAATCGGTCTTACCCTTGAAAATTTCTTAAGCTGTGATTCCAATTTATCAATATCAATCTTTCCGAGACGATGAAATGTTGAAATTACACCTAATTGATAAAAATCTCCCATAAACACCCCCATAAAAATAGTAGACAGTAGGCAGTAAGTAGTAGGTAGTAGGACAAACATCTTGTTTTTTCTGCTTACTCCTTACTGCATACTGCTTACTATGTTGTATACTGCCTTATTCCACCCTTCAGGTCCTATTCCATCGGCAAGATAAAGATTCTTCAATTTTATATCTTTCTCATATCTGCCATCGTAATTCTTCACAAGGACAGGAATATCTACAGCTTTGAGCATCGGAATGTCATTGAGGCTGTTTCCAATACCAATTGTTTTTATATCACCATATTTCTGAATATAGAGATTTTTTAATATCTTTACAGCCTTACCCTTATCATTGCCTTTCATAATATGAAAAAACCGCCCTCCTGAAGTGAATTTAAATCCCAGCTTTAATATTTCTTTTTTAACTCTGTTTATCCACCTCCTTTCGTTCACCCCGCACATAACTCCCTGCGATGGGTCTCTTCGTAATAGGTTATGTGCGGGGTAAATCAAAAACGGTTCTGAATACTCCCTCTTTTTAGATAGCTCCGCACCTCTCTTTTTCAAAAAGGTAAAGTCCATTATTTTTTGAACTGACATTTCAGAGATGCCTTCAATAGACACCCCTGTCTTATCCCTGATTTCTCTTAAGACATTTAAGAGGATTTTATGCGGAGTGCCTATCTCTATTACCCTGTATCCCTTTATCCGTCTTTGGAATTCATATGGGAAACTGAAATATCTGTCAGGTATATAAACCGCCCCTCCATTCTCAGAGATAAAAGGAGCTTTATTCTTTAGTTTCTTTCTGATGGGCAGAATCTCTGCACGGGCCTTACTTGTGCATATAATGAGCGGTATCCCTTTTTCCCTTATAATCTTCAGGGCATCAGATGCCTCATTGAATGAGTATGTAAAATGGTCAAGGAGTGTTCCATCAAGGTCTGTGAATATGATATATCTTGGCATCTCAAACTTCTCCTAATTTATCCTCAAACCTGCTATAAAACCATTTAATAACAAAAATTGGCAGAACAGTGCTCAAGGCAATAACAATAACAAGCGCAGCATAAACATCATCATTAAATATACCTGCCGCTTTACCAAGTTCTGCAAAGATTAGTCCCACCTCTCCCCTTGGAATCATACACAGCCCGATCGCCCATTTACGATAATAATCCTCTTTTATAAAAAATGCCCCCATAATCTTGCCGATAACCGCAGTAATCAACAATACAGCAGAAAATATCCATACGAATGATGAACCCCAGTTTACTGCCTTCAGATTCAGGGAGAGCCCAACCATGACAAAAAATATAGGGGTAAAGAGGTGAATTATAGGCTTCATGTTCTCCTCAATGCGATGGGCAAAGGCTGGCTCCGCATGGACGGCAAGTCCCATTGGCAGAAAAAATCTTCTGCTCAATGCAATACCGGCTGCGAAACCTCCAAGAAGCTCAGGGGCGCCAACGGCATGGGCAAGCCATGCAAAGAACAAGACAAGGGATACAACTGTGGTTGGAATAAGTCCTGGAATCTGACTGACGCTATCAAATCTCCTGATTACACCTGCCATAAGTTTTGCCGCTGTCGGTGCAAGCACCATGAATATCACAATGAAGACAAAAATCTGAGATGTGTGCTGGAGGCTTACACCTTTTCCGAGTGAAAGGTCATATAGAAAGGCAAGAAGTATAACACCGATAATATCGTCAATAACGGCAGCGCCAAGAACCATCTGAGCCTCTCTACTGTGATGCTTTGATAGGTCTGTAAGTATCCTGACAGTAATACCTATGCTCGTAGCAGTCAGTGTCCCGCCTGCAAAAAGAGAGGTTAAAAACGGCAGGGCAAACAAGTAATAGCCGACACAGAAACCAAAGGCAAAAGGTGCAATAACCCCAAAGAGTGCAACGACAGTTGAATTAACACCTGTCTTCATAAGCCTCACGATGTCCGTCTCAAGCCCTACCTCAAATAAGAGCAGTATTATCCCTATCTCTGCAAGTAGCTTGATTACATCACTCGGCTCAATCAGCCCCAACAGACTCGGTCCAAGAATAATGCCTGCCATCAATTCACCAATAACTGATGGAATTGACAGATAGGCTGCCATCTCTCCAAGAATCCTTGCAGAAAGCAGTATAATAGTTATGTGAATAAAAAAAGTGGATACTTCCATTATTTTTTAAAGAATATCTCAAATAAAACTATCAATACTATGAATGAGAAAAATCCCACAACGATCCATATTGCATTGAATGGTTTCTTTTCTGGTTCCACGATAATTCCCTCCCAAAAGAACAAAAACCTAATTAAACTACTGAGACACTGAGGCACAGAGAAAAATATATAACAATGAAGCCATGAAACAATGAAACAATTCTTTCATTGCTCAATTGCTCCATTGTTTCATTGTTATCTGTATCTCTGTATCTCCGTGCCTCTGCGGTAGATTTTTATAATACACAAGTTAAATAGGATTATATTGAGAGTGGAGGTTTGTATGGAAGTTCTGTAAAAGAGGCTGTTTTATGAGGCATGAAATTATCCTTAAAAGGCAGGTTCTGTGGATGGAATAATGAAACAGAATGGTCAGCAATAAATATAAAATCTGTCTGATGAGATTGGTTCAAATAGAATGCATCATAGGAGTCAACATCTGCGACTATGCACACATCATTATTTCTCGTGGTATCATGGCTATAAATGTTTATAGGGAGATTTAGGAGGGGCATGATGACTATGCTGAATAATGCAATCAAAATCAATACTCTTTTCTTCATTGTCATATAATACAGTTTAGGCATATTCAGGTCAAGCCCAAATCCGTGAATATTCTCAATTTGATTAAATATGCTTGTTTTAGTATACTTAATCAGCATAGCAGGAGCTTATTATTATGATAAAAAGCATGACAGGTTATGGGAGAGGCGAGGTAAAGGATGAAAAGGGGGGGTGTCTTGTTGAGGCAAAGTCTGTAAACCACAGATTTCTTGAAATAAAAACAAAAGTCCCTCAAAAATTTGCTGATATAGAGGATATTGTAAAGAAAAAGATAAAAGATAATTTTTCAAGGGGCTATTTTGAGGTATATGTTTCATTTGAGGGCATAAATAACGGTGAGAGAGAACTTAAGGTGGATATAAATCTGGCGAGACAATACATTACATCAGTGGAAAAGCTTAAGAGAGAACTTAAGATAGAGGGTGGTGCAGAGCTTAACCATATTCTTCAGTTAAATGGTATATTAAAATTTGAAGAATTAGATTCTGAAGCTTCGGAAAGCAAGGCATATATTAATTTTTTAGAAAACGCACTGGATGGGGCGATTAGCTCGCTTAAGGATATGAGAGAAAAAGAGGGTGAGACTATTGACAGGGATATTGCAGAAAGACTTAAGATTATAAATGGGCATACAAATATTTTAAAAAGTAAACAACCTGAGCTGATAGATAATTTTAGGAATCGTTTTAGAGAGAAGCTTAACAGAATGTTGGAGGGGATGGAAATTCCAGATGGGCGACTCGCCGAAGAGGTGGCAATAATGGCTGAAAGAAGCGATGTAACTGAGGAATTGATAAGGCTTGAGAGCCACCTCGGACAATTTAGGCAGTTATTGAAGGAAGGTGAGGCCGTTGGAAGGAAACTGGAATTTATACTTCAGGAGATGAACAGGGAGACAAACACAATCGGTTCAAAGGCAATTGATTATTTTGTGTCACAACAGGTAATAGCGATTAAGGGCGAATTGGAAAAGATTCGTGAGCAGGTTCAGAATATTGAATAAAGATGAAAACAAAAGGTATATTATTTGTAGTATCAGCCCCTTCAGGCGCAGGAAAAACTACCCTCTCAAAGAAGGTCACTGAGATAGTTGAAGATATACATCACTCAATATCCCATACTGCAAGGACTCCGAGACATGATGAAATAGATGGAAGGCACTACCATTTTGTATCAAAGGCTAAGTTTAAGGAGATGATAAAGAATGATGAATTTATTGAGTGGGCTTTGGTGCATGGCAACTATTATGGGACATCTATAAGAAATCTGGATATTGTTCAAGAAGAAAAAAAGGATTTGCTTCTTGTAATAGATGTTCAGGGTGCAGAACAGCTAAGGAAAAAACATAAAAACGGATGTTATATATTTATACTACCTCCGTCTATGAAAACACTTGAAAAAAGGTTAAGAATGCGGGGTGCGGACTCAGAAGAGGATATAAAAAGAAGATTAAAGACTGCTGAAGAAGAAATGCATCACTATAAGACATATAACTACATCATAATAAATGACAATATAGATGAAGCGGTAAGTCAACTTAAATCAATAATCTTTGCAGAGAGGTGCAGGTATCCGAATTTTGTGCCTGAATTGCCGGATTTGAAACTGTAAGAAAAGAAACAAAAACTTAATCAATCCACAGATTACGCAGATTACACCGATTTTTAAAAAGATATTTTGTTTTAATCTGCGTTAATCTGCGAAATCTGCGGGTATATTTATTATTATGAATGAACTTAAGGGTAAAACTATAATCCTTGGTGTATGTGGTGGTATTGCTGCCTATAAGTCAGCAGAACTAATAAGACTCTTTAAAAAAGATGGGGCAGAAGTCTGGGTAGTTATGACAAAGAGTGCAAAGGAATTTGTATCTCCACTGACATTTGAGACCCTTTCAGGTAATCCCGTCTATTCTGATATGTTTTTAGATTCTTCAATACTCAATATTCAATCTTCAATCTCTATGCCCCATATTGATTTGGGAAAGAGGTGTGACCTATTTATTGTTGCCCCTGCTACGGCTAATATAATAGGAAAGTTTGCCAATGGCATTGCAGATGACCTTCTTTCAACGCTATATTTGTCAGTTACATCACCTGTCCTTATTGCACCTGCAATGAATAATAATATGTATGCCAATCCTGTAGTGCAGGAGAATATAAAGAAGTTAAAGGGATTTAATATAAATTTTGTTGAACCGGGATTCGGGGAATTAGCCTGTGGAGATAAAGGAGAGGGGAGGCTTGCTGATTTAGATGTTATCTTATCAAGGGCTAAAGGGTTTTTGTCTGCTAAAAAAGATTTGAACGATAAAACTGTATTGGTGACAGCAGGTCCTACACATGAGCCGATTGACCCTGTCAGGTTCATATCAAACTTGTCGTCAGGTAAGATGGGCTATGCAGTTGCAAGTGCTGCAAGGAGGAGAGGGGCGAATGTAATATTGATAAGTGGTCCAACCAGTCTTCCTGTGCCGTCAGGTGTGAGATTCATATCTATAAAAAGTGCTTCTGATATGAGAAGGGAGATATTAAAGGAAGTTAAAAAGGCAGATGTAATAATTATGACAGCGGCTGTAAGTGATTTTACACCAGAAAATTATTCAGAAAAAAAAATAAAGAAGGAGGACATTGAAGGTATCACTGTCAAATTAAAAAAGAATCCTGACATATTATCAGAAATTACTTCTAAACTCCGCAATACACAATCCGCAATCCGCAATCCTATTATTGTGGGTTTTGCACTTGAGACAGATGGCATAATAAAAAATGCAAAGAAAAAATTGAAAGAAAAAAATCTTGATTTTATTGTGGCAAACAGTGTGAATGGATTTGGTGGCGACCAGAACAAAGTCGCTATCATTGATAGAAAAGGGAATCTCTACGATATACCCAAAATGTCAAAGGATGATATAGCAGAGATTATACTGGATAAAATAGGGGCAAAAACCTGATTAACCACTGAGACACTGAGGCACAGAGAAAAATATATAACAATGAAGCCATGAAACAATGAAACAATTCTTTCATTGCTCAATTGCTCCATTGTTTCATTGTTATCTGTATCTCTGTATCTCCGTGACTCTGTGGTAAATTTTTATAATAAAAATAATGAATAAGAGACTTAAAAAAATAATGGGACGAAGAATGAAACATAACAGATGGGGTTTTAAGAAGATAATACTCTATATTGCTCTACCCCTGTTTTTCCTTTTTACCATCTCTATTGCCGCTGCAGCATTTATTGTTTATACAAATGCGAATAAAGACCTTCCTGATGTTTTAACCCTGAAAAACTATAAACCTAATCTGATAACTGAGGTGTATGATGATGGCAATAAATTAATATCAGAATTTTATATTGAGCGCAGGGTGCTCCTCCCTTTAAATAACATACCGCCAGTTATGAAGCTCGCAACCCTCGCTGTAGAGGATGACCAGTTTTATAAACACAAAGGTTTCAATTTTAAAAGGATAGCAGGGGCATTGTGGAGCAATATAAAGGCCGGCGGTGTAGTAGAAGGCGGAAGCACAATAACACAGCAGATTACAAAGACAATGTTCCTGACACCCGAAAGGACTCTTTTTAGAAAAATAAGGGAGGCTATACTCGCCGCAAGGATTGAGAGGAATTTCTCAAAGGATGAAATACTTGAGATATATCTCAACCAGATTTATTATGGCCACAGTGCCTACGGTGTAGAAGCAGCGGCACTGGTATATTTTGGAAGGCATGTAAATGAGCTTACACTCCCTGAAATAGCCATGATTGCCGGATTGCCAAGGGCTCCAAAGCTGTATTCGCCCTATTTTTCACCTGAAAGGGCAAAAAATAGACGCAACCATGTCCTGAGGAGGATGGAATCCCTTGACTATATCACACATGAGGAGGCAGAGGGTGCTGTAAAATCAGAATTAAAATTAAAAGAGAGGGAGGAGAGGAAAAACTTTGCACCATATTTTTCTGAATATATCCGCCAGTATGTTGAAGATAAATACGGAAGTTCAGGACTTTACAAAGGAGGATTAAAGGTCTATACAACCTTAAAAATGGAGTATCAGGAGGCAGCCGAGTCTGCTGTAGAAGAGGGGCTGAGGGAGATTGACAAGAGGCTCGGATACAGAGGTCCTTTTGGAAATGTAAAACCGCTTGGGCAGTATATAGATTGGAGAAAGGTAGATGAGATTGAGCTGAAAAATTTTCCTGATGGCAGAGAAAAAAATGGAAATAGGACACTTGGCGTAGTTGCTGAGGTTACACCTGAAAAGGCTCTTGTATTTGCTAAGGATATAAAGGGCTATATCTATGTCAAGGATATGGAATGGGCACATAAGCATGATACTGCTGTTGATGCCCTCTCGTTTGGAAAAGTAAAAAATGCGGAAGAGGTTTTAAAGACAGGTGATATAGTTGATATAAAGATATTAGAAGAAAAGGATAAGAAGGGGAATTTAAAATTTGCATTGGAGCAGGAGCCTGTTATTCAGGGTGCGCTTTTATGCATTGAGCCTGCCACAGGCTTTGTAAGGGCTATGGTTGGAGGCTATGACTTTGATAAAAGTAAATTCAACAGGGCAATCCAGGCGCAGAGACAGCCCGGCTCGGCATTTAAACCTATTGTATATTCAGCATCATTTGAAAAGGGATTTACACCTGCGAGTGTTTTTATTGACTCCCCTGTTATATTTGAGGAGAAGGATGAGGAAAACTGGAAGCCAGCAAATTTTGAAGAGAAGTTTTATGGACCTACTAATCTCAGGACTGCCCTCACACATTCAAGAAATGTTATAACTGTCAAGCTGCTTCAAAGTATGGGCGTTAGACATATGCTTGAATATGCAAGGAGATTGGGTATTAAAAGTTATCTTACGCCCGACCTCTCTCTGGCGCTTGGGACATCAGGGGTTACACTTTATGAATTGACATCGGCTTATGGTGTATTCTCAAACAAGGGAATAAAAACCGAGCCTATGGTAATAAAGTCTATAACTGATAAAGATGGAAATCTTCTTGAAGAGAATAAGCCAAGAGAGGAAAAGGTAATTAGTGAGGAGTTGGCGTTTATTACTACAAATATACTCCAGAGTGTTGTTCAGGAGGGGACAGGGTGGAGGGCGAAGGCACTCGGAAGGCCTGTTGCAGGAAAGACCGGGACGACAAATAATTATATGGACGCATGGTTTCTTGGATACACGCCTGATTTAATTGCTGGTGTGTGGGTGGGGATGGATAAGGATGAGCCTATTGGCAAGAATGAGACAGGCGCAAGGGCTGCAAGTCCTATATGGGTCAGTTTTATGGAAAAAGCTTTGAAGGGGATGCCTGCAAAAAGCTTTCAGATTCCAACAGGCGTGGTTTTTACAAAGATAGACAAGAAGACTGGACTTCTTGCAACACCCGAGACAACCGATATGGCACTTGAGTGCTTTATTGAAGGGACAGAGCCGACTGAATTTTCAGATGGAGAGGCAAAGACTGATACGATGGGACTGTAATCAGAAGACAGAAAGCAGAAGTCAGATAACAGAAAAATATTTTTTATATGTCTGTCTTCTGTCCTCTGGCTTCTGGTTATTTTATCTCCACTATCTTCCCGTGTTTTACTGTCAAAAAATATAGTGTCTTCTCAGAATCGCCTGATTGCTGAATAGTTGTAATTCCACTTACACCATTATAGTCAATTAGATTAAGAAGCCCATTTTTTACATCCTCCCTGTTCTTAGCGCCATTCTTAATTATTTCCAGTATAATCCTCGCTGCGTCATAAGAATTTGCAGAGTGAATATCAGGTTCTTTACTAAAGAATACTTTATATCTTTCAACAAACTCCTTCAAAATTGGATTTTCGGAAGACGGGAAAAAGCCGTCAACAAAGATTACACCCTCTGAATATTTTCCACCTATTCTTATAAGGTCAGGGGAATTTAGCCCATTTCCACCCAATATTGGAATATCTGATATATTATAGTAAACGAGTTCAGGAAGAATAAGCCCTACTCTATCAGCATGCGCCGGGATAAATATAGCCTCATACTGCAATTCAGGCTTTGGTTTACCTTCATCCGTTAATTTTCTTAAATCAGAATCCTTTATTCCGCCAATTGCAGTTATCTGTGGCTCAAAATCATTCTGTTCGGGGTCAAACGGCTCGCTGAATATAATCTCACCACCAAAGGATTTTAACTCTTCTTCAAAAGCATTCTCTAATTCAATTCCATAAGCATCTCTCTGATAAAGCACTGCAAATTTTCTCAAATTAAGATGATTTATAGAATAATCTGCAATAGCATTTCCCTGCATCTGATTAGTAAGGCTGTTTCTGAATATATAGGGACTAATACCGCTTATATTTTTTGATGATGCAGTTGGGGAAAATATGGGCAGCTTATGCTTATCGGCTATTTTTGCAGAAGCAATTACGGTTTTACTAAAGAGGGGACCTATTATTACAACAACATCCTCATCCTTCGCAAGATTTTCCAACAAACTTATAGAATTTATCTCCCCTGTCGAATCTTTTATGACAAGCTGTAATGTTGAGATGCTCTTTTCATCCTGAATATTTAATGAATTAAATGCGAGTTGAATCCCCTCTAATACACTCTGACCAATATCAGCACCCTCTCCTGAAAGTGGAAGCACACAGCCTATTTTTAATTTGTGCGGGCTGGGAGTCATTGGCTGTTCTAAGTCTAAGGGATTTGCAAAAGCAGAGTTAGAAAAAAATAAAGATAGAATAAAAATTTGAACACGAATAACACAAATGAACGAATTACACGAATAACTACTAACAGAAAATAATTTGGTTTTAATTTTAGTCTTTATCAATATCATACTTTTGCAATTTGTATCTGAAAGACCTGAAGGACATATTTAATAATTCTGCCGCCTTTTTCTTTACCCATCCTGTCTTTTCAAGAGCGCTTAGAATAATATCCTTTTCTATCTTGGTTATATAGTCCTCTAAATTTACCCCTTCTGATGGAATTTCTGAAATTGTCTTAAGATGCTCACCTCTATAATTTCTTATCTCATCCGAAAGGCTGTCAGCTTGAATATTATCATTTGTTTCTAATGTTACAGCCCTTTCAATAACATTTTCAAGCTCCCTTATATTTCCCCTCCATATATATCTTTCAAGCATCTCCATAGCCTTTAATGTCATCCCCTTAATATTCTTTTTATTTGTAAAATTATACTTATTTATAAAATGATTTATAAGTAATGGGATATCCTCTTTTCTCTCTCGCAATGGCGGGAGTTCTATAGGGATTACATTCAAGCGATAATAAAGGTCCTCCCTGAATTTACCTTCCTCAATGAGCTTATGTAAATTTTTATTTGTAGCGGCAATAACCCTCACATCCACCTTTATATCCTTCACACCGCCGACCCTCTTAAACTCCTTTTCCTGCAATACCCTTAATAGTTTTGCCTGAATAGAAGGAGGGGCTTCAGTTACCTCATCAAGAAAAAATGTTCCACCGTCTGCTATCTCAAAAAGCCCTTTTTTGTCTGAATCAGCACTCGTAAATGCGCCCTTCTGATGACCAAATAGCTCGCTTTCAAGCAATGTCTCCGGGATTGCACCACAACTGATAGATACAAAGGGCTTATCCCTTCTGTTGCTATTATGATGAATTGCCTTTGCTACAAGCTCCTTTCCTGTCCCGCTCTCCCCTGTAATTAATACTGTGCTTCTACTATTAGCCACCTTCATTATGAGTTCAAATACCTTTTGTATTTTATCACTCTTTCCGACAATATTTGAAAACTGATAGCGTCCTTTTAGTTCTTCTCTCAGAGAAATATTTTCATCAAAGAGGCTTTTCTTCTCAATGGCATTTTTTATGATTATCTTTATCTCATCAACATTAAAAGGCTTTGTAATATAATCATAGGCACCAAGCTTCATAGCCTCAACAGCAACCTCTGTAGATGCAAAGGCAGTAATCATTATTACAGGCGTATTTGGATGGAGTGCCATAGACTCCCTTAATATATCAATACCACTCATCTTTGGCATCTTAATATCTGTAATTATGAGGTCGTATTTATTCTTACTTATAAATTCAAGGGCATCATTCCCGTTGTCTATAGCTATTGCCCTGTATCCCTCTTTCCCAAGCATGATGGAGAGAAATTCTCTCATACTTCTTTCGTCATCTATTACAAGTATTGTGTGCATAATTTCATTTATAATATATCAGCCTTTCATTAATATCAATATAAATTGACAAATTTTGTTTGACAAAATGACAATAATTGTCATTTTGTCAGCCATCAGCCATCAGCCATCAGCATTTAGCTTTTATAATTCAATATGGTAGATATTTGGTATGGAGTTTGTATTAATAATAGGCATATTCAAATAAGAAGATTTCCGATGTCATTGTGAGGGGGGGGAACCCCGAGACAATCTAATTTTTATAAATGAAAGGAGGTGAAAGGAAATGATGGAGAAAATCAGAAAGGCAGTAAAAAGCATTGGTAAGGTTGCACTCGGTGAAAAAGGTTTTACATTGATTGAGCTTCTAATCGTTGTTGCAATCATCGGCATTCTGGCTGCAATTGCAATCCCGCAGTTCAGCTCATACAGGACTAAGGCTTACAATTCTGCTGCACAGTCAGATGTGAAGAATTTTGTAGCATCTCTGGCAGCCGGTATGGTTTAAATATCAAGGAGGTGAATAAATTTATGAAAAAGATTAGTTTATCAATATTAATTGCAACACTTGTTTTCAGTTTAGGGGCAGGAAGGGCATTTGCGACTGCTCTGGCCACTACTGCTAGTGCATTAGGTACAGGAACTGTAACATTAGATAATGGTTCGTTATCAGGGCAAACCGCTGCTATTACTTTTACAACAAGTGTTAATGTCTATGTAACAGCGACTGGATCTGCTGCCACGGATGCACAGAGTTATGTTACTACTGCCGGTCACTTAAATGGAGATAAAGAATATGGCTTGGCCAGTTCAGGAGGTGGAGTGCGTTGGCTTGCTAAAACAGCTGGAAGCTCCACACTCACAGGTGTCTCTGCCATTACTTCTGCTGGTTCTGTTACATGGGGAAGCTTTGCAACTATGGACTAAGTATTTACAAGATGTTTTTAAAAGGGATCGGTTAATCCGATCCCTTTTTTATTTAGGACATATATCTCGTTAAGAAGCATGGTTAATTACTGTATTTTAAGTTATAATTTATGTATGGAAAATTTAACTCTATTGTCAAATAATACTCTCAAGAATATCTGCGATTTATATGGCATTGAACTCATTTTTTTATTTGGCTCAAATGTTAAAGATAAAGTTACAGCCAAAAGCGACCTTGACATCGGCGTTTATCTGACAAATCCCCTCCCGCCGGAAAAGATATGGGAGTTCCAGTGTTCCCTTATGGATATTTATAAAAGGAGCGATGTTGACCTAATTATTTTAAACGATGCCTCTCCGTTATTATTATTCAGCCTATTGCTGAATAATAAGGTTATTTATATGAAAGATGAACATCTGTTGTATGATTTTTTCTCATGGGCACGCAAACGATACTGGCAATACAAGAGTCATTTTGAAAAATATGCTGAACAACTAAAAAGGGTAAGATTAGAGGCAATGGGGATGATTAAATGATTCAAAGAGAGATTATAGAAAACAAGTTACGACTCCTTCTGGGATATTTGTCCGAGCTAAAGGATTTTTTGGAAATAACATACGAAGATTATCTTTCCTCTAATAAAAATAAGAGAACTATAGAACGGCTGATTGAGTTAATCGTGGAATGCGGAAGCGATATTAGCGGAGATATATTAAGCTTATTAAATGGAACGGCGCCTGAATCATATTATAAGAGTTTTTCATTACTTGGGGAGAAAGGAGTTTTTGAAAAAGATTTTGCACTGGGACTGGCTAAATATGGTGGTCTGCGTAATAGAATAGCCCATGAATATGGCTCATATAAAGATGAAATTGTATATTCTCAAATAAAACCGTTATATAAAGATTTCCAGAGATTTTATAAGGCAGTTACTATTTATCTTAAATCGCTGAAAGATGAATAGCAATATAATGACTAAAATAACATCTCTTGCATATATCACTTTTAAAGGAGGTATCAGAGACAGAACAATACATACTATAGTAATATTAGCCCTCCTCCTCCTTATTTCCACCCCTCTATTTAGTTCATTCTCCATGCGGCAGGTTGTTGCAGTAGCAGTTGACTACAACCTTTCCACAATCTCATTCATAGGACTTCTTTTATCTATATTTGCTGGGATTAATTTAATAACAAAAGATATTGATAAGAGAAGCATATATACAGTAATATCCCTTCCTCTTTCACGAAGCCAATACTTAATAGCAAAATTCTTTGGACTTGTATCCCTTATATTTTTTTCCTTACTTATCCTTACGATTTTTGGAAGTATTTCTATTAAATTAACCTCATATTTTTATCCACAAGATATAAATTCACAAATATACTGGCTTAAATTCTTTTTAAGTATCTTTTACATAGCCCTGAAACTCATAATTATTGTATCAGCGGTCTTTTTATTTTCCTCTTTTGCAACAAGCACTTTTTTACCATTGGTTTTGAGCTTTATATTTTACTTTATTGGAGAATCAATTGAGGAAGTTAAAATATTTATAGAGGGGGTTGGTAAGGAAAAGACAAGTTCAATCGTTAAGGCAATCGCCCAATTCGCCTATTATATATTTCCCAACTTATCAGCCTTTGATTTAAAGGCCCATGCAATATATGGGCTTCCATTGGACTATGGCAATTTGTTATTTGTGTTTTTGTATAGCATCTTTTACACGGCTATAATTTTAACTCTATCGGTGATGATTTTCAGGAGGAGGGAGTTTTTGTAAAACAAATATATCCGCAGATTACGCAGATTACATAGATTTTTAAAATATGGAGAAAGATAAAAGGACATACAAAATAATTGGTGCGGCTATGGAAGCACAGATTATTAATTATCTTAATGCAACAAAACTTAAAGTGGGGCTTCTTATTAATTTTGGCTCAAAATCTTTAGAGCATAAGAGATTTGTTCATAATTATTAATCTGCGATAATCTGCGTAATCTGCGGATTAAATATTTTGCAATTTTATGTTCCAGAATCTGAAATCTTTAAATTGGCTGGTTCTCTTTTTGCTTCTTGGGGCATATACATTTGCATTTACCCATGTCAAAAACTATAGAGACAGTTTGAGAAAAGGTGAGCCTTTATTATATCTCCCTCCTAAAGAAATTATGCAGATTGTATCACTTGATTATAAAAACCTTGTATCAGAACTGCTCTTTTTTCGTGCAATTGTCTATTTTGGCGATAAAGTTGAAACTAAGGTTATGCCTAACTGGCACTGGATTTATAAGGCAATGGAAACATCTACATACCTTGACCCCTATAATATAGATTCATATTATTTCACAGAGGCGGTTCTTGCATGGGATGCTAAAGCTCCAAAAGAGGCAAATATAATTCTTGAAAGAGGGGCAAAATTCAGAAACTGGGACTGGTATATTCCATTTTTTATGGGATTTAACAGTTTTTATTTTTTGAAGGATAATAAGGAGGCTGCAAAATGGTTTTCTGAGGCGGCTAAAATAAATAAAGAGATTGCCCCTATAGCGGCGAAGTTTTATTATAAAGTAAATGAAACAGCCTTTGCTATTGCATTTTTAAAACAGATGTATGAAGATGCACAGAATGAAAATGTTAAAAGGTCTATTGCTATAAGATTAGATGCATTGGAGAAGATTCTTTCTTTAGAGAAGGCAGTTAATCAGTATAAAGACAAGTTTAATAAGCTTCCTGAAAAAATTGAAGAATTAATAGCGGAAAAAATTATTGACAAGTTGCCGCAAGACCCTTATGGTGGAAAATTTTTTCTGGACAAGGAGGGATATATAAAGACAACCAGCAATCTGAATTTTCCATCAAAACCACAAAAATGATTAAAACTATTGACCTTTGCAAGACATATACAAAATTTAATCCCCCCATTCCCCCCTTTAAAAAAGGGGGGATTAAAGGGGGATTTGTCTATGCACTAAAGTCCTTAAACCTTGAGATTAAAAAGGGAGAAATCTTTGGATTTCTCGGACCAAATGGGGCGGGGAAAAGCACAACTATAAAACTAATTCTGGATATTATAAGGCCGACTTCAGGCAAGGCGCATCTTTTTAATATTGATGTTGCAAATCCTGAATCAAGAAAAAAAGTTGGCTATCTTCCAGAAAATCCTTCATTCTATGATTATCTTACAGCCGAAGAACTCTTATGGTTTGCCGGCAGAACTCATAACATAGATGGAGACAGTATTGCAAAAAAAACCGGAGAACTGCTTGAGTTATTAGATTTAACTGAGGCAAAATCAACGCCTTTAAGGAAATACTCTAAAGGCATGGTTCAGAGGGCTGGACTTGCCCATGCACTTATTCATGACCCCGACCTCTTGATTCTTGATGAGCCAAGTTCTGGTTTAGACCCTATCGGGAGGAGAAAGGTAGCCGATTTATTACTTGATTTAAAAAATAAAGGGAAGACAATATTCTTCAGCTCTCATATACTACATGATGTTGAGACGATTTGTGATAAAGTTGGAATTATAGTTGAGGGTGAGTTAAGATTCTGTGGAAAAATATCAGAGGTTTTACACCAAAGTGTTCAGGGCTATGAGGTGTTAGTTCAGAATGTTTCAGATGAAAACTTTAAAGAGATTTTAGATAAAGAGGTTAATTGTCATAGAGAAGGAGATACTGTAAGGTTAATGGTGGGAGAAGGGGATTTATGGCAGTTGATAGAATTTATAAAGTCAAAAAATCTCTCTCTCTTTGCAGTAGAGCCAAAGAGAAAGACTCTGGAAGGATTATTTTTGGAGCTGATAAAAAATTCAAAAAGTAGCTCTTAAGTGGATATGTCTATAGAGAAAAAAAGAAAATCACTTGCTGATATAGTTTGCTTGAAACCAGCAGCTAAATGTAATATAATAGGCTATAACTTTGAGGAGATTTTAAATGAAGGGTATAAAGATTGATTACATACCGAGATATACTTATAACGATTATGTGCAATGGGAGGGGAGATGGGAATTAATTGAGGGGATGCCTTATGCAATGACTCCGTTGCCAATATTAGAACATCAGGTTATTAGCGGCAATATTTTTATTCAACTTTCTGAATTGTTAAAAGGCTGCGGGAAATGCAAGGCTTTGCTCCCTGTTGACTGGAAAATTGATGATGACACTGTTCTTGAGCCTGATGTCTTAGTGGTCTGCGAAGAGGTTGGTGGTAAGTATATAACAAACCCTCCTATAATGATATTTGAGATATTATCACCAGCAACAGTTTTTAAAGATAGGAATATCAAATATAAGATTTACGAATCTCAAGGTGTCAAATACTATATAATGGTGGATATTGATGCGAAGGTCGCAGAAGTTTTTGAGCTTGCCAATGGAAGTTATAAAAAGCTTAAAGATGCCCAGAGAGATGTCATAGCCTTTGATTTGGACAAGTGCAAAATAGATTTTGATTTTGAAAAAATCTGGGAATGAATTATTTAGCCACCGACAGACCTGAGAGGAGAAAAGAGAGGAGTTGTTTAAACTAATACTTTTGATAGGGTAGATTCATTATCGGCAGGTCTTGTCCCTGATTCTTTAGCAATTGAAATTCTATTCCCTAAAACTTTACAGTTTCAGAACCAATTAGTCCAGTTGAGCCAGTTACAATTACTATAGACATATTTTATCCTTCCTATAACGCCTCACCACGGATGATAAGAATCTTAAAGATGTTAACAGAAATATGTTAAGCCTTTTTTGAATTTGATATGCTTTCAGTATTAGATTTTATTACAAAGTTTGGAGGATAAACCCCTTTTTTTACTGTATTATTCGGGTAAACCCATGTATTTTTACCAATAATGACACATGGAGATGTAACAGTATTGCATCCGATTTCCACATAATCACCGAGAACTGCACCAAACTTTTTTACACCTGTATCTGTAGGCTTACCCTCTATTTGTATTTTAATTGTATTAATCTTACCGCTCTTTTTTTCTTCAGGCGTCCTAAACTGGAGATTTGCAAGTTTTGTCCCTGCTCCCAGATTTACATAACTGCCAACAATGCTGTCGCCGATATAGGCAAAGTGTCCTGCCTCAGAGTGATTCATAAATATTGAGTTTTTTATCTCTGTTGTATGCCCTATTACAGACTTATCACCAACTATCACATTCCCCCTGAAATATGAACCCTGTCTTACCTCGCAGTCATTGCCAATAATTGCCGGTGCCTTTATGACCGCAGTTGGCTCCAGCACAGTTCCGCTTCCTACAAAGATTCCCATCTCTTTTAAAAAAAGGTCTGCCCAGATTTTAACCTCCCTCCCCACATACAATACCTTATCTATTAAATTATCTTTCTCGTCTCTTACCTCCTGAAGGGTTATCCCCTCAATTATCATCTTAGGCTGAACAGTCTTTTCTATTTCCTTAAACCAGTCCTTTATATATTTGTTAATTCTTCCTGTTACATCCCAGTAATGGGTTATGCCTTCAAATATAGCCTTATGTTTGAACTCCGGAAGATGCTCAAATAGCTCTTCAATTTTTAACATGCCCACCCCCTTATCTTTTCATTTCAGGTATAAGATAATTCTTTACCTTCTCACCTATATAGATAAGTTTATCAGTATCATTTATTGAACCTCTCACATTTATTCCTGTCTTATCCTCTGTCCCCGAATTTCTTACAAAGATGCATCCCCGTAAAGAATTCGGAGTTCGGAGTTCGGAGTTCGGAGTTAAATTTGCCCTGTATTTATTATATATTGCTAAATAGAGCATATCAGGTTCATCGCCTCTTTCTTTCATGGATAATTCTACACTATTTTCAAACTGCTCCATACAAATATTTTTTATAAAGCCCTCTAATTTTTTCCATAAATCAGTCCCCTTTGAAAGCCGGGATTTATCAGTTTCATAAATATAAAATGCCTTTTTAAAGCCACGTCCAAATGGGCTGTGCAGTTTTTGAAAATAACTTTTTGCATCTGATTTGGTGAGAATAGATTCTGAGGCAGCAAATGTATTCACAGCACTCTTTAAGCCATTTCCAGCAAAAAGAGATATAGTCCTGCCATCTTTAATTTTTAAATATCCTTTTGTAATATTGTGTCCGCTCTCTTCACTGCCTATTGCAAACTTATCTGCTAATTGCATTGCCTCTCTAAGAAGCCATTTGTCCCCAACCCCGGTGACAACAGCCTTAAACCCTAATCTTTCTGCGGCTATCACAGTATTAATATCACTTTCAACTGTATTAACATATAGAGAGCCTTTGTATTTTTCCGGATACATTTCCATGAGATACATCCCCTGCAAAAATGCAGTCTCATCCCCCGAAAGGACAATTATAGTGTCATTAAAGGGGTCGTAATCAACCCTGTAAAACCTGTCTCCATCTGCATCAAATATAGCCCCTGATACCTTTACCTCCCCATTCTTTATTTCTCCTCTTTTTTCCCTTCCAACCTCAAAAATTTTATTTATAGCTTTGTTCTTTTCAAATCTTTCTCCTCCTCTAATCATATCAGGAGAAATGGAGGATATGCCTTCAAGGGTAACAACACCGCAGTTCAGATTTACATCACCATTGAGGTAGTGGCTAACCTCAATTATTTCTTTAAATCCCAATCTTTTGAAAATATCAGCCGCAATTCCTGAAAGAGAACCGTTTGCGGGGTCAACAATCAAAACGATTTTTGAAAATATATTAGATTCCTTAACCCACGAATTCCTTGAATCTAAGGAGAACTCTGTAAATACCCTGACTGCGTCATCATGTGCATATTCAATATTACCTGTTAAGCTGAGCTTCTTAATAGTATCATACCCTGTTTCTCTAAATTTCTTTGTAAGCCTTATATCATCTTCCGGGAAAAACTTTAATCCTGTTGACTTGAATATTTTGATGCCGTTCTGTCCCTTTGGATTATGGGATGCAGTAATCATAAATCCGCTCTTTGCACCCTTGTAGAGCATATATATAGGAATTACAGGTGTAGGTGTTATACCTAAAACTATTGCCTTCCCTCCTGCCTTTCTGATTCCGCTTACTGCCGCAGATGTAAATTTGCCTTCAGGGTCTCGCGGATCCCATCCAATGACTATATTCCCACCAATTTTCATTTCGCCGCTTTCTATCAAATCTATCACATGGCAAAATGTATAAAGTTCCATGAACTCTTCAGTAATAAAACCTTTTTCAACAAATGCCTCGAGCGGCGTCATCCCTTTTATATCGGGGGCAGCCGACAACCTAACATCCCTTCTTACTCCATCAGTTCCTTGAAGCCTGTTAATCATAGGTGGAAATTTATTTTTTTAAACTTTTGTGCTTATCAGAATTGGAAGCATTAGGAAGTATCATAGTATCAGAGTTTTAATCTTTGACACCCTGATACCACAACATTTAAAGGTATCAGTTATGTTTTATGAAGGCTCTTCTTCCCTTAACAGAAATCCTTCCTTCTGCAAATAGTTTTATTGCCTCTGGATAAATTCTGTGTTCCTCTTTTAGTATCCTTTCAGATAAAGTCTCGGGGGTATCTATATCCAACACCGGGACAACAGACTGAATGATTATTGGTCCGGAATCTACACCGTCATCCACAAAATGGACAGTGGCACCTGTGAATTTTACTCCATAATGCAATGCCTTTTTTTGCACTTCAAGACCGGGGAATGCAGGGAGAAGGGATGGGTGAATATTCATTATTCTTCCTCTGTATTTATTTACAAAGTATGGGGTTAATATTCGCATGAAACCGGCAAGGCAGACGAGCTCAATATTTTTATCTTCAAGTATTTTTATTATTGCCCTGTCATAGTCCTCTTTAGATTTGTAAGATAATGGTTCAATAAATACACCTTCAATATTATGCTCCCTTGCCCTTTCAAGGGAATAGGCATCATTTTTATTACTGATGACAACTTCAATCTTCCCATTAATATTGCCAGATTCAATTGCATCTATTATTGCCTGCAGATTTGAGCCTCTGCCAGATACAAGGACTGCGATTTTTAGCATATATATTTATCCACTTTTGCAGATTACCGCAGATTAAAACAAATTATTTTTTTAAAAATCTGTGAAAATCTGCGTAATCTGCGGATTAATCATGTTTTTGTTCTTTTATTTTCTTCAGCAATGCGATATTTTCAGTATGTCCTGTCATTCTTGCGGTTATCCGCCCTTTTATCTGTTTCCCGAGAAGATAAAAGTCCCCGATTATATCAAGAATCTTGTGCCTGACAAATTCATTATCAAATCTTAATTGTGTATTTATTACCTTTTCATTATCCACCAAGATTACATTACTCAATTTGCCGCCGCTTCCCAGCCCCATCTCCTCTAATTTCTCATAGTCTTTTATGAATGCAAATGTCCTTGCCGGGGCAATCTCATTTTTAAAAGATTTTTCACTATCTGCTGCAAATGTAAATTCCAATTTTCCTATTGGAGGCGGATAATCCATTGAATAATTGACAACGAACTTTTCAGAAGGCTCTATGTAGATATACCTACCCGTTAAAATATCACCAATCATGTATTTTTTGTCTATGGGCAGTTCATCTGCTATTTCATCCTGCTCTTCTATGCCTCCATCTTCAATCAACTGACAAAAATCAGCGGCAGAGCCGTCCATTATCGGCACCTCATCCCCTATTTTTATAAGGAGATTAGTAATGCCATACATATGCAGGGCTGCCATGATATGTTCTACAGTCTTTACAGAGGCCATTCCATTTTTAAGTGTGGTGGCGTAATCTGTTGATTGAACATATTCTAAATTGGCAGGGATTGTTTCACCAGATGATATATCACCAAATATTATCCCATTGTTTGGCGGCAAAGGCGATAGAATCAGACCTGTTTTTAAACCCGAATGTAACCCATGACCGCACAATACCACACTTTGTTTAAGCGTCTTTTGGAGAATTGTCTTTCTATAATTATCAGTACTCTTTTGCAGGCCGTCTTTTTCACCCGCTGCCATATTGAGTCTTTTTAATTTTCTTGTCAGGCTGAGCCTGTCTGTGTTTAAAGCTGTTGCTGTTTTTGATATATCAAAATTATATTTTTCAAGATGATGGATGATAAATTCCTTCTCCCAAGCCTTCTCAGCCTCTTCCATAGAGCTATAGCCGTCAAACCAGACCGACCTGCTCCTCATTGATATAACAGGGATTGCAGTAGATACATCTTTTACTGATATAACATTCCCCTGTACAGTCATTACTATGTGTTCAATGACATTCTTTAATTCTTTTACATTTCCCTGCCAGTTGAAGTTTGTAAGTACTTCCATTGCATCATCATCAACATTTTCAATTTTCTTGTTATATTCGTTACTGTAGCATTTGATGAAGTAACTTATGAGTTCAGGTATATCCTCTCTCCTCTCTTTCAGAGAGGGAAGATTTATTGTTATTTCATTGAGGAGGTTTAAAAGACCATCTTTAAACTTACCCTTTTTGACCTCCTCTCTCAGGTCTTGATTTGAGGATGCGATGACCCTTGCATGGAAGTGTATAAGACCCCTCCCTCCCCTTCTTTTATATTCTCTCTCTCTTAATACTTTGATTAATTTATTCTGTAGTTTTAAGCTGAGCCCTTCTATATCGTCAAGAAAAATGGTCCCTTCTTCTGCCTGTTCAAATTTACCTTTCTTGATAAAGGCATCTTTTTTATTTCCGACTTTAATACCAAAGAGAAACTCTTCGGCATTATCCTCCTTCAGGGCAGAACAATTTACCTTTATAAACGGCATGTCTTTTTTAATGTCCTGGATATGTATCAGCCGTGCAATGAATTCTTTTCCTGCCCCCCTCTCACCATTTATAACAATGTTTTTGTGGTTGTTGGCTGATGCCTTGACAAGTCTTTTTACCTCTACAATAACATCACTATTGCCTACAATTTCTTCTACTTCAGCATTTGATGTAATTATGGCTTCTTTGACAGGTTTTTTATGCTCAAATGCTGCCCTGACTGTTGAGATTACATTGTCCAGTGACAGAGGTTTTTCTATAAAGTCATATGCCCCAAGTTTTGTTGCCTTTACAGCGGTTTCTATAGTGCCGTGTCCTGACATCATGATTACATTCAAATCCGACCTCAGCATCTTTATTGTCTTAAGGGTCTGGATGCCATCAAGTCCTGGTATCCATATATCAAGGAGGACAAGGTCAGGGGATTTAGACTTGATTATCTTCAATGCCTCTGAACCGTCCCTTGCCTTTAAAACAGAGAAACCCTCATCTGTCAATATGCCCTCCAGAGAGGATAGTATATTCTCTTCATCATCTATGATTAAAATATTACCTTTGTTCATTTTGGTCATTGGTCATTGGTCACTATTGACTAATGACTGAATTTATGCCGGCAGTTCAATTATAAATTTTGCCCCTCTTGGCTGATTATCCTCAATTCTTATGATTCCATCATGGTCTACCACTATCCTGTTTGCAATGGCAAGCCCAAGCCCTGACCCTTTTTTCTTTGTGGAAAAATATGGGAGGAACAGCTTGTCCTTATTTTCATCCGGTATCCCTATCCCATTATCCTTTACTTCAATCCTTACTGTTTTGCTATCCTTTGTCAGAGATGTATTAATTTCTATTATTCCATTGCCGTTTACAGCATCTATAGAATTTTCTATGAGATTTATGAATACTCGTTTGAGCTGTTCATGGTCTGCCTTTATTATATCTATTTTTGGATCATAGCTGGTTAAGAATTTTATCCCCTTCCTTATATCTTTGTAAAGGGCAAGTGTATCATCTATGATACGGTGTAATTTATACGGCTTTGGGTTAGGCTCAGGCATACGAGCAAATTTGGAAAATTCATCAACCAGTGTTTTAAGTCCCTCCACCTCCTGAATAATTACATTTGTGCTTTCATCAAATACCTCTGTAAAATCCGAAGAACCCTCCTTAAATTTCTTTTTCAATCTCTGTGTGTTAAGCTGGATTGGCGTAAGTGGGTTTTTTATCTCATGGGCAATGCCCCTTGCAACCTCCCTCCACGCAGCAGTCTTCTGAGCTTTTATGAGTTCTGTCAGGTCATCAAATACTATTACCATGCCGAGGTATTTCCCCTCTGTATTTTTCAAGGCAGCTGCATTTACAAGGAGTGTAATCAATCTCCCTGATACCATAATCTGAATCTGTCCGCTTGCACTCTCCTTTCCCGCCTCATTCATTCCTTTTATCATTACCCTCACAGGGTCTAAATATGATGCATCAAAAGCCTTTTTATATGACTTTCCCTTGACCTTTTTTGCCTGAATGCTTAATATCTTTGATGCAGCCTCATTTATGGTAGATACCCTCCCATGGTTGTCAACAGAGATTACACCAGTAGCGATATTTTCTAATACAGTCTCCATATAGCTCTTCCTCTGCTCCAGCTCAATGTTGGTCTCCTTCAATTCCTCATTTGCCTTTTCTATTGCAAGCTTCCCATCTTTTAAGTCAGCGGTCATCTGGTTAAACGATTCAACAAGCATTCCTATTTCATCATTTGCCTTGACAGTAATTTTAAAATCCAGATTTCCCTCTGCTACCGATTTTGTTGCCTCTGCCAATTCCTTTATCGGAACCGTTATGCCCTTAGCCAGATGAAACCCAAACCATATAGCCGAAAAGAAAATTAAGAGCGTGATAAGGAGAAGTGTTATTTCATAGCTCAGTTTTATTGGATATTTTAGGAGTTTTAGCTGTTTGTATTCTTCAAAGGCGTTAACAATATTCTCAATTTTGCTGACCATGTCCTTTGAGATGAACCATGAGACAACAGTTATCCCTCCTACCCCTTGGCCGTATTTTATGGGCGACGCCCCGACCACGAGATTCTTTTTGTCTATTAGTATAATCTCTGTTACATCTTCCCCGCTCAATGCCTTTTCAAGCAATTGATTTAATTTGTCATTTAGCATCTTTTCTTTAAGAGCAGATTCTATGGATTCGGCAATAAGATTCAGGCTACTGTCAAAAACAAGTATTCCATCAACCTTGTAATCAACCCTCTTTTTAAATACAGTATTTTTAAGATACTGGAGATTTTCTTTGCTCAGCATATTTTTCTCTAAAAAAAACTCATTCAGCATGTTTGCATATAGAAGTATATTTTTTCCCGAGCCTCCATAATAACCCTCCGCAACATCTAAAGAACCTTTCAGCGAGTTTTCTATCTGCTGATTGAACCAGTTATTTATGCTGTTTGTAAGGAGTCCGCTGGCTACCAGAAAGAGGAGAAGAGACGGAACGAATGTCAGGACTGCAAACGATAAGACTAATTTTGTCCTGAATCGGGCACCAATAATTCTCCATTTTCTATCAAGGTATAATTTAACTAAATTTTTAGCTACTATCAGCACTAATACAGACAGAAGGATTATGTTTATATTGACAAGGAGCAGAACTGCAATATTGCTGGCAATCGGTGTTGATATATGAGACTGCTGGATATAGACCTCAACCGCAGTCAAGACAATCAATAGCAAAAAGAGACCAAATACTATCCAGCGTGTTCTCTTTTTCTTTTTTCTGATGTATTCGTCAGAAAGGTAGTAATTAGGTAAATCTGAGCTATTTTGAAGAGGCATTTTCAATCAGCAGTAAATGGGGATGAGACTTCCCAATCGGTCGTAACATCCCAGAGTGATACGAAGAAGAGGATATAATTAAATGGGAACCAGAGTTTAATGGTTTTTAAATCTGCCTTTATATTTATGTAATATTTGCTGCCAGGGTCTGTTTGTTTTAAAGGGATAATCTTAATTGATTCTAAATTGGCGAGCCATTTTTTTAATTCATCAAGATCCTTTGTAACCTTTTCATTAACTAAAGTGGGCGAGGATTCAATGGTTCCAGGGTTCAATATTTTACTTTCACTTGTCCCTTCCCTCCCCTGACCCCTTAAATTCTTTTCACCATTCTTCTTATTGTCAGGAGATGGTATGGGTTCTTCTATCTCTTCACTCAATTTATACTCCTTCTTTAATACATCATATTTAACAGTTCTTTTAATTGTCTTTGAGTATTCAGTGCTGTCGGTCCACCCCGAACGATAACGCATCAGCTTAATATAATATGTAAAGGTGGCAGGGGCGCCACTGTGAATAATCTCCTCAATCTCTGGTGTAAAACCACCCTTTAGCTTTGCAGAGACAAACAGTTCGGGCGATGATTTAGCTACAGATATATCTGCTATAAACGGATTTGAGGCATACGAATAGCTTGCAGAAAATAAAAGGCAACAAACAAATATTAAACACCCGAATAAAATTTCCCTTAATATCTTCATATAGTTACACTAATCGTATCACAAATGAGCCTGATTTGTAATTACTTATTGATTTGTTTATATTTAGCCTTCCCTTTGTTCATCTTTGAAAAAATTTATAGTTTTTGAAATTCCATCTTTTATGGAATTTTTTGGTGTCCAATCGCATTCTGAATTTATTTTGTTGCAGCTTATAACACTCCTCCTCTGTTCCCCCATCTTTGCAGGACCATGGACAGGTTTTGCATCGGCTCCTGCGGTTTTAAGCATTATATTGCATAATTCATTTACAGATGTCTCTATACCGGTTCCAATATTATATATTCCATTGATGCCATTTTTTATAACCAGTACATTAGCCTCCACTACATCTTCAACGAATGTATAATCCCTTGTCTGTCCTCCATCGCCATTTATAATAGGCGGCTCTCCCTTTAGAATCTTTTTTGCAAATATAGCCACCACACCCGCCTCTCCATGGGGGTCCTGTCTTGGTCCATATACATTGGCATATCTGAGTATAGTGTGATTGAGATTATATGTCATTTTATAAAAATAGAGATATTTCTCTAAAGCAAGTTTTGATATGCCATAAGGACTCAATGGATTGGGGGGATGTTTTTCGTCTGCAGGAAAATAATCCTGCTCACCGTAGACAGCACCACCTGTAGAGGCAAAGATAAATTTTTTAATTTTATGCTTAACTGCCAATTGCAGAAGATTTAATGAACCGAGTATGTTCACATCTGCATCATAAATCGGGTCATCAACTGATTTTCGGACATCCATCTGAGCTGCATGATGGCTTATAATATCAATCTTATTTTCTTTAAATATACTCTCCAGCCCTTCCCTGTCTCTTATATCAATCTTATAAAATTTTGCCTTTGCATTTATATTTTTTACTTTCCCTGTTATCAGGTTATCTGCAATTATTGCCTGATGACCTTCTTTTATATATCTATCTACAATATTTGAACCAATGAAACCCGCACCGCCTGTAATAAGTATGTTCACTCAAACCTCCCGTAAAATAACAATTGACTATTGTCTATTTAATCTTCAATCATAATAGGTGCATTTGTTTGACAGGGGATTCTTTTGTGCCTGACTTTTTTGTCAACCTCGGTCTTCCCCCCTCGTCAAACTCCTTATTTTCCAGGTTATTAAGCACCTCTCTTGCCCTTTCTATAACCTCTTTAGGCAGCCCAGCAAGTCTTGCCACCTGAATCCCGTAACTCTTGTCTGCACCCCCCACTGCAATCTTCCTTAAAAATATTATCTCATCATTCCATTCCTTTACAGCAATATTGTAATTTTTTACACTATCAAGTGTCATTGATAGCTCGGTAAGCTCATGGTAGTGGGTGGCAAAGAGGGTTTTTGCCTTTGTATTATTATGTATATATTCCACCACAGACCACGCAATACTTATTCCATCAAATGTGCTTGTCCCCCTACCAATCTCATCAAGTATTATAAGACTCCTTGAGGTGGCGTTGTTTAAAATATTGGCAGTCTCATTCATCTCAACCATAAATGTGCTTTGGCCCTTTTGCAGATAATCCTGCGCCCCGACCCTTGTAAAGATTCTGTCAACAATGCCGACCTTCGCCTCCCTTGCAGGGACAAAAGAGCCTGTCTGGCTCAAAAGGACAATCAGGGCTACCTGTCTCATATATGTTGATTTTCCTGCCATATTGGGCCCTGTAATTATCATGATTTGATTGCTATGGCTATCAAGACAGGTATCATTAGGGACGAATCTTTCACCCTCAATTATTCTTTCTAAAATAGGGTGTCTTCCGTCTATTATCTCAATAGTATCATTCTCATTTATAGACGGACATGTATAATCATATCTACTTGCAACTTCGGCTAATGACGCTAACACATCAATCTCTGATATTATCCCGGCCATCTTCAGTATCCTCTTTCCCTCCTCTGCAATCCTTTTTCTTATCTCTTCAAAAATCTGATATTCTATACTCTTAATCTTTTCCTCTGCACCTAATATCTTATCTTCATATTCCTTGAGCTCCTGTGAGATATATCTCTCTCCTGTTGCTACGGTCTGTTTCCTTACATAGCCTTCGGGAACTTTTGATAAATGTTTTTTTGTTATTTCTATAAAATATCCAAATACCTTGTTATAACTAACTTTGAGATTGGCAATGCCTGTCCTCTCCCTCTCCCTTCCCTCCATCCGGACAATCCATTCTTTACCATCCCTGCTTATACTCCTCAATTCATCCAATTCCTTACTGTAGCCGTCCTTAATCAAACCACCATCCTTTAAAGACAGGGGTGGTTCATCTTTAATTGAAATATCTATAAGCTTCTCAATATCAGTGAGGTCATCCCATTCTGAAAGCATCCCTTTAAAAATCTCACTGGGGATTTTCTCTAAGAGTTCCTTTATAGTTTTTATGGGGGTAATAGAATTTTTTAGGGCAATCAGGTCCCTCGCATTTGCAGCAGACAGGGTAATGCGGGCAGTAAGCCTCTCCATATCAAGTATCTTGTTTAAATTATCCCTGATTTCTTCTCTTGTCCTGTGCGAATCTTTCAGTTTGCCTACTGTATCATGCCTCGTCTTAATTTTATCTGCATTAAGGAGAGGTTTTAAGAGCCATTCCTTTAGTCTCCTCCCTCCCATTGATGTAACAGTTAAATCTAATAATTCCAATAAAGACCCCTCTTTTGAGCCATCATAGCTTCTTCGGGTTAATTCAAGATTTCTCTGTGTGGAGAAATCAAGGTTCATATATTCATCGGACTTTAAAAGAGATATGCGGTAGAGGTGTGTAAGAGGGGACTTTTGTGTTGCCTTAAAATAATAGATTGCAGCGCCGGCAGCAGAGATAGCCAATGGCATCCCCTCGCACCCAAAACCGTCAAGGGAGACTGTCTTAAACTGTGATAGGAGTGTCTTATATGCATAATCATAATCATAAACCCACTCCTCACATGAATTGACAGCAGCAGAGAGTTCGGAGTTTATAGTTTGGAGTTCGGAATTATTAATAAAATTTTTTGGTATCAAAATCTCCTTTGGCTCTAATTTAAGAAGCTCGTTTTTAAGCCTCTTAATCAAATCTCCATTTGAGGCATCTGATGAATCAGAAAATTCCGCTATTCTAAAATCCCCTGTTGATATATCAATTACTGCAAGACCATATCCTCTTTGGTCAGGATAAAGGCTTATAAAAAAGTTATTTTCCTTTTCACCGAGGAGATGGGGATTCAGGACTGTCCCCGGTGTAATAACTCTGATTACCTCTCTCTTTACAACGCCTTTTACGGTCTTTGGGTCTTCCATCTGCTCGCATACTGCAACCTTAAAACCTTTTCTTATCAGGCGGCCTATATAAATATCAACTGCATGGTGAGGGACACCGCACATAGGGACAGGATTCTCCTTGTTTTTATCTCGGGATGTAAGTGTGATATTGAGGGCTTTGGATGCGGTTATTGCGTCATCAAAAAACATCTCATAAAAATCACCAATGCGAAAAAAGAGTATAGAGTCAGGATAATCCCCTTTTATATTCTGATACTGCTTCATTGCAGGTGTGGTCTCATTTTTCATAACGTCTTAATTCTATCATATTTTTTATGCAGTTCACCAATTCACAAGATTAACAAAAATGAAAAATGAAAATCTTGCATTAGCCTGTAAAAAATGGTAATTATTAAAATTATAAAGGAGATAAAGTGGAAGCTGATGTTGAAAAACTGAAAAAAATTGCAAGACAGATAAGAATTGATATACTCACAATGCTCGTTGAATCAGGCTCAGGGCATACAGGAGGTTCTCTCTCTGCCACGGACATTCTGACAGTCTTATATTTTTATAAGATGCGTTATGACCCGAAAAATCCTAAATGGGAAGAGAGGGATAAATTTGTCCTGTCCAAAGGTCATGGTGCACCTGCACTTTATGCCGTCCTCGGAAGGGCAGGTTATTTTGGTTTAGAGCATTTCCACACATTGAGAAAGTTGGGGAGTATTTTAAGGGGGCATCCGAATAGTGCAGTAACACCCGGAGTTGAGGTATGCACAGGCTCTCTCGGTCAGGGATTATCACAGGCTAATGGATTGGCACTGGCGGCAAGGCTTGATAATAAACCTACGAGGGTTTATGCGGTGCTTGGAGATGGAGAGACTGATGAGGGACAGGTCTGGGAGGCGGCGATGTCCTCAGCCCATTATAGAATAGATAATCTTTGTGCAATTTTAGACAATAACGGATTGCAGATAGACGGCACAAATAAAGAGGTCATGAATATTGAGCCGGTTGTTGAGAAGTGGAAGTCCTTCGGCTGGCATGTAATAGAAATCAATGGGCATGATATTAAGGCAATTGTTGATGCCCTTAATGAGGCAGAGAAAATCAAGGGGAAACCTACAATGATTATTGCCCATACTGTAAAAGGCAAAGGTGTCTCCTTTATGGAGAATAAGGTTGAGTATCACGGAGTGGCTCCGACAAGGGATGAGTATGAGAGGGCAATGAAGGAACTGGGGGCAAATTAAAGTGACTAAGATGCTTGGGACAAGGGATGTTTATGGGGATGTCCTTATAGAATTGGGGACAGGAAATAAGGATATAGTTGTCCTTGATGCTGATTTGGCAAGCTCTACAAGGACAGCAAAATTTAAAAAGAAATTCTCTGACAGGTTCTTTAATATGGGTGTATCCGAGCAGGATATGATGGGAACTGCCGCAGGGTTTGCCTCTGCAGGCAAGATTCCATTTGCCAGCACATTTGCTATATTTGCCACAGGGAGGGCGTGGGAACAGGTCAGACAGTCTATCTGTCTCCCAAAAATGAATGTAAAGATTGTTGCAACCCACGGAGGCATAACTGTCGGTGAAGACGGGGCATCACATCATTCTACTGAAGATATTGCACTTATGAGGGTGCTTCCAAATATGACAGTTATTATCCCTGCTGATGGCTATGAGGCAGGGGCTGCTATAAAGGCAGCAGTAAAATACAGGGGACCTGTATTTATAAGATTATCAAGGGAGAAATTTCCTGTCCTGTATCCTGAAAATTGCGAGTTTGAAATAGGGAAGGCAAAGGTTCATAGTATTGGCGAAGATGCCACAATCATCTCTTGCGGGTTAATGGTTCACATGTCTCTTGAAGCAGCCGAGGAGCTTAAAAAAGATGGTTTGAATGTAGGCGTTATAAATATGTCCACTATAAAACCCCTTGATACTGATGCAGTATTAAATGCGGCAAGAATCAGCGGTGCAATAGTTACTGCTGAGGAGCATTCTATAATTGGCGGGCTTGGCGGTGCGGTTGCTGAGGTATTATCAGAGAACGAGCCGGTTCCCTTAAAACGGGTCGGTATAAATGATAAATTTGGAATGTCAGGAAGCACAGTTGATTTATTGAAACATTACGGATTGACAAAAGAAACTGTTAAAGAAGCAGTTCATCATGTTATAAAAATGAAGGGGATAAGAGTCAGAGATTAATCTTTTACTAATCCCTAATCCCTGATATATGATTCAGTTATACCATGTCTCTAAAAGCTACAGCAATTATCAGGCACTCACAGACATAAGCCTCAGGGTAGAAAAGGGGGAGTTTTTATATATAACAGGGCCAAGCGGTGCAGGCAAGACTACCCTCCTTAATATTGTATTCTGCGGTGTAAAGGCTGACCAGGGGCAGATAATTGTAAATGGAAAGAATATCCTTAAACTAAAGGATTCCGACATACCATATTACAGAAGAGAAATCGGTGTGGTATTTCAGGATTTTAAACTCCTTCCTAAAAAGACAGTAGCTGAAAATATTGCCTTCGCACAGCGGGTGATAGGGGTAGGAAATAAGGAAATTAAAAAGAGGGTCTGGATGTTACTCAAGATGGTAGGGTTAAGCCACAAGAAAGATACCTTTCCTTTAAGGCTTTCAGGTGGTGAGCAGCAGAGGGTTGCAATAGCAAGGGCACTTATAAATGAGCCTCAGATAATCCTTGCTGACGAGCCTACAGGTAATCTTGATTACGATATCTCAATGGAGATAATGAAGCTATTTGAAGATTCCAATACAAAGGGCGCTACAATAATTGTTGCTACACATAACAGAGAGATTTTAAAAAACTTCCCTCACAGGATAGTTAAGTTGAATCAAGGGAGAGTAGTTACAGAGTGAGTATATCACCTGTCAGTCTTGACCTGCATCAGACAGTGATAAAAGGAGTGAAGCCCATTTTTTTCTTCCTCTATCTTTAAGACATTAAAAGCCTTTTTAAATAACTGCCTGATATCCTTTTTAGTAAAAAAATGGTCATAGTGGTTGTTATGAATCAGCCATTTTCTCTTTCGTTTCTCTCCTTCATAGTGCTTGAATTTTGTGCTGAACACTGAAAGAATAAAAAAAGCATCTTCTTTTAACACCATCCTGACATTTTCAATATATGTTTTCCAGTCCATCTTTTTTATATGATGGAGACAGCCATAATCTATAGCTATATCAAAAATATTGTGGGAAAAAGGGAGACTCAGTATATTACCAATAAAAAAATGGATATTTTTCTTAATCCCTTTTACTTTTGTGAATTTTTTTGCCTGTCTTATTGACAATAACTCCATATCAAATCCATAGGCATTATATCCATTTTCTGCAAAGAATATAGTATGCCTGCCCTCGCCGCAGCCTATATCAAGAATCTTTCCTTTGGGCTTTTCTTTTTTTATCTCTTTCAAAAATCTGACAACACTCCTTGTAGGTCTTTCTGTGGGCCATCCATGCTCACCTGTTTTATATGCCTCATTAAAAAATTTTCTTTGCCTTTTATATATCATTTTAGGGATACTATAGGATATTTATTGATTAGTCTTCAAGTATTTTTAAAAAATGAATAAATGAAAATTAATCTTCTATCTTTTTTACTGACAGCGATATTTATTTTTAGTAGTCCAGCAAAGTGCGAGCCACAAAAAAAAATGCAAATTATTGCTTTAGAAAAACAAATAACAACACAGAATAAGGGACATATCCTTACAAATACCGGTGTATGGTCGCCGGATAGTAATTGGATTGTATATGACACCCGCTCCGACCCGTCAGGTGATGTTTTTGACGGCTCAACTATTGAGGTGGTCAATATTCATACAGGCAAGGTTAAGGTGCTTTATCACTCAACTAATGGTGCATACTGTGGTGTTGCTACCTTTCATCCGCATGATAATAAGGTTGTCTTCATACTCGGCCCGGAACGTCCTACAGCCGACTGGCAATACAGTGCCAGCCACCGTCAGGGTGTTATTGTGGATGTATTTCATCCTGATATAGCAATCAATCTTGATGCCCGTGATTTAACACCACCGTTCACTCCGGGTGCTCTGCGCGGCGGTTCTCATGTCCATGTATGGGATGCTAATGGAGAGTGGGTCAGCTTTACTTATGAGGACCATACCTTGTCACAGTTTAAGGAGGAAACATCTGAGCATGAAATCAATCTCCGTAATGTGGGTATCAGTGCCCCACTTGGAAGAGTTCATGTGAAGAAAGAGCATCCAAGAAACCATGATGGCGAATTTTCTTCTGTAGTTGTCACCCGAACAACTGCAAACCCAAAGCCGGGTTCTGATGAAATTAAAAAAGCCTTTGAAGAAGGCTGGGTTGGGACAAACGGCTATTTGCGTTCTGATGGCAGTCGGCAGAGACGGGCACTGGCATTTCAGGGGAATATTGTTACAGTAAAGGGTGAAACAATTTCTGAAGTGTTTATTGTAGATTTGCCTGAAGATATAACCTTGTCGGGTGATGTGCCTATTTCAGGGACTGAAACAAGGCGGCCATATCCTCCAAAAGGGACTATACAACGCAGGCTTACATATACTGCCGACCACAAATATCCCGGCATAGAGGGACCTCGGCACTGGCTTCGCAGTTCACCTGACGGCTCACTAATAGCATTCCTTATGAAGGATAATGATGGAATTGTTCAACTATGGACTATTTCGTCAAACGGCGGAGAGCCTTTACAGCTCACACACAATCCATGGTCAATAGCATCAGCTTTTACATGGAGTCCAGACGGCAGTTATATTGCTCATGTTATGGATAACAGTGTGGCAATGACTGAAGTTGCTACTGGTAAAACACTCAGACTTACACCTCGCAGTGATGATGTAAATGCACCGAGGCCTGAAGCCTGTGTTTTTTCACCCGATGGCAAGAAGATTGCCTATATCCGCCGTGTGCCATCAGATGAAAAGGTTTATAATCAGATATTCGTAGTAACTTTGAAAAAAAATATGATTAAACCACTGAGACACTGAGGCACTGAGAAAAATATAAATATTTTAAGAAGTTTTTAATATCTCTGTGTCTCTGTGCCCTCTGTGGCAAAAAGGTATTTTAGAATGAAAAGTTTGGCAAATATTGATTTTATAATCCTGCTGATTTATCTCGCCAGCATGGTTGCAGTAGGCTTTTGGATAGGGCGAAAGAATCGCACCTCCGACCAATTCATGGCCGCTGGACGCTCTATTCCCGGTTGGGCAGTCGGTCTATCCATCTTCGGCACCTATGTAAGCAGTATCAGCTTTCTTGCTCTGCCGGGCAAGGCTTATGGCAGTAACTGGAATGCCTTTGTCTTCAGTCTTTCAATTCCATTTACAACATGGCTTGCAGTCTGCTATTTTGTGCCATTTTACAGACGCAATGGTGAAGTCTCTGCCTACACCCATCTTGAAAATCGTTTTGGACCATGGGCGCGGACTTATGCAGTGATTTGCTATCTTTTAACCCAATTAGCTCGGATGGGCACAATTATGTATTTACTGGCACTTGCACTGGCGCCAATAACGGGCTGGAATGTTGTCTCACTGATTCTTATTACAGGCATAATTGTTATTGCTTATACACTTGTTGGCGGTATGGAGGCAGTCATCTGGACTGATGTAGTGCAGAGTTTTATATTAATCGGAGGTGCGTTTGCATGTGTAGTAATACTATTTTTCGGGATGCCGCAGGGATATAGTCAGATTTTTCAGATTGCCGCCCGGCATGACAAATTCAGTCTTGGCAGCTTTAGTATGAGCATATCAGAATCAACATTCTGGGTTGTATTTATTTATGGTATCTTTATAAATCTTCAAAACTTTGGCATTGACCAGAGCTATGTCCAGCGTTATGCCGCTGCACGGACAGATAAAGAGGCTGTAAAGAGTGTCTGGCTGGGTGGATTGCTTTATTTGCCCATCTCTGCACTCTTTTTCTTTATCGGGACACAGCTCTTTGCATATTATAATACTCAGCCTCAGCTTCTGCCGGCAGAGACTAAGCCTGACCAGGTTTTCCCCTATTTTATTGCAACAGGCCTGCCGATAGGTGTCGGCGGCCTTGTAATAGCCGCAGTATTTGCCGCTGCCCAGTCCACACTCTCAAGCTCCATCAATTGTTCTGCCACACTGATTCTCTGCGATTTATACAAACGCTATATCCGTCCATGTGCCACCGAGAAGGAGTCCATGTTCATACTTCGCATAGCAACTTTGTTTGTCGGTATTGCTGGAACACTTACTGCTCTGGCGATGATACATGTAAAGAGCGCACTTGATATGTGGTGGGAGCTTGCGAGTATATTCAGCGGCGGCATGCTGGGATTATTTCTGCTTGGCATCATATCCCGCCATGCAAAAAATCCTTCTGCAGTAACAGGTGTCATTATTGGCGTGCTGCTTATTTTCTGGATGAGCCTGTCACCGGCATGGACAGGAGATTTGGCTCGCTTCAGCAGTCCATTTCACAAATTCATGGTTATTGTTGTAGGGACACTGACAATCCTACTGGTGGGACTACTAATAAGCCGATTGATACCTAAGGCAAAGAGGAAGGGGTGAATCACGGATTTTGGGGCACTTCTAATTGTTTCATCAAATTCACCCCGTTAGAAGTAATAGGTAATTTCTAACGGGGTGAACTTGACAAAAGGTTTTTTGGGTATATATTTAAAACCGTAGAGATTATTTCTTGTCTCATGGGTTCAGCCAATATTTATTAAGATAGGAGGGGAGGGATAATGAAAAAAGATAACAATATTGTTCTGGAGATTTTAAAACAGGCAATGGAATCTGAAAAAGAGGGATATGAATTTTATATCCAAGCCTCCGCAATTACAAAGGATCCAAAGGGGAAGGAGATGTTTAAATATCTGGCAAGAGATGAAACAGACCACTTTAAGACCCTTGAGGATGCGTATAACAGATTGAAGGGTGGTGAAGGGCAGGGTTCTAATACAATTGGGCATAAACAGAAGGAAAAGGGGTTTTTGATTGATAGCAGCCTCCTGCTCAAGGGGGATAGCGGAGATTTAAAGGCATTGAATATAGCCATGAAAATAGAGGAGGAAGCTCAAGAGTTTTATGCAAAGTCTGCCGAGAAGGCAAAGCAATCTGATATCCGTGATATATTTTTAAAACTATCAGATATGGAGAAGAATCATTATGATCTCCTTAGATATGAACATGATTCCCTAACCCATTCAGGATACTGGTGCGACTTTCCAGAATTTACTCTTGAGGAGACGGAATAATAAATTAGTTCAATGATGATAATATATGAAAATTGTTCTAACAGGTGCGACAGGTTTTATTGGCAAAGAACTTTGCCCCAAGCTTAAAGAAAAAGGTAATTCTCTTGTCGTTTTGACAAGAGATATTCATAAGGCTAAAAAGAGACTTGGAGATCTGGTTGTAGCAGTTGAATGGGATGCAAAAACATTAGGCGATTGGGTAAAATATGTTGATGGCTCGGATGCAGTAATAAATTTAACCGGTGAATCAATAGGCGGGGAATCAATAATTCCGGTACCTTCCTTTGCATTGAAAATTGCCCTTGGAGAAATGTCAGATTTACTTCTCAAAGGACAGAAAGTGATTCCCGAAAAACTTCTTGAGAATGGATATAAATTTTTATTTCCCGAGATTGAAGCTGCATTAAATAATATTTTACAGAAAATTTAAAATTCCTAAGAAAATAGCAAAAAAAAACTCAAAAAAAATACCAGAACATCCATAACAAATAGTTTTTTGAAGAATATGAATCTTAGTGAGAAGAGGTGTGTGCCATGCGAAGGCGGAAATCCGCCAATGGGAGAAATAGAGATAAAAAATCTTATGAAGGAGGTTTCTTTATGGTCACTTAAGAACGAACACTTATTCAGACTTTTCAAATTTAAGAACTTTTTAGAGGCGATAGACTTTGTAAACAGTGTTGCCAGATTAGCAGAAGAGGAAATGCATCATCCTGATATATCAGTCCGCTATAACAGGGTAGATTTAGAGTTGTGGACACATGTCGTAAAAGGGCTTTCAGAGAATGATTTTATACTGGCGGCAAAAATATATAAATTGTTAGATAAACCTGATTAACTGTTAATGATAAAAAAGGAGGTTATTATGGCAAGTAAGAAATTGATGGGGAGGCTCAATTCTGCAGTAGCGAGAGAGATTCAGGTAAGTATTCAGTATATGTGGCAGCATATAATGGTAAAGGGTATTAATGCAGATACATTGGGGGATATATTTAAAAAGATTTCAATTGAAGAAATGAAGCATGCAGAGGAAATAGCAGAAAGAATTTTTTATCTTGGTGGTATACCAACCCACCAGCCAATGCCTATTAAGATTGGAAATACTGCAAGAGAGATGCTAAAGATTGATAAAAAGCAAGAGGAAGAGGCTATTGCCCTATATAAGGAAATAATAACACTTGCTGAGAAGGAGGGCGATACTGTTACAGCAAATCTTTTTACTGATATTCTTGCAGATGAGGAGGAACATCATAATCACTTCTCAAAATTGCTTGTCGATTGACGAATTGGCTCAGTCCTCTTCAATCTCTGCAAAGTCTTCCTTAGATGCCCCGCAATCGGGGCATTTTTCGGGCGGGTCTCCACATTGCCCATGACAGCTATAGATATAGCCGCATATAAGGCACTTATATATCAGTTCCATATCTTTCTGGTATTGTGCAGATAATTTTTGGAATGAGGACTATAATGATCAATATATCACACTAAAATGGTTGGATGAAGTTTTATAAGTATCACTCTAACAGGTGCAGGTTTGTGATGAAAGAATTTCTGTTGATAGCGGTTGTATTGTTTTCTATTTTAGACGGCTGTTCTAATGCTGAAAGCCCTGTTGGAGGTGTTTCTATGAGTAGTGGCAATAATAATCTTGAAAAGGCAGGAATCTACGAAAAGCCTTCCAAGGAGGGACTGATGAAGAGACTCACACCGCTTCAGTTCAAAGTCACACAAAAAAATGGTACAGAGCCTCCCTTTCAGAATGAGTATTGGGACAATAAGAAAGAGGGTATATATGTAGATATTGTCTCCGGCGAGCCGCTTTTCAGTTCTTTCGACAAGTTTGACTCAGGCACCGGATGGCCAAGCTTTACAAAGCCGTTGGAGCCAAATAATATTGTGGAAATGGAGGACAGGAGCCTCTTTACAGTAAGAACGGAGGTTAAGAGCAGACACGCTGATTCTCACCTCGGGCATGTATTCAACGACGGTCCAAAACCAAGCGGGCTTAGATACTGCATAAACTCCGTAGCACTGAGATTTATTCCAAAGGAAAATCTGGAAAAAGAAGGATACGGAAGTTATAGGTCGTTGTTCAAGTAGTTTTAATTGAAGGGGGGTGGCTTATGATAAAATTTAATGGTGTGAATCACCTTGCTATGGCAACTGGAGATATGGACAAGACCATCCTGTTCTGGCGGGACCTGCTCGGAATGAGGCTGGTGGCAGGGCTGGGACAGCCGGGATACAGGCATTATTTTTTTGAGATATCGGAAAATGACTTGATTGCCTTCTTTGAATGGACTGGTGTCAAGGCAGTTTCTGAAAAGGTTCATGGTCAGCCGGTCAAGGGGCCTTTTATATTTGACCATGTATCCTTTGGAGTAGAGACAGAGGATAACCTTTGGGAGCTGAAGGATAAGCTATCTGCAGCAGGGTTTGAAGTATCGGATGTCATAGACCACGGTTTTATCCATTCTATTTATGCCTATGACCCAAACGGCATTTCGATTGAGTTCAGCTATAATAAAGAGGGTATTGACATCCGTAAAAATCCGGCAATGAGGGATACAAAGCCTTCCGCCATAACTCTTGAAGGCTCGGAGCCGCAATCAGATAAATGGCCAAAGGTTGAGAGACCCACGTTAAAAGAGGAACGTATGGTGTATCCTGGTGCTGGAAGCGAGTTGTTTCATGAGAAAAAGAGGGGTGGATAATAAATTACATCTTCTCAAGCTGGAGGGTTGCGTAGATGACACGCCACAATATGCCCGTTTCCCGGGTCTTTCAATTCAGGATAGACAGTTTCGCATATTGTCATCTTATATGGACATCGGGGGTGGAAATAGCATCCTGACGGCGGTTTTATTGGTGAAGGGACATCCCCTTTTAAAATAATCCTTTTCTTTTTTACTGTCGGGTCAGGTATAGGGACTGCCGAAAGCAGCGCCTCCGTATATGGATGCTGGGGAGAGGCATATAGCTTATCACTATCTGCTGTCTCTACAATCCTGCCAAGATACATTACTGCCACCCTGTCACTTATATGCTCAATGAGTCTTAAATCATGGGATATGATGAGATATGAAAGTTTAAATTCATCCTGAAGGTCTTCAAGGAGGTTTATAACCTGTGCCTGTATGGATACATCAAGTGCAGAGACAGGCTCATCTCCGATTATCAGTTTTGGATTTAATGCGAGAGCCCTTGCTATACCGACCCTCTGCCTCTGTCCGCCGCTAAATTCATGCGGATATCTCTTCATATGGTCGGGTCTTAATCCAACCCTTTTCATTAAATTTGCAACCATCTCCTCCTTTTGTTTCCCTTTTGCTATCTTATGTATCTCAATCGGTTCGCCAATTATACTCCCAACTTTCATTCGCGGATTTAAGGATGCGTAAGGGTCCTGAAATATAATCTGCATCTCCCTTCTAAGGGGGCGAAGTTCTTTCTTACTTAAATTTGTTATATCCTTTCCTTCAAATTCAATCTTCCCCTCTGTAGGCTCTGTTAGACGGAGTATTGCCCTTCCTGCTGTGGTTTTTCCACAGCCACTCTCACCCACAAGCCCAAGAGTCTCTCCATGTCTTATTTCAAAGGATATTCCATCCACTGCATAGACATATCCGACTGTCTTTGAAAGAATACCCCCCTTTATGGGGAAGTGTTTTTTTAAATTGGTAACTTTGAGTAAAGAGTTATTCATAAAATAATTTTTAGCCACAGACTTTCACTGACTAAAATATTTTTATTTTAAAAGTCTGTGTAAGTCCTTAGTTTTTTTAACTCACCATCCAGCATGAGGCTGAATGCCCATCACTAACAGACTTTAACTCTGGCTCTTTTTCTCTGCATATATCCATTACAAACGGACATCGGGGATGAAAATAACACCCCTTTGGCAGATTATACAAACTCGGGACAATTCCAGGTATTTCATGGAGCCTTCTTTTTACTTTGTGATTCTCTGCCGCCTTATCTACACGAGGGACAGATTTGAGAAGTCCCTGAGTATATGGGTGTAATGGATTTGCAAAGATTGTCTTTACATCTGCTGTCTCCACTATTTTTCCTGCATACATTATTACTACATTCTTTGCAGTATCTGCAATAATCCCAAGGTCATGGGTTATTAAGATTACTGCCGAGCCAAACTCCTCCTTTAACTTTATCATTAAATCGAGTATCTGTGCCTGTATTGTTACATCAAGTGCAGTAGTAGGCTCATCTGCAATCAGGATTTTGGGATTGCAGGCAAGTGCCATAGCTATCATTACTCTTTGTCTCATACCCCCGCTTAATTGGTGTGGGTATTGATATGCAATCTTTTCAGGGGCAGGTATTCCAACATGTTTCAGCATCTCTATAGATTTTTCCATTGCCTCTCTTTTGTTTAATCCCTTATGCACAGTAAATGCCTCAGAAATCTGGTTACCGACAGTGAATACAGGATTCAGGGCTGTCATCGGCTCCTGAAATATCATAGAGATTCTATTTCCCCTGACCTTTCTTATTTCCTCATGAGAGAGTTTAAGCAGATTATTACCTTCAAATAGTATTTCTCCATCAACAATCCTGCCGGGAGGTTCCTGTATCAATCTAAGGATAGATAATGCGCTTACAGTCTTTCCACAACCCGATTCACCCACAAGCCCGAGTGTCTCTCCCTCATTTATACCGTAACTTACACCATCAACTGCCTTTGCGATGCCTTCCGATGTATAGAAGTAAGTCCTAAGATTCTTAACCTGTAATATAGGCTCTGACATGGGAGTTATTATAATTTTCTTTTAGCAGTAAAACAAGAAATTTATAAAATTTACCACAGAGGCACGGAGACACAGAGATATTAAAAATTTTTAAAATATTCATATTTTCCTCAGTGCCTCAGTGTCTCAGTGGTTTAATTAGGTTTTTGGTTTTTGTTGTTGAATACTCACTGCAGTATATGGTAAATTTCTCACATAAAAAAGGGGGAGAGATGATACTAAAAGAAGAATTATTAAAGATAGTGCGAAAACAGTCATACGAAAAGAGGAAGGTAGTTCTTTCATCAGGCAAGGATAGCGATTTTTATATTGACGGCAAGATGACTACAACTAATCCGAAGGGGGCATTTCTTGTAGGGAAGTTGATGTTTGAAAAGATAAAGAGACTTGGGCTTGATGGTGTCGGGGGGCTTACAATGGGTGCTGACCCGATAGCAACAGCAATTGCCCTTGTAAGCCATGTTGAGGGGAGGCCATTAACTGCTTTTTTTGTTAGAAAAGAGCAGAAGAAGCACGGGAAACAGCTCTGGATTGAAGGAGGGTGGGGTTTAAAAGAGGGCTCAAAGGTTGCTATAGTTGAAGATGTTGTTACGACAGGCGGTTCAACACTAAAGGCTATTGAAAAGGCAGAGGAGGCAGGGTTCGTTGTTGCAAAGGTCTTAGCCCTTGTGGACAGGGAAGAAGGGGGAAGAGAAAATCTTGAGAAGAAGGGTTATAAGTTTGAGTCAATTTTTACTAAGGGGGATATCTTAGGAGAAGGTTAATGTGTATCTTTTTAGTTATTGAAAGTAGTGAAGAGGTTGGGTTTTCACACCTCAAGTTTCCCTACAACAATTACTTCTGCATCAGGAGGATTGAGGATGGTGCTGCTATTGGGACAAATGAGTCTCTCTGCTCCTATCTATCAGCCTTGGAGGAGTGTCCTGATTTCTGTTTAAGTGAGGAAGAAGGTGATGATTAATATAGTGATAATGATTTCATCAATATTTTTGTTTGTGAATACAGCTGCAGCGGATAGTTCAAAGAGCAAAAATATAGATGGCATGGTTTTTATCAAGGGCGGTTGTTTTCAGATGGGTGATTCATTTGGAGACGGCTATGCAGGTGAAAGACCTGTCCACGAGGTCTGTGTAAATGATTTTTATATAGGTGAGGCTGAGGTAACACAGGGTGAGTGGAAGGTTTTTATGGCTGAAAATCCGTCAGTTAATAAATGGGGGGATAATTATCCAGTTGATTCAGTTGACTGGGAGGATGTTCAAGAGTTCATAAAAAAAATGAATGTGAAAACCGGAAAAAGCTACCGCCTTCCCACAGAGGCTGAATGGGAATATGCAGCGAGGAGTGGAGGGAGGAAAGACAAATTTGCAGGGACGAATGATGAGTCAGTGCTTGAAGAATATGCGTGGTATTATAAAAATTCCGATAATGAGACTCATCCTGTAAAACAGAAAAAACCAAATGCACTTGGGCTTTACGATATGTCAGGTAATGTGTGGGAGTGGGCATCTGACCTGTATGATGGAAGTTATTACGAAATAAGTCCTAAAGATAATCCAAAGGGTCCGGATAATGGAATGTATCATATGCTCCGCGGCGGTTCTTGGTATAGTGAGGCAAAGAATGTCCGAACAACCGACAGATATTGGACAAAGGTAGGGGGAGGAGGCACTGATACACTATACGGCTTTCGCCTCGCTATGTCTGCGGATTAGATATCATCAATATCTTACGAAACATATATTTACTAAAGTGTGAAGAAAATTACCACAGAGACACGGAGACACAGAGTTTTTAAAAGCGGTTTAAACGGTTTAATCTGTTTATTTCTCTGTGCCTCAGTGTCTCAGTGGTTTAATCAGGTTTTTGTTCATGTATAGGAAATTATAATAACTCTAAGGAATTCAGGAAGGCATGAAAAAATATTCCTATATTCCTACTTTCCTAAGAGAAATTAGATTTTTGTTCTTTTCTTCGTGACCTTCGTGGTTAAATTGTTTTGATTCCAACTTGTACGGAATTAAGGAGCAACTCTAATGTCTTTTGATATAAGTATAAAGATTGCAGGACAGGCAGGTCAGGGGATTCAGTCCATTGCTGAAATACTGCTGAAGGTATTAAAACTTAACGGCCTGCATGTTTTTGCCTATCAGGATTATATGTCGCGGGTTCGCGGCGGACATAATTTCATGCAGGTCAGAATAAGTGACAGTCCTGTATACTCAATAAAGGAAGATTGCAATATACTTGTAGCCCTTGATACAAATAGTGTTGATGTGCATAGAAATGAGGTTCCAAAGGGAGGGGCTATAATCTATGACCCCCATTCCACAATGGTGGACTCCCCTGATAACAGATTTATTCCGATTCCGATGAACAATCTCGCCAAAGAAGCTGGCAGTCCCGTCTTGAGCAATACAATATCTGCAGGTTCTATTCTGGCGCTATTGGATATAGATAAAATGGATGCAGAGGAATTTATAAAAAAACAGTTTGCCAAAAAGGGGGAAGAGGTTATAGGGAAAAATCTGAAGGCATTGGCGAAGGGGTATGCATATTTTTTGGAGAATTTTCGCAACTGGAAATTTACAGATATAAAGGCGCAGAAGAAAAACAAGACGATTTTAATAAACGGAAGTGAGGCGGTGGGGTTTGGTGCTATTGCCGGCGGATGCCAGTTCATTGCTGCCTATCCAATGAGCCCTTCTACTGGAGTCTTTACATATATTACAGGTAAGGCAAAAGAATTTAATATTATTTCTGAGCAGGCAGAGGATGAGATTGCGGCAATAAATATGGCATTGGGCGCTTCTTTTGCTGGTGCAAGGGCAATGACAACCACATCAGGCGGCGGTTTAAGTCTAATGGCGGAGGGTTTGAGTTTGGCAGGCGTAATGGAGGCACCGGTTGTAGTTGTAAATGCCCAGAGACCTGGCCCTGCAACAGGTCTTGCAACAAGGACAGGACAGGAAGATTTAGAGTATGTTCTGCATATTGGACATGGGGAATTTCCGCGATTTATCTTTGCACCGGGGCATCATGAGGAGGCATTTTTTACTACAATCCATGCATTCAATCTCTCGGACAAATATCAGGTCCCTGCCTTTATTTTAATTGACCAGTATTTTGCAGATACTTATGCAACAGAGAAGGAATTTGATTTGAATAAAGTAAAGGCTATCAGTTATCAGCCGTCAGTTGTCAGTACTCCATATCTTAGATATAAAATTACGAAGGACGGTGTATCACCGAGGGCATATCCGATGCAGGGTGATTTCACATTTATAGCGGACAGCCACGAGCATACAGAGAATGGTCACATAACAGAAGATGGAGAAGTTAGAAATAAAATGGTGGAGAAACGTTTCAGGAAATTGAAGGGTATGCAGAAGGAATTTGGCAAACCAACCTATTATGGTGATAAACTTGTCCCTTCAGGCAGTGAGAAGGGAAAGGCAAAGACTGTGTTTATAACATGGGGTTCAAACTACGGTGTTGTAAGGGAGACTGTTGATTGTTTGAAGAAACAGAAACGTTCAGTTGCTATGCTTCATTTTAACCGCATCTATCCATTTCCGAGAAAAGAAGCAGTATCACTACTTAAAGGGGCAAAGGAGATAATTACAGTAGAAAATAATTATCAAGGACAATTCGGCAATATATTAAAGGCAGAGACAGGAATAGAGGCAGATAGAAAAATCTTAAAATACGATGGCAGGCCATTTACAGTGGAGTATATTCTAAAAAGAATTTAATAGGACGCAGATTGACGCAGATATAAACAGAGATAATCTATGGAAAACACAAATCCATTTCATTATGAAGGTGAGCTTTCGTGGTGTCCGGGGTGCGGAGATTTTCAGATATTAAAATCTGTGGAGAAAACCCTGACTTCACTGAATAAAAAGCCTTCAGAGGTAGTGCTGGTTTCAGGGATTGGTCAGGCTGCGAAACTACCACATTATATCCATGCAAATGGGTTTAACGGGCTTCATGGAAGGGCATTGCCGCCTGCCTTTGGCATAAAAGCTTTTAATAGAGATTTGACTGTCCTCGTGACAACAGGTGATGGGGATTGTTATGGTGAAGGGGGCAACCACCTTATTCATGCAATAAGGAGAAATATTGATATAACTGTAATTGTCCACAATAATCAGGTCTATGGACTTACAAAGGGGCAGGCATCACCAACATCCGAGGTTGGTATGGTTACAAAGACCCAGCCGTATGGTGTTGTATCGCTTCCATTTAATCCAATTGCCTTTGCAATTGCTATGGATACGCCATTTGTTGCACGGAGTTATTCAAAGGAGATAGATTTTACAGCAGAACTTATAAGACAGGGAGTTGAGACAAAAGGTTTTGCATTAATAGATATATTACAGCCCTGTGTGTCATTTAATAAGATTAATACATATCAGTGGTATTCCCAGCGGGTATATAAACTGGACAACACCTATGACCCGACAAACAGGGTAAAAGCATTTGAGAAATCTCTTGAATGGGGAGATAAGATACCAATCGGTGTTATATATCGTTCACAGAGGCAAACTTATGATGAGACTTTGGATAGACTCGGCATTAAGCCTCAGATAAACCCCGCACACAACCTAATACAAAGAGGCTCCTCGCAGGGGGTTATGTGCGGGGTAAACACCCTGCCTGACCTATCAAAGGTAAAATCCCTCCTGAGTGAATTTTGAAAAACAAAAAATACAATATAACCGAAGAAATGCGGAGGATAGGGATAAAAAACAAGTGTAAAAAATCTCTGTGTCTCTGCGTCTCTGTGGTTTATAATTTTTAAAATGAAGGTCATAAGAGGTTCACAGAATATTAAAGATAAAGTAAAAAACCCGATTCTTACACTCGGCAATTTTGATGGTGTCCATCTTGGACACAGGGAGATATTCAGAAGGGTAGTGGAGAGGGCAAGAGAGATTCAAGGGACAAGTATAGTCTATACCTTTGAACCGCACCCATTGCGAATAGTAGCACCGAGCAGAACCCCGCCGATCCTGACCACTTTTAGAAAGAAGATGCAATTGATAGAGAAGTCTGCTATAGATATAGTTGTGTGTGCTGATTTTACAAAGAGGTTTGCCGACCAGCATCCGAGGGATTTTGCAAGAGATACATTGTCAGGAAAAATCGGCGTAAAAGAGGTCTTTGTTGGATATGACTACACCTTTGGAAAAGGGAGGGAAGGGACTATTGACTACCTTAAAAAAATGGGGGAGGAGTTTGGATTTAAGGTAACGGTCATAGATGCACTAACAATTAATGGAGAGATAGTCAGCAGCACGCTTTTAAGGGATACAATTGAAGACGGTAAGGTTGAGAAGGCAAAGGGGTTGCTGGGAAGGTATTATTCAATTGAGGGGCGGGTTGTTGATGGTTTTAAAAAGGGGAGTGTAATAGGTTTCCCAACTGCAAATATAGACACATCTTACGATTTGATACCCCATACAGGTGTCTATGTTGTAAAAACACTGTTTGATGAGGAAATTTATGATGGTGTGGCAAATGTAGGTTTTAATCCCACCTTTCACAGAGACAGATTGAGTGTTGAGGTTCATATATTTAATTTCAGCAGTGATATATATGGTAGAGAGATAGAGGTGTTTTTTATAAAAAGGGTAAGAGATGAGGTTGAATTTACCTCTGCCAATGAATTAAAAATACAGATAGAGAAAGATGTAGATAGTGCAAGGGAGATATTGAAGGGAGTAAGCAGGCAGGAGTTGGATGTAAACTGATGATGTAGATAGTAGATAAATGAAAAATAAACATTTAATTATAACGATTCTGATTACTCTTGGGGCGCTCTATTATACTTTTAAGAACATAACATTTAGTGAGCTTTTAAAAGCCCTTTCCACTGTCAACTACCTTAGCCTTTTGCCTGCAATTTTAATCATTATATTAACCTATTTTTTCAGGGCAATCCGTTGGAAGTATCTGGTGGCACCTCTTAAAAATGGTGTAAAGACATCAAATCTGTTCTCTCCCCTGATGATAGGGTTTATGGGTAATTTGCTCCCAGCAAGGGCGGGTGAATTTATAAGGGCTTATCTTCTTGGTAAGAAAGAAAACCTCTCATTTAGTGTTTCATTTGCTACAGTTTTTGTTGAAAGGTTATTTGACCTTATCTTTCTTATGCTTATCATGACATGGTTGTTGGTCTTCAAGGCAGATATATTTCTTTCAGCAGGAAATTTTAAGGATGTAGCGGTTGTCAGCATACTCCGCAAATTTGGCTTGATGACATTTATTCTATCAATCGGCATAGTAATCTTTTCGTATCTCCTCCTTCATTTCAGAGAGAAAATGTTAAATATAATAAGGTTTATAGTTAAGCCCTTTCCAGAGAGGTTTTCATACAGGTTAATAGAATTTATCAATTCTTTTGCTCAGGGGCTTGGAATCCTTAATGATATAAAATCTCTCTTTTTAATCAGTATGCTTTCGGCAATCATATGGGTATTTATGATAGGCAGTTATTACCCGTTCTATTTAGCCTTTGGGTTTAATGAACTGCCATATATATCAATCCTTGTGCTAACTGTAGTAATTGGTGTCCTTATAAGCCTATTTCCGACACCGGGATTTCTCGGCTCCTATCAGGCAGCATGTGTAATAGGGCTTCATGAGATATATAAGGTGCCTGAGGTTGAAGCAGTAAACTTTGGGATAATAAGCTGGTTTGTACAGATGGGGGTAGTATTTGTTCTGGGGATTTATTTTATATTCAAGGAAAATATATCAATTAAAGAGTTAAAGAGTTTTAGGGTTAAGGAGTTAAAGAGTTAAGAAAATGAGGACTTTTTTAAACTCCATAACTCTTCAACTCTTCAACTCACTAACTTCCTTATGAGCATCTATCTTGATAATGCAGCAACATCTTTTCCAAAGCCCGAATCAGTCTATAAAGATGTAAGTGATACCCTTAGAAAATACGGCTCAAGCCCCGGCAGGGGCGGGCATAAGATGTCCTTACAGACTGAAAGAATAATCTTTGAGACAAGGGAGAGAATAGCCTCCTTCTTTAACATCCCATCCAGCAGTAATGTCATATTTACATTCAATGTAACGATGGGAATAAATCTCGCATTAAAGGGTTTTCTAAAGGCAGGCGACCATGTAATAACATCAAGTATGGAGCATAACGCTGTAATGAGACCTCTTAAGAGATTGGAAAATCCCCCCCTTCCCCCCTTTACTAAAGGGGGGGGTGGGGGTATTAGTAAGACTGTTGTCCAGTGTTCATCAGAGGGATTTCTCAACCCGAAAGATATAGAAAAGGAGATAAAACCAGATACAAAATTAATTGTCATTACCCATGCATCAAATGTTGTGGGGACAATACTGCCGATTCGTGAGGTTGGAGAAATAGCAAAGAAAAAAGGGATAGCTTTTTTGGTGGATGCCGCACAGTCTGCAGGATTACTACCAATTGATGTTCAGAGGGATAATATTGATATGCTTGGATGCACAGGGCATAAGAGCCTCTTTGGTCCACAGGGGACAGGATTTCTTTATATAAAAGACGGGCTTGATGTAAAACCATTGATTGAAGGCGGGACAGGCAGCAATTCAGAATCTGACGAGATGCCAGATTTTTTTCCTGATAAATATCAGGCAGGGACACTGAATACTCCGGGTATTGCAGGGCTTGGTGCAGGGATAGAGTTTATACAGGATGAGGGGTTGAAAAAAATCAGGGATAAGGAATTGCATCTTACTACTGAAATTATGAATGGGCTTAAAAATATTAAAGGTGTGAAACTCTATGGTTCTCTAAACCCATTAGAAAGGGTAGCTGTTGTATCATTCAATATTGAAGGGAAAGACCCTGCCGAGGTAGGGAATATTTTAAACGAGAAATACGATATTATGAGCCGTGTCGGACTCCACTGTGCCCCAAATGCCCACAGGACAATAGGGACATTTCCAGTAGGGACAGTGAGGGTCAGCGTGGGGTATTTTAATACCGAAGGTGATATTGATAAACTGATTAAGGCAGTGAGAGATATTGCTAAGGCTTAAAATATATATCTTTTAGAGAAATCATGTCCTCGTCAGGATAGAGTGTAAAACCATCTATATTTTTCTTCATTACAGCTACATTTACAGAATGCCAGAGGCTGATATACGGAAGTTCCTCTGATATTGTCTTTTGAATTTTACTATATATCTCCTTTCTCTTTTCTTGAGATAAAGTTATCCTGCCCTGCTCAAGGAGGGCGTCTACTTGAGAATTTGAATACCTCACCCTGTTTGCACCATCAGGAGGGAAGCTTGATGAGTGAAACATATAGTGAAATATATCAGGGTCTGATATACCGACCCATGTGAGTGAGAAGACCTGAAAATTCCCTGATTTTATATCTGAAAAAAATGTCCCCCATTCGTATGTCCTTATCTCCATCTCAACGCCCACCTTTCTTAACTGCTCCTGAAAAACCTCTGCAATCCTTTTTCTTAATTCATTCTGGGATGTCTTGAATGTTAGCTTAAATCTTATCCCTGTTTCTTTTGAAATCGGGTATCCTGCCTCATCTAACAATTTTTTTGAGAGTTCAGGATTGTAGTCATAATTTTTCAAATTATGCTCATAAGCCCAATTGTATTCTGTCAGTATCCCATCTAACTTTTTAGCTAATCCTTTTAATATATATTTGCAAATGCCATCCCTGTCAATTGCATGGGCAATCGCCTGTCTTATCTTCAGGTTTTTTAAAATCGGGTCATTAAGATTAAAACCAATATATGAATAATTTGTTCCTATATTTTTAATAATTTTTAAATTTTTATTTTTTTCAAGCCTTGGCAGGATGTCAGGGGTTATCGGATTCATGAGAAGGTCTATGTCCCCCTTTTCAAGTTCAAGCACCCTTATTGTCTCATCAGGGATTATCTTATAAATTACGCCACTAATATTTGGTCTGCCTTCAAAATAGCTGTTGTTAGCAGATAGTATTACCTTTTCATCCTGCACCCATTCTTTTAAAATAAATGGGCCTGTCCCAATCGGATGACTGCCAAAATCACTCCCCTTTTCTCTGGCTATGTGTTCAGGGATAATTGCAAGTGTCATATTGTCAAGAAAAGGTGCAAATGGTTCTTTAAGAATAAAAATTACAGTGTAGTCATCAGGCGTTTTTATCTCTTTAATTCTGTCATATCCACCTTTTTTGGGAGATTTGTTGGCAGGTTCAAGTATAAATTCGTAGGTATATTTTACATCCTTTGATGTCAATTCACTTCCATTGTGAAACTTTATCCCCTTTTTAAGATGGAATATATATGTAATATCATCTATCATCTCCCATTTCTCAGTCAAATCAGGTATAAGCCTCATATTCTCATCTCGTTTTACAAGACCATTAAAAAGAAGACTGGTTATCTTGCCTGATATAGCGTCCATTGAGAAGCGAGGGTCAAGATTGGTGGGGTTTGATTCAATTGCTATAGTAATAATATTACTTTCCTCTGCTTCTTTTAATGAGCAGGCAGGAATGAAAAAAAGAAATAAAAATATTATTTTAATTATTTTTCTGTGTAAATCCGTGTCCATCTGTGGCTAAATAAATCTTCATTCTTTCTTCATGAATAGTCTGACTACAGGTATTCCATTTAAGATATGTTTCTCAAAAATCTCCTTTGCATCCTTTACTGTTGGAACTGTATACCATATTCCTTCAGGATAAATCACAACCGATGGTCCATGTGAGCATGAACCGAGGCACCTTGTTTCAGTAACCCTGACCTTATTTTTTAGCCCCTTTTCGCGAACGATTCCTTTCAGGTAGTCCAGTATTTCTTCAGCCCCCTTTCTCTTACAGCATCCCTTCGGATTATCAGGTGGACGCTCATTTGTGCAACAGAAGATATGATACTTATACTTGAACATAATACTCCATTTGTTATTGCGAGGTTTAGCCTAAGCAATCTCTATTAAATTAAAGGATGATTTTTTTATTTCAAATTGGTATATTCTATCACATCAAACAGCTTATTTGGAGGTTTATATGTTCAAAGGTTTTTCTAAGATTTTAATACTTATAATTTTACTATCTACTATTTTCTGTGCATCTGTGCCTATGCCGGGGTCTTCCACATTTTCCTTTGTATCATCGTCAAAATTAACTGAAGGGCATAATCTTTTTGTTAAGAGGGAATATGAGAAGGCTATTGTTATTTTAAATGAAGTGATTTCTGATGCAATAAATAAGAGCAGTTTAACAGAGGCTGCCCATGCACATGGGCAACTTGGTATGCTCTATGCTGAAATGGTCTATTACAATGAGTCGGAAAAACATCACAGGGAGGCTATCGATTTGGCGGAAAAGTCGGGTTATGACCCATCCATATTTTATGCCCAGTGGGGAATTACAAGGGCGAGGATGTGGGATTATGACAATGGGGTGAAATATGCAAATAAGGCACTTGACCTTTTGGCTGGAAGATGGAAACAGCCTTCTACAAAAGACGATAGTGAAAATAGAGATGCAATTATTGATGATGTTGCAGCACATCCGGGATTTCCGCCCGATGTGGATGCAATGAAGACAGTTGCAATGGCTGAGAGCTCAATGGTTCTTTTGTATCTAATAAAGGATGATAATAAGAATGCAGTGAAGATTGGGGAAATGGCTGTTAAGCATATACAGGGTATGGAGGGGTTAATTAAATTTGGGAGCATGATGGGAAGGGTTACAGAGGGGGAGAGGGCGGAGTTCTATAAGGGATTGACACTTTCATCTGCATCTACAAGCCAGGCATTTATAAATCTCGGTGATGCTCAAAAAGGTGATGAATATTTAAAGATTGCACAGGGTGCATTTGTTAATTCAGGCTATAAGGTAAGTGAGAAAGGGTTGACGCCTGAAGGATTTTTTTACTCATTTTTTTATAACCCGAAATATGCTGATGAGTCAGTTCGCGTAAAAGAGGAATATATGGTTGACTCAAGATATTCAGAAGATTATAGCATGGCAGAGAAATTATATCAGGAAGGGAGGCACGGAGAGGCAATATCATTTTATAAATCTGCCATTGAAAAGGCAAAGTCTAAAGGTGATAAAGAGGAACTGCTCTATTCTTATGACCATCTTGGCTGGCTCTTTGCCGAGCTTGGCAGATTTCCTGATTCAGAGAGGTATTTAAAAGAGGCGATTAAAATTGCAGAGGAATCTAATTTATCGCCGTCAATACCTTATGGAGAATTGGGGACGATTAAGGGGAGGATGGGGAATTTTGAAAAGGGGCTTGAATATATCAAAAAATCTCTTGATGCAGTAATTGAGAGGAGAAAGGATAAATACAAAGGAGAGTTTAACAGGGATAAGGTAATTGATGATGCCATTGAGCATCCGGGATTTCCGCCAAAGGTCTGGCTCTTTAAGGCAATTACAATGAGTGAGGGCGGAGAGACGAGTATATATTATCTAAAAGGAGATTACAAAAAGGCTATTGAGATAGGAGAAAAGGCTATAAAACATTTTAAAAATATGGAGTATATGGTCAGGCTTGCAGTAAAGAGGGAGAGGGAGAATTATTATCAAGGGCTTGGCTGGACGACTTTATCTATAGGTGATTCTTATCTTAATCTTGGCGAGATTGAGAAGGGTAGAAAGATTCTTGAGGATGCAAGAGTACATTTTAAAAGGGCAAGACTTCTCTTTGGAGATATGATTGCAGAGGGGCTAATTGCCTATTCTTATATATTAGAAGGTGATTACAGGAAAGGTTCGGAGTTATCAAAAACAGTATTTAAAAAGATTGATGAAAGCGGATTTGAGGAAATTAAGTGGAAGATGAGATATGAGTTTGCAAAAGTTTTATATAGAGAGGCAAGGGAATTGGATAAAGAAATACCATCTCTCTCTAAAATAACCGACCCGGCAGAAGGTGAGAAGGTGAAAAGGAAAATGCTTGAAAGAAATAAGCCAAAGGGTGAGGCATTAAGCTGGCTCCTCGGTGAAGAGAGCTCAAATGAACTCCTCAAATTAATGGCAATTCTTGAAAAAACCACAAACAGGGACGAGATGCTTTCATCTGTTAAATCCTTAAACAATATCTTAAAAGAGACTGCATATCAAAATTATATGGGTGCAATTGAGCATATAGAATCAATCAGGACAAATCTTGAGACTGATATAAACAAGAGGCTCTTTCAGGCGAATAAACAAGAGGTATATAGAGATGCAATTTTGCTATCACTTGATTTATACGGACCTGCCCCTGCACTTGAAATACTTGAAAGGGCAAAGGCAAGGTCATTCTTAGATTTACTTGCAAACCGTCAGTTGATGGTAAAGGAAGAAAATTTAAGCAGGCAGGAGGCAGAATTAAAATTTAATATAGGTGAGATTCAGGCGAGGCTTTATACAGAAGAAAAGGGTGGAGATGCGGATACTATTTCATCTTTAAAGACTGAACTTGAGACCCGACTCGGAAAATACAGAGACCTCATTATAAGTATAAGGAGAGAAAATCCTGATTTTGCCTCCCTCGTTACTGTATCACCATTAAAATCTGATGAGATAAAGGGTTTAATACCCGAAGATACCATTTTGTTGGAATATTATTTATCCGATGACAGGCTTTTAATCTGGGCTATTGATTCAAAGGAGGTAAGTATAGCAGTTGTGCCTCTCAAGAGGGATGAAATTGTATCAAAGGTAAGGGTTTACAGAGATATGGTTGTCCATTTTGAAGGGAAGGAGTTGAAAAGAGCATCATCTGAACTTTATGACATCCTGATAAAGCCAGTTAAACCTTATATAAAGGGTAAAAGAATCTGCATAGTCCCATTTGATGCCCTCCATTATCTGCCATTTCAGGCATTGTGGAATGGAGAAAAATATCTGATAGAGGAATATCCTCTTTTCTATTTGCCGAGTTCATCAGTCATGAAATTTATATTTGATAAGAGGAGAGAGAAAGGTGAAAGACTAATTGCTTTTGGAAATCCTGATTTGGATAATCCTGCACTTGATTTGCCATTTGCCCAGAAAGAGGTTGAAAAGATTTCGACTCTTTATAAAGAACCAAATGTATTTTATAGAAAAGATGCAAATGAGGATGTAGCAAAGAGGAAGCCGGCAGGCTTTGACATAATCCACTTTGCAAGTCATGCAGAGTTCAGTGATATTGACCCGATGTATTCAAATATAAGACTTGCAATAGCTGATAATGAAGATGGCAGGTTTGAGACGGCAGAGGTGTTTTCTCTAAATATCAAACCTTATCTTGTTGTCCTAAGTGCCTGTAAGACAGGACTTGGTGCAGTAACAAGCGGTGATGAGATAATCGGCATGAACAGGGCATGGATATATGCAGGGACTCCATCAATAGTTTCAAGTCTATGGAGTGTGAGTGATATATCAACCTCCCTCCTTATGGAGGAGTTTTATAAAAATCTGAAAGTTAAATCTAAAGATGAGTCATTGAGGGATGCAGAGATTTCTTTAATTAAAAATAAGGACTATTCTCACCCCTTTTACTGGGCGCCATTCTATTTGACAGGGGATTTTAAATGAAACAGGAGAGGTCTAACATAAAAAAGATTCTTGGACTTCTGGAAAGGGAATATAAAGGGGCGAAGGTGGCACTTGATTTTGAGACACCTCTACAACTCCTCATTGCTACAATTCTGTCAGCACAATGCACAGACGAGAGGATAAATAAGGTTACAAAATCATTGTTTAAGAAATACAAGAAGGCTTTAGATTATGCAGATGCAGATTTAAATGAGTTAGAAGAAGATATTCGCCCTACAGGATTTTATAAAAACAAGGCAAAGGCATTAAAGAACTGCTGTATAAAAATTGTTGATGATTTTAATGGGAAGGTTCCTGATATATTGGAAGAACTTATTACACTCCCCGGTGTTGGAAGAAAGACTGCAAATATTGTCCTTGGGAGTGCCTATGGCAGACAGGCTGTAGCAGTTGATACCCATGTAAACAGGGTTTCAAACAGATTAGGTCTTGCTGATTCTGACGACCCTGATAAGATTGAAGAAGAACTTTGTGGAATAATCCCTGAAGATAAATGGACTGAAGCAACTCACTGGCTTATTCAACATGGAAGGAAAATCTGTAACGCCCGAAAACCCCTCTGTGTTCAGTGTATTCTAAAAAATCACTGTAAATTTTATAATACTAAAAATTTACCACAGAGGCACGGAGACACAGAGATATTAAAAACTTCTTAAAATATTTATATTCCTCTCAGTGCCTCAGTGTCTCAGTGGTTTAATCAAGTCTTTGTTTATCCGAAAAGATTCTTTGCCTTTTCAAAAAAACTCTTACCCATCGGGTTTACATCCTCACCGCTTATTCGTGCAAATTCCTCCAACAACTCCCTCTGTCTTGTGTTGAGTTTTGAAGGTGTTTCAACAATGATTTTCACAAGCTCATCGCCAATATTAAATCCGTGAATATCTGGCATTCCCTTTCCTTTAAGGCGGAATATTTGATTGGTCTGAGTCCCGGCATGTATCTTTATCTTTGCCTTGCCTGTGAGTGTAGGCACTTCAATATCAGCACCGAGGGCTGCCTGTGTAAAGCTGATTGGTATTTCACAAATGACATTATTCCCCTCTCTTTTAAAAATAGAATGTTCCCTGACAGAGATTACAACAAACAAGTCCCCTGATTGTCCGCCCCTCCCTCCCGATTCACCTTCATTGCTCAATTTAAGTCTTGTCCCGTTTTCTACTCCCGGCGGTATTTTGACAGTTAATGTCCTCTCCTTCTTTATCCTTCCCACCCCGTTACATGCAGGGCAGAGGTCCTTTATAATTCTCCCCTCGCCTTTACAGTGGCCGCACGGTTTGCTTATGTTGAAAAAACCCTGCTGAAATTTCACATGGCCGCTCCCGCCGCAGGTCGGACAACGACTTTCAGCCGTTCCATTTTTAGCCCCGCTACCGTGACATGCTGTGCAACTCTCCATCCTTGGGACTCTTATTTTTGTTTCTACACCGACTGCCGCCTCTTCAAAGGATATTTCAAGGTTATATCTTAAATCTGCCCCCCTCTGCGGCCTTGTTCTCTGCCGTGATGTAGTTCCGCCAAAGAAATCACTGAATATATCTTCAAAGACATCTCCAAAGCCGGTAGTTTCAAATCCAAAGCCTGCCTCTCTGAATCCCTCAAATTTTTCTCCTGCATGACCGAACCTGTCATAGTTTGTCCTCTTTTCGGGGTCTCTTAAGACCTCATAAGCCTCCGTTGCCTCTTTGAACTTTTCCTCTGACCTCTTATCCCCGTCAGGATTTTTATCAGGGTGATATTGTAGTGCCAGTTTGCGGTAAGCCTTCTTTATCTCAATATCACTGGCGTTTCTGTGGACGCCTAGCACATCGTAGTAATCTCTCTTTGCCATAAATAAAACCTTTGGAACACGAATTACACAAATATGCAAATATCACGAATAAAAAATGTTAATTAAGATTGAATCTGAGATTTAGGTTTTCTTAGTCTTGACCTTAACCTAATTCGTGTAATTCGTCAATTTGTGTTATTCGTGTTTAATTTCCCTGTTTTTTGCCACTCCTACCTTTGAAGGTCTGATGACCCTCTCGTGAAGTGAATACCCCTTTTCATATTCTTCAACAACTGTATTATCTTTCTCTTCGTGTTCTGTTATAAGCTTAATTGCCTCATGTTTTGAAGGGTCAAATGTTTCTCCGACACTTGCTATCTCCTTTAATCCTGCATTCTTTAATGTGTTTTTGAACTGTTTTATTGTCATCTCAATCCCTTTGACGAGTGGTGCTACCTCTCCTGTCTCATTTGCGGAATTCATTGCCCTCTCAAGATTGTCCATAACAGGCAGTAGTTCCTTTATCAATCCCTCACTTGCAAATTTTTCAAAATCATTCCTCTCCTTTTTTGCCCTCTTCTGGTAATTATCAAAATCAGCACTTACCCTCAAGAGCCTGTCAAGTGCCTCTTTCGCCTCATTCTCCTTTTCCTGCAATTGGTTTTTTAATTTATCAATTTCATCGGGATATACTGTCTCTTTCTCAGTTTTTATTTCTTTTGCAGGAATATCCTGAGGATTCTTTTCTTCAGTTTTATTTATTTCTTTACCCATGAGTAATTAAAGCCTCCTTTTATTTATAACCTATCAATTGAGAAATATGTTGTCAAGACTTGTTAATGTAAGAAAATTATAAAATTCTGGAACACGAATTTCACGAATATACGAATGGCACGAATAAAAACTAAAATTGAAAGTTAAAATATTTTCTGTAATTAGTAGTTATTCGTGTAATTTGTCCCATTTGTGTTATTCGTGTTCAAGTCTTTGTTCTCTTCTTGAAAAGGTGTAGAATAAAAACATGCAAAATGTTTTAGATATATACAGGGAAGAATTTTATCGGTGTATCAAGTGCGGGAGCTGTCAGCCTGTCTGCCCGACATATATTGAAACCAGAGACGAATCTATGGTGGCGAGGGGGAGACTCGCCTTATCAGAAGCAGTTGTTGAGGGGAGACTCGGTCTGACAGATGGATTGATGGACAGGGTCTCAAAGTGTTTAAGTTGTATGGCATGTTCAGAGAGTTGTCCGACCGGTGTTGATGTGGTGAAATTACTCACTGCCGTCAGAAGCCAGGTTGTAGAAGATAAGGGATTAGACCCTATTTCAAAAGTAGTATTGAGAGTCATATTAAAGAATAATAGACTTTTATCATTTACAGCAAAACTTATGGGGCTGTCAGTCAGATTATATAATTTTCTCCCTTCATACGGTATATTTGGCAGGATTATTCCCTTTACAAGAAACGGTATAAAGAGGGTTGTCCCTCCATTTGGCGGCAAGCCTTTAAGAAAAGGTCTGCCAGAAGTGATAAAGGCTTGTCCTGATCATAGTCAAAAGATTGATAAACCTATCCCAAAATTCGATTTAGGATTTTGGGTAAAATTGCAAAGTCGCCTGAAAGACAAGGCCAGAGGCAATTTTGCGACGCAATCGTATATGACCAATACGGTGAGGAGCAAGATTGACGATAACGCAGTATTTCAGGATGAATCTGCGATTTTAAATTCTGCTAAAGCGGAATTTGGGCCTATAATGAGGGTTGCATTTTATACAGGATGTATGACTGACCTGGTCTATCAGGATGCTGGTAGGGCTGTAATATCTGTCCTTAAAAAATTAAATATTGAGATAGTCCTGCCTCAAGGGCAGGTATGCTGTGGTGCGCCTGCGTATTACATGGGTGACAGGAAGAGTGCCCTTGAACTGGCTAAAAGGAATATTGAGGTATTTAAGGGCTTAAATGTGGATGCTATAGTCAATTGCTGTGCAACCTGTGGGACAATGCTTAAAGAGGTTTATCCTCTTTTGCTTGATAAAGATGCAAAGGAGGTTTCTGATAAAACTGTTGACATCCAGAAATTCATTGCAGATAGGCTTGAAGTTTTTAAACTCCGCACTTCATACTCCGCACTCCATACTCTAAAGAGGGTTACTTACCACGACCCATGTCATCTTAAAAGAGGGCAGGGTGTTGTATCTGCTCCAAGGGAAATATTGAAAAGCATTCCGGGTATAGAGTATATTGAGATGAAAGATGCCGATAGATGCTGTGGGGGAAGCGGGACATTCAATCTGAAGTATTATGATTTTTCTATGGCTATAGGAAAGTATAAGGCTGAGAAGATTAGGGAGAGCGGTGCAGATATAGTTGCCACTGACTGCCCTTCTTGCCAGATGCAGTTGACTGATATATTAAACAGGTATGGAGTAAAGGCAAAGGTGGTTCATACAGTTCAGTTGTTAGCCGATTCCCTGTCCTAATGCTCAAAATTCCACAGGAACACCTTCATAGTGTATTTTTACGACATTGTCTGCCTTTTATCAATCTTTTTGTTTAGGCATAACGTCAGGCGATAATCATGGTGGGTTATTGTTTGCAATGTGACCGATGAGTTCCTTGGCTAAATCCTCCATGAATCGCTGGCAGTCAATCGAACTTGGGACTTAGAGATGTCGATGGTATCGGCAGACCATGAGATATTAGGGAAGGGCTGGACAGATGACATTAGAGTGTCAAATTCGGCACGACATTGATTGTCCTGAATTTGTTTCAGGAATGGCAGCGTAAAGATGATGCTATGAAAACCCTTGAGGATAAAGCCTTCGAGAGATTTTACAGAAAATACTTGACAGTGACAATACATTTGCTAATATCAAAATTACAGGAGGTTGCCATGTTATTTGAATATATTCAAAGGGCTTTGGAAACAGCGGAATATAAAAAGTTGGATGATGGAACATGGTTTGCCGAGATACCCGGTTTTGAGGGTGTCTGGGCTAACGGAAAAACAGTTGAGGAATGCAGAAAAGAGCTTATGGATGTCTTAGACGAATGGCTTATTCTTAAATTAAGAGACGGAGACCCTGTTCCAAAGGTTAAAGATATAGAGATAAATATTAAAGAAACTGCAATTGCCTGACCATGCCATCCAGCATTTCAAGAAGAGAGTTAATCAGAAAATTTAAAACCCTAAACCCTCCAGTATGTTCTGAATGTAACCGCCGATGAACTCAGCGAACGCCTTGAACGTGAAGCTAAAGAGCATTCAAAGGCTATTTTCAAACCTTATTAGTTTTATTCATTAGCAAATCACCAGTTCACTTGTTAAATTAACGACCTGATGACTGACGACTTTTTTACCTATTTCCTTTTGATGAATTACAAGATTTATGCATTATAGCAGCGTTTGCTAATTTTGTTGCACCACCTTTACTAAATGGCTTAATATGATCTACAGAAAAATCAGACCATGTAACTAAGCCGCTACATTTACTGCATTTCCTATCTTTTAAAGTATTCCATAAAATTCTTCTTTGCTCAGGGCTGAATAATCTATCCTTATCTTTTTTCTTAAATATACTTTCTAATAATCCTCTTAATATTTCTTCTCTTCTTCGTCTTTGAGATATTTCATCTGTAGACTGAAGCACTGTTAAAAGATATTCACGACATTTTTCCAATTTGGGTGGTATGCCTTTAACACTCTTCTGTAAGAGTCTGGTTTGGTCAACACCATCAGAAAATGCTACAAGCAATTCCCACGCAAGTTTATTTCTTCGCTTATCCGTTAAAATTAAGTTTTCAACATCAAACTTGTAAATCAAAACAGATAGTGAATAAAAATCAGAAAGTTGTTTAAATCGTGTTTGATAAAGATTGGGAAACATTTTTTTTATTTTATTCAAGGTGCTAACAACTTTTGACTTAATGCTCTTAGCTTTTGCTAATGATAAACTTTTATCGTTCATCATTTTATCTAAAGTAGCCTTTTTATTGATTAAATCTCCTTGATAGATTGAAATCATTAATTCACAAATTAACTCTACGTGTTTCATCCTTGAAATTTGAGATTCTGTAAGTATCTCATTTTTTAGAAAATAATTTTCATATTTACTTGCAAGTTTTCCAGCAACCTTCAAAAACGGGCTATGGTAGTATTTTGCGTTCCTCTTCTCTGCAGGAGATAATGCCTTACCAGTAGAATTTATTCGAACAAATAATTCAATTACATCTGAAGGGTCACCATTCACTTCAATTGCAGTTATCCTGTATCCAGTTAATAAATATTGTTTAGATCTTTTTTGTAATAATTTAAAAGTTATTTTTTCTCTTTCATCTTTATCCGGCATATGAGTTTTGATATAGAATTGATTACCTCTCATAATGCCCATAAACATTAAGCAAGTTTCTATTCTTTGTTTACCATCAATAACATCATAAATAATTTCACCATTATCTTCACGGCGATATAAAAATATTGCAGGAATGGGATAATTTCTCAGAATACTATCAATCAATTTTTGTCTATCTTTTATAGTCCACACTGATTCACGTTGAAAACCAGGGGATAAATTAAGATGCCGTTGGTTATTTCTTGTAAATGATCTGTATAGATTTGCTATATCTTGAATTGTTTTTTCAGATGCATCAAATGAAATTTCATTCATTAGAATTTTCCTTTATTAGTTGAACTTTCAAAAACACATTCTTTTTTGTGTTTATTCAACATTATGATGGATTGTACAAATTAAGGGTATGACAGTCAAGAAAAACTTTAATAAAAATTTTTACAAAATGCCGATATAATTCACCTTGCAAATGCCCCTGAGGTTGGGAATGAAGAAAAACTCCGGCTGGCTGTCAAAATCCTGCGGGCGCTGGCAAAGTGAAAAATTTACGCAAATTCAAGGTGCAGATGTTTTCCAAAAATCCTTGCAACCTTTTCAAGCGTTTTTATGGTTGGATTGCACTTGTTGGGATTTTCAAGCCTCTGGTATGCCTGATACGAGATGCCCAGCCTTTTTGCAGCCTCTATCTGGTTTATCTTTAACTCTTCCCGTATCTTCCTCAACATTATCGGCGTTGCCACTTCAGTCTCCGGTTCTATCAGATGGATATTCTTTCCTTTTAATTGAGAAGGTTCAGGGACGGCAAACCCTCTCTCAAATATAGAGGCGAGGTAGCCTGATAATGCCTCTTTTGCATTCTTCAGTGCATCGTCAAGTGTTTCACCTTCTGTGAGACAGCCTTCTAAGTCAGGAAACTCCACAAGAAAGCTCTTATCTTTTTTATCGTAAGTAATTTTAGCAGGATAGTAAATTGTCTTCATTTTTTTAAACCTCCTTGCTTCAAAAGCTTATTTAAAAGTCCTTTACCCAAATCTTTACTGCCATGAACAGGAACCGAAAGGGTTTTGTCATCTTTAATCATAATATGATGACTGCCTTTTATCCTATCAAGAAACCATCCCTCCTTTTCAAGAAGCTTTACAAGTTCCCATCCTGTCATGTTTATTGATACAATATATATGTTGTATAGTCAAGATATTTTTTGTTAGTTTTTCCAATCCTCTCGGTGCGTACCTTGTTACCATACATTTAGTGAATTTTAGATTTGTGTAG